>JADMIO010819936.1_pt1 | contig 60014 bp, 49 predicted proteins | sample 8958161 | NCBI WGS metagenome assembly JADMIO01 (sample SAMN16585339, study PRJNA669376) | soil metagenome | isolation source: Crop rotation soil | place: USA: Cullars Rotation, Alabama | collected 2011
CGCGACAACTTGTCCACGTGGAATTCTAAGCTTAGGATCCCAATGTGCTGGAAAGAATCGCAAGGTGTTGGCAACCACGGTCCGGTCCTTGCCCACCACCTGGGCGATGGCTTCCTGCGTCAACTGAAACTCTTCCTGCAAACGTTTAAAGCCTTCCGCCAGATCCATCGGGTTTAAATCTTCACGCTGAAGATTCTCGATGAGCGCCATCTCAAAACGTTCAGCCTCTGACCCATTGCGGACAACGACAGGAACCTCCGTCAACCCGGCCCGCTGAGCAGCCCGGTAGCGGCGCTCACCGGCAATGATTTCAAAAGTTCCCCCCTCCGCTGGAGAAACCACAATTGGCTGCAGAATTCCTTTTTGTTTGATCGAAGCGGCCAGATCCTCCAAGGCTTGTTCGGTAAAAGCTCGGCGCGGTTGCTTCGGATTGGGACGAATTTTTTCAAGCGGCAGACCATTCGTTGCAACGACCTTGGGAGCCGCAGAGACATCAGCTACTGCATCGTCGGAAATTAAAGCATCGAGTCCTTTTCCTAAAGCGGATCTCATGATTGAGGGACCTCCTGTTGAGTAGTTGTCTGAGCCTCCGCCATGATTAAGGACGGCGGTGTGGGCTCGTGCCGAGCCAGAAACTCTTTGGCCAATTTTTCATAAGCTTCTGCGCCACGCGAGTTTTTATCGTAGGTAGTGATAGGTTTACCGAAGCTAGGCGCTTCTGCCAGACGTACATTCCGCGGGATGACTGTCTCGTACACTTTGTCTTTCAAAATTTTCTTCACTTCTTCCATGACCTGCACGGTCAAATTCGCGCGCGGATCAACCATTGAAAAGAGTAAACCTTCGATGTGCAGCGCCGGATTTGATTTCCCTTTAACGAGTTGAACTGTCTTATAAAGTTGCGCAAGACCTTCGAGGGCATAGTACTCGCATTGCATGGGAATCAACACACTTTCCGCAGCCGTAAAAGCATTCACGGTCAGGAGCCCAAGCGAAGGAGGCGTATCAATGATGACAAAATCATATTGATTTATAGATGCGTTTTGTAAATTATCTGAAAGACGAAACTCGCGCCGCTCGGCATGAACGAGTTCGATCTCAGCTCCTACTAAAGCGAGATTGGCCGGGGCGAGCCACACATTGGTGGTAGGAGTTTCTTTAACAATCCCTTCTATACTTCCCTTACCGATGAGAACATCATAGATGCTATTGAGGACTGTGGATTTATCAATACCAATACCCGAAGTGGCATTGGCCTGAGGATCTAAATCGATGAGTAAAACTTTTTTCCCGAACTGCCCGAGGAAGGCCGCGAGGTTAACAGCCGTTGTTGTCTTAGCAACTCCACCCTTTTGATTCGCTATGACGATTCGCTTTGTCAAATGTTTCACGTGGAACAAATAGTACTTAAATTGCGAGCTCTTGTCACTCGCCCGAAATCCTGGGGACGTTGTTTACTTTTTTACTTTTGTACGCGGGTTGATGAAAAGTAAAAAAGTAAACAACGTCCCCTAGACTTGCCACTATTTGAAGCGGCTGCGTTTGTCGCCGAGGAAGGGACTAAAGAGCAGGCCGGCGACGAAGCCGGCGGCGTGAGCGAGGAAGGCGACGCCTCCGGTCGCCTGTTTTGACGCAAGATGGGATGCATACATGAGAGTCGAACTGAATGTTTGCATGAGGAACCAAAACCCAAGAAATATGAAGGCGGGAATCTCGACAATTCGCGTAAAAAACCCGATAGGTATAAGGGTCAAAACTCGTGCATGAGGGTAATAGTAAAAATAGGATCCAAGGACTCCTGCAATAGCTCCGGAAGCCCCGATTAAGGGAATCCGACTGGATTGATCCATAAAGGCCTGGGCTCCATTGGCCAGGGCCCCCACAAACAGATAGAACATAAAATATTTAAAATGGCCCAATCGATCTTCCACATTGTCACCGAAGATATAAAGAAACACCATATTGCCGATAATATGCATCCACCCGCCATGAAGGAACGTTGCCGTGACGAGGGTGTACCAATACTGTGATGGATGAGCAAAGAGGTGATTAGGAATAAGTGCCCATCGATCCACGAACTTCTCAAAGCCAACCATTCCTCCTGCAGTGATTTGCAAAAAGAAAACGTAAGAATTGGCCAAAATAAGAAGCCAAGTAACAAAAGGTGTTAAACGGGAGGGAATATCATCGCGTAAGGGAATCATAAAGGTCGCTTAGCTGGAATACCGACATTCCTTGGATACTTTTCAGGAGTGGGGAAAATCTTCTCAAAGAGAAGCGCCGTAAAGATGGGACCCTCCCCCAATGCGTAATCCCTTTGCCCTTGATTTATAAGTCCTAGTTCTTTCATGGCTTTTTCTGAAGCTTTTATTTCCTTTGGCCAAGATGTTCCATGTGGAACAATAAGCGTCCCACCTATCTTAAGGAAGGGGGAAGACAACTCCAGAGAAACAGGCAATTTTCCTAGAGCCCGCGCATATACCACGTGGTATACCTCTCTATATAAGGAAGAATGGGCGGCTAATTCGGCCCTTTTGGGCAGTATTTGTACATTTTGTATTGCATTATTTTTGCAAAACATATCTAAAAATCCGCATTTTTTGTTATCTGAATCTAATAAAGTAACTTGCCATAAGGGGACAGCAATAGCAGCGGGGATGCCAGGGATCCCATTTCCGCTCCCGACATCCAAAACCTGCAATTTCCTTTCATGGTCTTTTTGAGGCAATAGCTCGATCAGCTTCAGCGCATCCATGACATGACGCTGCCAAAACTCCTTCGGGTCGCGGGTCGCGGTCAAATGCAGCGACTCCGGCGCCGACATCACCGCTTCCACATACTTCTCAAGCAATACTTTGCTATCTCGCATAAATTTTTTTGCGCTGAAGGCGGATTACCGAAACGGCGGCATGGCCGAAAAGGCTTCGATAGGAACTCTTTATGAAGAACTTCCACTCGCCGCCGTTACGGACATTCCGCCGTCGCGGCTACCCCGCTGCTCAACTCCAAGTGATTATAGGTGCTAGAATAAATTCAAACAAACTTAATTGAGCAGAGGGGGAATTATGAAACGAATTTTGGCAGCGACTCTTTTGGCAATCATGTCGGTTTCTGCTGTACAGGCGATGGAGCCGAAGCTCAAGTGGCTCGGGCATGCCGCTTTTGTTTTTACGACGCGAAACGGCAATATTATTTTGATCGACCCCTGGACCACCAATCCCAAAGCTCCAAAAAATATTTCGTTTACCCACGTGGAAGGCATTCTCGTCACGCATGGTCATATGGATCATGTGGGGGAAGCTTTCGAGCTGGCGAAAAAATTTAAAGCGCCGCTGGTAGCAAGTCATGAGCTAACAGAAATTGCTAAAAAGCACGGCGTCACCAATGTCCTGCCGATCAACCAAGGCGGCTCTCAGCATATTGGCGATGTCACCATTACAGCCGTCAATGCCGTTCACTCTTCCGGTTATTCAGAGGGGGAAAATACGTTATACGCGGGAGCGCCGCTCGGATTTATCGTCGCCGAAGACGGAGCCCCCGCTTTCTATCATGCGGGCGATACCGGTGTCACCTATGATATGGGCCTCATTCCTGAGCTCTATCATCCAGCGATTGCGCTTTTGCCCATTGGCGGGGTCTACACGATGAAACCGGAAGAAGCCGCGCTCGCCGCACGCAGCCTGCAGGTTTCCACAGTCGTCCCCATGCACTTTGGGACATTTCCTGCTCTTGCCGGCACGCCCGCGCAACTCGAAACAGCACTCAAGCGTTATGGCGTTCGCGCACGCGTCGCAACTCTAACGCCCGGCCAGGAAATAACCCTGCAAGAACTCTCGAGCACGAAATAATTATTCGATCGGGATGTTGGAAACGGGCCAATGGCTGGGCATGACATCGCGGGGGCCTTGGGGGAACGGCGTTTTCTGAAATTCGTTTGCCAGGCGCCGCGTTTTTTTGTGCTTCATCTTGGAATAAAAAGCTTTGGCCCGATCGCGCTGGCCGAAAGCCTCTAAGTAATTTCCGCGTCGCAAGCCAACCCATTCCTGCAGAAGCGGCGGTAGCGGGCTTGTCTCAAGCGCATCTAAGTATTTAGCCGCTGGGGGCAGTTGTCCTAAGAAAAGCAGATTCTCAAGCGTTCGGTAGCGCGCGAGTTCCTGCGCACGCTGGCGCACCAAAGGATCCAGCTCTTGCGTCCAAAGCCCGTCCGCATCCGCCGTATCCATCGCTTCTTTCCATAACCCTTGGCGCTGCAGGCAGTACTCCAGTTTCAGTCGGTAGCGCGGATTATGTGGGTAAGCTTTCATAAGTTCTCTGTATAAGCGAATCGACTCCGTCCAATTCTTTTCTCTTTCCGAACCGTAAATCGCCGCCAGAACTGATTTTGCTTCCATGCGCGCCGTCCGACCGTTTTCCATGACCTGGTGGAGCAGCGCCAGTCCCTTGACGCGATTTCCCTTCATTCCGACCATCAAATAAGCAAAGGGTTTGGCGGCGGCCGGGACTCGAGACAAAAAGTAGTAATACATTCCCAACCCAAAGTTGGCGTCGATCAAACTCGGATCGAGTTCGAGCGCCTTTCTTAAATGGGCCACTCCCTGACGGGCTTTGGGGATGGCGTCGGCGTACTTTTTTTGCGCGATGTAAGCCCGCGCCTGGAATCCCAGTGCGGCTCCTTGATAATAGTGGCTGATTGCGGGCTGGGATGGTTCCAAGGTTAGGGCTTGCTCGAACGCCTTCTGATTCAGAGCCATAAACTGATCGAAGGTTTTAGGCTGGTGAGGATCTTCTAAGAGATACAGCTGGTAATAGGCCACGCATTCAAAAAAGGCACCCGCTGGATATTCCGGAAAGCGCTCTCGAAGATCACGGGCTGCCTGAATAGCCTGTTGAAAGCGCAGATCATAGAAGAGATCCACAATTTGGGGGACATTCTCTTCAACCGAAGCCGATAACGGTGCTACCGACAAAAGTCCCAGAACGGCAAAGGTTTTAAATCTCAATGAATTGGCGCACTTCGGTTTGCCGGCGTTTCATTTCGTTGCCAAGCTCAAGTAGGCCTTCTTCACTCAGGAGCCGCTCCGTGAGGGGGAAAAGCGCGTCTTCTTCCTTTTTGAAATGCGTGCTGAGCAAAACCCGCAGCTCCTGCGAATAAAATTCCAACTCTTTCCGTTTGGTTTGCGGGGTTTTGCGCAGCAGTTTCAAGAGCGCATCTATATCTTTATGTTCTTGATAAAGTTCCTCGGTGAAGCGATGAAACAAAAGCGGTTCGGCCTGAACCGCCGGCAGAAAGATAGTGTCTTCGAACCAAGCATGCGAGAGCACCGCCCGATGCAGGGTTTTGCAAATATGGACGAAGCGAGGATTATCCAGAGTGAAGGATTCGAGAACCTTGTTGATCAGCTGATGGTCTTTAAGAAGTGCTTCGGTTGCTTTAGTGCCACTCACGGTGCGAATATCAGTACGGAGTGGAAACAAGAATGTCGTTCATCGGGAAGTGCTTACGGTTGTGGGTCATAAGGCGGGCCTGTACGGATTGGGCGGTTGCCGCGATTAAAGCGTCGGGCAGAAGCAGCCCATGACTCTTCGCATAATGCTGCATATAAAGACCCGCCTGTCGCGCAATAGGCTCATTGACCGGAAGAAGATGAAAAGCGCTTAAGAAAATGTCTAACTCGTCCATTTCATTGGGCCGCACCCCAGCCCACAGCTCAGCAGCCGTAATGACGGAGCAATAGACATCTCCTTCTTTCAATCCTTCCAGATAAGATTCAGAATCTTCATGACCTCGCAAGGCATCCACTAAAATATTGGTATCTAGAACAATCTTATTCACGGTTTTTCCACTGGGACCGCAGACGATTTTCGTAGTCGACACCGCTGCCACGACGGTCTTTCCATAACCCAAAACCGACGCGCAAAGACTTTAAGTAATTCCCTTTGGGCGGATTTTGTAAATAATGACTTAACGCATCGCGAATGACCGCCGCCAAAGACTTCTTTTGACGTTTGGCTGCCAAAAGTGTCTGGGCATAGAGCGCATGGGGCAAATACAACATCGTTCGATATTCGGTTAATTTCATAAATCTCAATAGATGCTACTTATAGATGCTACCATGCATTCGATTTATTTTCAAGGTCCGCTTGGTTAGGGGTGGCGACTACTTCGCCATTTTTTCGATGTCGTCGCGGTTGAGCCGGAAAGGAACCCAGTTTTTCAGTCTTTTGGCCTGTAGGTGGTCATAAAATCCAAAAGCCCCTTGATTATCCTGTAAGACGAGCCAGTCCATGCGGCCGCAATCGCGCTTTTTGGCTTCTTGGATACAACGCATAAAAAGTTCATAGGCCACATGACGCCCGCGATACTCAGGCAAGACAAAAAGATCATCTACAAAAAGGGTTGGGCGGGCTTCAAACGTCGAATAGGCCTCAAAATAGGCGGCATATCCCACAGGCTTTCCTTCCCATTCAGCCATGAGAATCTCAAAGCGTTTTTTTTCAAAGGCGTCACGCAAAAGACGTTGCTGGGCTTCGGAATCAAGGCGGGGCATCTTGTCATGATCGGCCATGGCATTGACCATATTTAAAACGGCCATACGATCAGAGGTGACGGCGGGACGGAAGGAAAGACGTGAGTCAATCTCCATCATGAGACCATTGAACCATTTTTGGGGAGGATGGGTTCGTAGCCGGCCGCAAGCGCCTTATAAAGGTGGGGAACATTTAAAAGACGCGCGATCATGAAAGGCAAAACGGCGGCCAACATTAATGGCAGAAGCATGGTGTGGTGTCCGCTCATTTCAAAAATGATCACAAAAGAAGTCATCGGCGCTTGAATAGCGCCGGAAAGAAAGGCTGCCATGCCGATCAAGGCGCAGGTCGCAACGGATAAATTTAGCCAATGCGCCAAATCACCGCCCACAGCAGCCCCCATCGAAAGGCAAGGCGCAAAAATGCCGCCCGACAAACCTGACCAGTAAGTCATGAGCGTCGTTGCAAATTTAGCGAGGGGAAAAACGAAGGCCCATCGGTCAAAGTTATCATCCAAAAGTAGCTGCGCCACCCGGTTTCCAGGCCCTAAAGTCCGCACACCAGCAAAAAAAGCAACTGCTAAAACGCCAAAGGCCATGACAAGTGTGACCCCATAGCGACCGGCTCCCGTCTGACGTTTTTTTTGCAGCCATGCCGATCCCTTGAGTAGAAGATATCCAAAACCAATCCCTCCGATTCCGCTCACCACACCCACCAGTAAGACAGCGAGAAGAGGGACACTCGAAGGCTCGCGCAGATGGCCGAAGTACCCGTATTCTCCGGTCAAAAGCTGCGCCATGACCGCCGCCACAATAATGGCCATGAGCACAATGTCCTTCACGCTTGCGAAATAACTTTCGCTTAGCTCCTCCACCGCAAAGGTGACGCCCGCCAAAGGGGTATTGAAAGCCGCGGCCAATCCCGCGGCTCCCCCGGCAATGACCGCTGAACGGTGATCAAACTCAAACCCAAAAAAACGGTGAAAGATCATCAAGACGCCTAGAAAAACTCCCACGGCCACATGCACGGTGGGTCCTTCTCGACCCGTAGAAGCGCCGACCCATACTCCTAATAAGAGAGTGAGGATTTTGACGCAAACCGTCCAAGGCGATAAAAGGGGATACACTTGTTTTTCATTGGCAGGCGTGTAATGCTCGGAAGCAAAAATCGCCTGCGGAATTCCGGTGCCAGCCGCAAAAGGTGCCCAACGCCGAATGATTTCCACCGCCAATAAAAAGCCCAAGGGTCCAGCCACCCAGGCCCAAGCTCCCACGCTCTCGAAATCAAGCCGGCGGCTGAGCGCCCATTCAAACGACCGAGCAAAAAGAACGCAGGCGGTCCCGGTGGCCAAGGCAGCGGCAATGTAGGCAAACAAACTTAAACCATAACGACGCTTCATAGGTGTTATGCTATTTTAGCACTGTAACCCCGGGGGTCTTTAGCACCCCTAATATCAATGCAAAACCATAAAGTTGTGATCGTCGGCGGAGGCTTTGGCGGGCTGTACGCGGCCCAAAGGCTTGCCCAACTGCCTGTGAAGGTCACCCTTCTTGATCGGCGAAATTTCCATCTTTTTCAGCCGCTTTTGTATCAGGTCGCAACCGGAACCATTGCGCCAGGCGATATCGCTTCTCCCTTACGACTTATCTTAGCGAAGAACAAAAATGTGGAAGTGCTCTGGGCAGAAGTGGTCGGCTTTAATATCCCAAAGAAAACCGTCATTCTTCAGGATGGAGCCGAAGTGTCCTTTGACACGCTCATCATGGCGGCAGGCTCGGAGCCCAATTATTTTAATCATCCGGAATGGAAAGCGTTTGCTCCAGGACTAAAAACCGTCGAAGATGCGACCGCCATGCGTTCGCGAATTCTTTTGGCTTTTGAAAATGCCGAACGCGAGCCGGATCCAGACATTGTGCGGCGGTGGCTCACCTTCGTGGTGGTGGGCGCAGGGCCCACAGGCGTCGAGCTCGCCGGAGCTTTAGCAGAAGTCGCTCGCAAAACTCTGCGCGGGGGGTTTCGCCACATCCATCCCGGAAGCGCCAAGATTATTTTGGTGGATGCCGATCCCCACATCTTGATGGGTTATTCGGAAAAACTCGCCGCCAAAGCGATTAAAGCGTTACGCAAACTTGGCGTGACGGTTCGCGACAATATTCGTGTGACCGACGTGGAAAAAGAAGCCGTTGTTTTAGGGGAAGGATCCAAGGCGGAGCGCATCGAGTCACGCACCATTCTCTGGACCGCGGGAGTTCGCGCCTCTCCTTTGGGAGAAGCTTTGGCAAAAGAGGCAGGCGCCGCTACCGATAAAGGCGGCCGCGTTTTGGTGAATTCGGATCTTTCGATTCCTGCTCATCCGGAAATTCTTGTGATTGGCGATCTAGCCAACCCCAGTGCCGAAAAGAAACAGTCTCTTCCGGGTGTGGCGCAAGTGGCTATGCAGGAAGGGAAATATGTGGCTCACTTGATAGAGCACCGTCTAAAAGGGCGCCCGATGCCGCCTTTTAAATATCATGATCGTGGTAGCCTAGCCACTATCGGGCGGAATATCGCTGTCGCCAAGATCGGACCTTTTGAATTTGATGGTTTCTTAGCGTGGCTCGTGTGGGCTGGTGTGCACTTGTATCAGCTGTTGGAATTTGAAAATCGAATTTTGGTGATGTTTCAATGGGCTTGGAACTATATTTCCTGGCGACGAACGGATTTACTGATTACGCACGCCCCGCCTAGCGGCCGTGCAACTTCCCAATCCAATAAAGAGGGAAAGAAGCAGAAATAAAGAGGGCGGTTAGAATAGTGGAAAGCCGAGGAATGTTGGAGGAACGGCGTGATGCCTGAGGGTTCATGCGGTGCAGATGTGACAAATACTTCATATATTTCGCTTCTATTCTATATTTTTCCGCAAGGGCGTCAAATTAGTTCTGTAGAATACCCGTCATGCGACTGCATGCGCTGCAGCATGTGCCCTTTGAGGGCTTGGCCAAAATCGAAGAATGGGCCTCTAGAGCCAACCACAGCGTTACAACCACCCGTCTTTTCCTTCGCGAATCACTCCCAGCCATTGACAGTTTCGACATGCTGGTCATCATGGGCGGCTCCATGGGAGCCAATGATGAGGCGCGCTTTAAGTGGATGAAGGGCGAAAAGCTCTTCATTGAACTGGCCATTCAAAAAGAGAAAAAAGTGTTGGGCGTCTGTCTTGGCGCGCAGCTGATCGCCAGTGTCTTGGGAGCTAAGGTCTATCCCAATCCGCATAAGGAAATCGGCTGGTTTCCGATTGAGCTCAATCCCCCCAACGTCCGGCATCATCCCTTGAGTGTTCTGCCGCAGCGTACCACCGTTTTTCACTGGCACGGCGATACGTTTGATTTACCGAAGCATGCGGTTCATTTAGCGAGAAGTCGCGGCTGCGAAAATCAAGCTTTCGGGATAGGAAAGAATGTGGTCGGCTTACAATTTCATCTAGAAATGGGTATGCCGCAGATTGAATCACTCTTGCGAAACGCCTCTTCCGACCTCACCGGCGGCGATTTCGTGATGGATCCGGAAGAAATGCTCGATCTGGCCGCCAGTCAAGTGCCGCCTTTAAATGCCGCGATGATTCGGTTTCTTGACTCGTTTGCGGCGAGCTAAGATCTGTTACTTCGCCGGCGGCGTTTGAGGTTCCGACATCGGGCAGTGCATCGGTATCACGCATCGGCCATAGCCGGAATGGCAGCGTCCAATGCCAAAGCCGATTAATCCACCGATCAAAAGAAGCACCAGCGCCAAAGCCGCACGGCCTCCACAGCACCGACCGCAGTGGCTATGGCCATTACAACAACCGTCTTTATCTTTATCCAGGTTACCTTCTCTGTTTTCGGGCATATAAGTCCTCCTTAGGGGATCAGAACAATTTTTCCGTAGGCGCCGGGTTTCATGACCTCTTCATGCGCCTTGGCTGCCTCTGCCAAAGGTATTTCTTTTCCAACAATGGGACGAAGCGTTCCATTTTCTAGACCTGCGACCAGGGCCGCATGAACCGCGCAGACTTCCGCGTCGGTGGCATACAGCATAGACATCCCACGAATATCAGCGTTGCGGCCCATGGTGTCGCGCGGGTCAATTTCAACCGGACCACGGCTTCCGATCACTACGACGCGCCCCCGCGGGGCAAGCAACTTTAAATCTTTCGCCAAATTGACATTGGCCAGCATCTCTAAAATAAGGGGGACGCCTTTCCCATCTGTCAGTTTCATGAGCTGATCCAAATAATCCGGGGCGTGATGATCCAGTGCGTATTGAGCCCCTTCTTTTAAGATCAACTCGCGTCCTTTGGACGTGCCACCGGTTCCTACTACCACCAAACCATGAATGCGGGCAATCTGAATGGCCGCCGTTCCGACACCGCCGGAAGCGCCATGAATGAAAAGCATCTCTCCCGGGATCGCATGGCCGCGCGTGAAGAGCGCAAAATAAGCTGTGGCATAAGGAACGCCCACCGCTGCTCCCTGATTAAACGTCACTTTGGCCGGCAGAGGATGAATTTGGTTTTCGGCGCAGAGGGCAAGCTCGGCATACGTGCCGCTTAAGGAGCCATGCGTGTAAACGCGATCGCCCACTTTAAAGGAATGAACGCCCGTGCCCACCGCCTCAATAACGCCCGCCGCATCAAACCCCGGGGTAAAAGGAAAGGAACGTTGGCCATAGCCTCCGGCTCGGATGTAGGTATCGACGGGGTTTACACCGATTGCCTTCACACGAACCAAAACCTGCCCAGCTCCGGCTTTCGGATCAGGAGTTTGTTCGAGTTTTAAGACATCAGGGCCGCCGAATTGGGAAATGCGGATGGCTTTCATGTGAGGAAAAGAGGTCGCTTGAGCAACCCCTTATCCTCACCTCTCCCATGGGGAGAAGCGAGTTACAGTACTAGCAGCCGCAGGGTTTTTGTGGTCCCATAATGAATTCCTCCTTAGTTTTTATAAGCATTCGCCAGAAGCTTGGAAAACTCTTCAAAGGTTGTGGGCGTGGCGGTTCGCGCATCGCGCCTTTGCGTCGGCTGAGCATAGCCGTCGTTAAAACCTTTGATCATTTCCACAAAGAGCCTGGCCACATCGTTCGAGAAACCCATGCCGAGAAGTGCTTTCTCGGTATCCTCGTAGGAAAACTGTACATACTTCAGGTCTGCTTTGCCAATCGCTTGGCCTAAGATGGCGGTGGCCTCCTGCGGAGAAAGATCCTTGGGTCCCAGAAGCTCATGCACCACCTGTCCGGCAAAATCGAGCTTGGAAAGATATCGCGCTGCGACTTCTGCGATATCGGACGTCGCAATTTGGGGAATCGCTAGATCCGCTTTCATGGCACCACCGTTGATGCTCGCTTGCTTGATCAAGCCTAGGCTGGTCAGATGGTTTTCCATGAAATATGCCGGCCGCAGATGAACGAAGTGGACCCCGGCCAGCATATTCATTCGCGCTTCATGATCGTGCAGCCCGTTGATGAGCCCCAACTTATCGGAACGATGCGCTCCGATACTGCTTAAGCTGACCGCGTAGCGTGTGCCAGAGGCTTTGAGCGCTTTGGCAAAGGCTTCACTGACAATATTTTGATAGTGGCGGAAATTTTCGGCTTGGTAGTTCGGAGGGATCATGAGGAAAACGGCTTTAGCGCCTTCGAAAGCTCGACACATGTCTTCCGTCGATTCCACGTTCCCAATAAAAATCTCCGCGCCTTTATCACCTAAGTCTTTAAGCTTCTGAGCATTCCGTCCTACAGCGCGAACCCGCTTTTTTTCGGACAGAAGAATCTCTGCGATGCGGTGACCAATATGGCCGCTGGCTCCTGTGATGACGTAGAGATTAGTTGAATTCATCTTGCATCTCCCAGACTAAAATTTCGGCACCCGTCTTGGCATCGGCCGTAAGAGTCGGATGCCCCGCGCCGGCTAGCCTAACAGCATCGCCAGCGTTCAAGACGCCCGCGCCTTCCAAGCTGGCCGAGCCTTTAGCCACATACACATGCGCAAAAGGCGCTTCTGGGACCTGAGCCGCCTCGCCCGCTTTCAAGCGCCCGCCCCAAAGGACAGCGCCTTTTTGGCGGATTTGAATGGCGGCATTGTGACCACGGCCGGAAGCGATGGGAACCAGGCCCCCTTTGTCCAATTCCGGGTTAATATCTAACTGCTCGTATGTGGGTTTGACGCTTTCCGTATCAGGAATGATCCACATTTGGACCAAATGAACATCTTTTTGGCCGCTCGGGTTCATCTCCGAGTGCCAGATCCCGGTGCCGGCGCTCATGCGCTGGGCCAAGCCCGGGTAAATAAGGCCTTTGTGACCTTGAGAATCCTTATGCTCAAGCTCCCCATCCAACACCCAGGTGACAATTTCCATATCGCGGTGCGGATGGGTATCAAAACCTGTACCCGCCCGGATCACATCATCGTTATTCACGAGAAGTAACCCATGGTGCGTATTGGACGGGTCATAATGGTGACCAAAACTGAAGCTATGGCGGGAATCCAGCCACCCGGCCTGAGTATGAAACGCTTCGTTTTTTCGATGAATTTTCATCATTGGAGTATTTACCATTGAAAGCTCTGCCCGTATAACCTTGGAACCCCAGCGATAGTTCCCGGTTACCCTAGGCCAATTGGGAGGAAAACTCGCGACTTTTATCCCATTGTTCCGACCAGAGCTTTAAAATAAGATCTCGCATGCGTTTTTTAGCCATCCTTCTTTCAGCCGGACTTATAGCGCCATCCGCAGAATCCGTGCCTGCTGGAACTCGAGCCCCTGCAACAGATTTTTCCAACGTTTTAGCAAAGGAAGCTTTTGCGCCAAGACATGGGATTTGGCGATTGAAGGTTAAAACCCCGGTCAATGACTTTTTCTCCACGGCCACAGTTCTTGATCATCTTATAGGGCACATCCCGCAGGTCGCTCACCGAATGGCCCATGAACAACCTCTCAAACAGGTCATGCAAAACGCTATGTTGGAGGAAATTTGTTCTGTTAGCAAAGAGTTGATTCCTGCGGTGGATTCTTTATTGGCGCTTCCCAGCCGATTATCTGCTCAGGGATTTCAGATGAACCGGTTTCATATTTCACCTGATGACTACCATACAACGGAGATTTTATTGGACAAATATGTCTCATCAGGTCAGTGGCAACACATATCGTTTCAACGCAAGAAAAGAGACGCTGGAATTCTTTTCCAATTTTTCCTCCGGCAGCATTTGGCCTACCTCTCGCACCGGATTTGGGATGATGGCGATTCCCACGCCCAAACTCATTACGATCGGATTAAAGAGATGCTTAAAAAACTAAATGGTACGGAATCACGCTCTGGAAAAGGATTGGTCAATGAGGCAGGATATCTCTTCCTGATTGCTGTGTGTTTGCCTACAAAAATAGAACGCCTCTACTTCGAGCTTTACCAACGAATCGACTCCACACTCAAAGCCTCGGACCGCTTCCGGATTCACATGGCTCAAGCGAAACTGAATTCCGATCATTACCGAGAAAACATTATTCATGACCAGACAAAGGCGGGGAAAGAATTTGATCCTCGAGTAGAGACTCGCAACATTAATAGCATTGATGTTGTCATGATGGCGTTTAGCCTCGCCGGCCTATGGGACAATCCAGTCGAAAAAACCGCGGCTCTCCTTAGGGAAAGGCTGGAAACCACTCTAGGGACTATCGCTTCTGATGATCTTTATTTAACAGCAGAAGATTTAATGGCTTTTTGTCACAGCGCCTTTTTAAGAGTCCCCGGTCTCACGACCGAAGTACTTTCTTACATTCGAAACCGGCAAGCCGCCTATTCGGCTTTGTTGCCCACCATGGCAGCTGAACTGCGTAAGAACTTTATTTCTCTTGATCCAAACAAAAAACAATTTTCACCTTTAGGCAAAAGCAGTAAAGGAGTGTATTGTCATGTGGATCTCTTCCTGATGGATATGACGCTTCGGAAACTGATGAACCCAGCCTCTGCTTTGTTTTCACTTGAAAATGCGCTTTCAAGCAGCATGAGTCAAAAACGCAGAACCTGGGCCGAGGAGCCTGCATCGGGACCCAATTTGCCCTCTTTACTTTTTCGACAGACCCCTTGGCATTCTCGGGAAATAGCCAATTATTTTTACCAGCAAGCGCGAGCCGCTTAACCCCTAAAAATATTTATACTGAAAGATATAGGAGGAACTTCTTATGTCACTAACCCCATCGACCATGCTGCCTCTCGGAACAACAGCTGTAGATTTCAAACTACCGGATGTCGTCTCAAATAAAACCTACTCGTTGAAAAACTTTGCCGGCAAAAAAGCCTTGCTCGTTATCTTCATGTGCCAACATTGCCCTTATATTCAGCACATCAAAAAGGAATTAGCCAAACTGGGAAAGGATTATGCGTCCAAAGACATTGGGATTGTGGGCATTAGTTCCAATGATGCCGATAATTATCCGGATGATTCGCCCAAGGAGCTGGCCAAATTCGCCAAAGCCGAAGGCTTTAGTTTCCCTCTCCTTTATGACGAATCCCAAGACGTGGCTAAGCTGTATACCGCCGCCTGCACCCCGGACCTCTTCCTCTTTAATAAGGAAAGAAAGCTGGTGTACCGGGGCCAATTGGACGATTCCCGGCCTGGAAACGGCAAACCTGTTACGGGGAAAGACCTGCGAGCAGCAATCGATGCGGTTTTAGCGGATAAACCCGTGTCTCAAGATCAACGGCCGGCCACGGGGTGCAACATCAAATGGAAGGAAGGAAACGCTCCAGACTATTTCGGTCACTAAAGAAACCAGAGAGTGGCTTCAATTTCAAAACGAGTGTCGCAAGAAGGATAAGGACCACCCTCGTCTGGATCCCCTTCTTGGCCGGTACAAAAGCTGGTTCCAATAAAATCTTCTTGATGCCCACGCACCATCTCGCGCAAAACATCCCCTAAAGAAATTCCTCCGTTAAAACAAAGTGGGTTATTGCAATCCACATGCTCACGCACGGCTTCTTTTGCATAAATCCTTAAGTCAAAGGGCTCGGCGTTACGGCCCTTTTCTTTCACGATCACGCGCAGGCGCTCCAGTTTATCGAGTGTTCCATCGATCGCGATCAGATTTTTGCGGACCGGACGCTTCTTAACTGGGGGTTTCATAGGGCAAGCTCCACTTGTTTGGAAGGATAGGTCACTTGATGCCCCTCGACTTTGGCCCAGGCTGTGAGTTCATGGAGCGGAGCGCTCACGCGGCTCATGATCTGATGAACGGGAATCCCTCGCGCCATTAAAGCATCTGCAATGAGGGACCGATGACATCTCCACGGAACGGCTTCCGCGCACATGAAAGCGATCGTCTCTTTTTTACTGAGTTCAATCAACTTCTTTAAATGGGTTTCGAACTCCGGGGTCTGCATGTAGTCGGCATAGCCGCGAAAACTAGAATTCTGCCAGCCAGTGTTGATCGAATCTTTTTTGGCATGCCGCAAACCTCCGAGGCCCGGCATGTGGGTGTAGGCAATCCCCGCCGCTTTGAGATCAGAGCCCAGCGTTTCACGATTAAACTGCGGGTTATGCCGCGACTTGGGAATCGTTCGCACATCCACCAAATGGTCGACCCCGTAGCCCAAAAGAAGCCCCACAAAGAACTCGAGCGTCCGATTGGAATGTCCGATCGCATACACCTTCTTCATAAAGTCATTATAAAATAGCCGCTATGACCTGGACCGAAACGCGTGATTGGACCAACCGCAATAAGAACGTTCTCTTCTTTGTTGGCGGATTTATCTTTGATGTGTTTACGTTGATTCGCATTGACTCTGTTCTTGATTTGGTTTACCAAAGCGTTTATCTGGCGCTGATTACCCTCATCCTGGTACGCCAGGTGCGCTATGAACAAGGCCATTGGCACCCTTCCGGCTGGGTGGCCAAGTTTTGGCATCATGAAACAGAAGCCATTCATTTCTTTTACGGTGGCCTCTTAAGCGCCTATGTCATTTTCTACTTTAAGAGCACCACCGCCTCACGCTCGCTCGTCTTTTTACTCTTCACCGCTCTTTTGATGTTTGCCAACGAGATGCCGCAAATCAAAGCCGCCGGCTCGCGCATGCGCGTGGGATTGCAAGCTTTTTGCATGGTGTCGTACTTAAACTATTTGATTCCGGTTCTGGCCGGGCGGATGGGCTGGTGGACCTTTGCCTTGGCAGTGCTTTTGACCGCGGTCTCTTCCTATTACCTCATTCGTCACTTAATCCGATTCATGCCCGACCCACGACGAGCCACGTTTGATTTAAGCTGGCCTGTGGCGGCAGTTCTGGCCATTGTCGTCACGTTTTACTGTCTTAAATGGATTCCACCCGTTCCTTTATCGATGCAGTATGGGGGAATCTACCACACGGTTGAAAAAGAGGGGGATAAATACCGCCTGAGTTACCCCAAGCCGCCTTGGTATTTCTTCTGGCAACATGACAGTCATCGATTTTTGTCTCGTCCCGGGGATTCGATCTACTGCTTTGTCCGAATTTTTGCACCGCGCCGCTTTACGCATCAGGTTTATCTTCGGTGGAGTTTACGCAATTCGCATAGCGGGAAATACCAAACGGCCGACCGTATGGCTCTTCCTATTTATGGCGGACGGGGTGAAGGATTCCGAGGGTATGGAGCCAAAGCCAACTATGAACCGGGCCAATGGCGAGTGGATATTGAAACCGAAGATGAACGAATGATTGGGTCGGTGCCCTTTACCGTCCTTCCAGATTCGAGGACAGAGCCGCGAATCTGGAAGGAACGGCGAATGTAACTACTTCAAGAAGAAGATAAACTCCACGCGCCGGTTCTGCGCACGGCCGTCGGCGGTATCGTTGGAAGCAATCGGCCGAGTCTCGCCAAAACCCACCGGCGTCACCTGATCCGCTGAAACCCCACCTTTGGCTACGAGGTAATCCCGCACGGAGTTGGCCCGATCTTGTGAGAGCTGCTGATTAAAGCTGTCAGAACCCACGCTATCGGTATGCCCTTCCACACGAAGCTTTAAGTCCGGATACTTCTTGGCGATCTCGGCCACCTTATCGAGCGTGGCGCTTGAATCGGCCAAGAGTTCAGCGCTGCCGGTCTTAAACGTGATCGGACTGATTTGTTTGGAAGCGACCATCTGTTTGACTTGGTCGACTTCTGCCTGAGCTTGGCGAGCCTGCTCTTGGAGTTGCTGAGCAGTCAATTGCGCCGCAGCCGCCGCGGCTTGAGCCGCATTCTGGCCCTGTTGGGCCGCAAGCGCTTGTTTCTGAGCGTCACTCATTCCTTGCTGGGCCGCCAGAGCTTGCTGTTGAGCCGCGTCTGCTTTGGCTTTGGCCGCTTCAGCTTCAGCGCGGGCGCGTTCGGCTTCTGCTTTTTCCTTAGCCAAAGCTTCTTCCGTCCGCTTTTGAGACGGCCCCGGCCCAAAATAAAAATTGGCCGTGCCGACCAGCGACGCTAAGCGATACGGCGTGTGATTGCCGTCTCCTTCAAAGCTGTGATAAAGCGCTTCCGCTCCAAAGGAGGTTCCTTCGGTAATGAAAAATTCAAACCCGATCCCGGCCTGATAGGCAAACCCAGACCATTTGACGGTGTCTAAGCCTGGGGTCTCATGTTTATTCCAAGCGTATCCAGCACCGGCCGTCAAATAAGGCGAGATCGGCAAATGATGAAACAGGTTATAGCGCAAGGAAGCAATGACGGGCCGGAAGCGGTATTGGTCTTCCTTATTTCCCCGCATATAGGGCTCCAAATCGGCATAAGAAGCCACGACTGAGAAGTCGTTATTAAGGAAGTACTTCATGTGAGCTGTCCACATGTCTCCATCCTGATGCGAATCCTGGAAACTGTAAGGGAGCTTTGGCTTGGCGCGTCCAAAGCCGCCGCCAATCGATAGACGACCACCAAACCAATCAAAAGCGTGAGCCGCTACCGGCGTAAACCAGACTGCACCCACCAAGACAATGAGCAATGATTTTCGGAACATGTCAGATCTCCCTTTTCGCATAGAATTCAAAACTACCTTGATTTAGATGCCTAAAAAGGGTTTTGGGTAACAAGCCTTCGCGAGGTAGAGCCTTTATTAATTTGCAGGAATGGAGCTGGGTTTCTCGATGGAGACGTGGCTGAGTGTGACTCGGGTTCCGATGAAGCTAGCGCGGTAGAGTTTGCGGGCGCCTTCTTGGTCTAGACCTAGGCAGATGTGGGGGAACTTCTCATGGTCTTCGGCATTGAGTGGCGGACCATGCAGAATCAATGGACTGTTCGTAAACATCACAAACTCCCCTAAAGCGTTTGAGCGTACCGAAGTTCCTACCTGAGGCGGAACCCATTGGAGAGTGCCGTTCACTTCTTCAGACTTTCCACGCTCGGGGTGGGCAAAACGCTCTTTGGAAACAATTCGTACTGTCGCCGGGAGAGTCACCGCCGCGTTTCCAAAGGATCGCAAAGGGATATAGGAAATGAGATAGCTCTGCAGCGGCTGCTCCGCTCGCATGAGAAACACCCGCTGCAAAGCGGGATTCACCAAAAGTGTGGTCGTCATGATCTCAAGCTGTTTCTCAAGCAAACGTCTTTCTTCCTGCAAGGAAATCCCAGATTCAAAAAGCGTTTTTTCAGACAAGGCATGCCCCGAAAGACCGATTTTGAGCTGCTCCAGATCCATGGTTTTCAAGCGCTGCAGCGAAACGAAATGCTCGCGAGCCGAGGCCGTCTGATCCAAGACACGCGTCAGATTTTTCTGGAAGGCGCGCTCGCTTTCAAGCGGGGGCCCCAGGCGCCAAGCAGTCGCATAGAGCCCGACCAGAATCAGAACACCGGCGCCCAAAACCTGGGGTCCTGACGCACGGTGAAAAAGATGATGAACTCGCTTCTGCCAATCCATTAGTAAATGTACACCCGCGTGCCACGAGGAGCGGTTTCATAGAGGCGTTTTAAGTCTTCGGCACCCAAACGAACGCAGCCATGAGAAACCGAATGCCCCAAAGCGGCTTCGTTCCTTGTTCCATGAATGAGATATCCGTCTCCCAAATTTAAAACGTACCCGCCAAGCTCCCCTTCCACATGGCGACTGGCATCGTCCGGAGGGGGAACGGCTTTACTTTCTTCCACAAAGGCCCAATCGGGCTTGGTCCAAATCGGCTTTTCAATTTTTTCGCGCACATCAAATTGTCCCCGGGGCGTAACAAATTCCCACCTCCGGCCGGTGACCTTGTCTTTCAGAATGCCGCCTCGGCCGACAGAACAATCGGCTTCCCAAAGAAGCGTCAGTCCCTTTTTCACATACAGCTTGTTGGCCCTGGTATCGACCAAGACGTGCAGATCATTCTTCACACGCCGGCCGACTTTATCGCGCAACGTTTCGACTTCATCGGACATAGCCCGTTGGGTGCGAATAAAACTTTTGCTTTGCGGTAAGAGGGTCACCAGGCTCTGCAGAAATTCCGCCTCACGCGAACGCTCGTGGGTATCTCGAGTCGCTTCGATAATGGTGCGCGCTTCTTCCTGTAAAGACTGGGTAAGTGCCTGTGTGCGTCCTTGGCTGCGATACCATTCCAGAGCGCCCCTCCAGATCCGGAAGACGCCCACACCGAAGGCCGCCACCCAAAGGAGACAGGCAGCGGTCTTCATGATCTCTTTCTGGGAATCTGTCATAGGAGGAGCTAAGAAGCGTCGTATTCTTCGCGGTAAATCTTAACGAAGGAAAGAAAGCTGGCGACCAGCATGGGTCCTAAAATAAAACCCAGAAATCCATAGAGTTTGATGCCGCCAATGATGCTGAAGAAGATGAGCATAAACGGCATCCGGGCGCGTGAACCGATCAGGATGGGTTTGATGAAGTTGTCGAGCAGGCCCACAACCCCAAACGCCCACACGAGCAAAAAGGTTCCCCAGGCCATGCTCTCCCGCATCACCGAAAGTGCCACCGGAACAGTAACCAAAAAGGATCCGCCTAAAAGAGACGCCATGCTGGTGGCAATTCCTAACACAACGGGCAAACGCACTCCGGCAACTAAAAAACCCAGCATAGCGACCGCGCCTTGAGCTGCCGCTGTCACAAAGGATCCAATGACGACCGCACGGAAGGTTTCATAAACACGCTTGGCTACCGTTTCCTTGTGAGTCGTTTGCATCGGGACCAGTGTCAACCCCCACTGCAAAAGACCTTCTCCATCGCGAAAGGCAAAGAAAAGCGAAATCGCCAAAATAACGATGTTTAAAATCGTGATGAAAAAGTTTCGGAGGACATGCGTCCCCCAAGCCGTCGCTTTGGCACCAATCACCTGCGTGTTATCCATCAAGACTTCGCGAAAATTCACGTTTAAGCGGTCAAAAATACCACTGATGTAGATAAAACCGCGCTGGAGAATCCCCGGAAGCCGGGCTTCAATAGTCGGCCAATCATGGTTACGAATGTCCTCAATAAAGCGCTGGGCGACTGGCACCAAATCCGCCGCTTCCCGAATAAAGAACCAAGCCAAGCCAATCAAGGGAAGGACGGCTAAGAGAAGAACACCCAAGGTGGAAAGGAGGGCCGCTACATTTTTGCTCTTGATCCGGCGCAGCGCGCGCCGATGGAAGGGGTGAAACATCATGGCCAGCATCGCAGCGACCAGCATCGCCGTAAAGAACGGCCGCGCTAGAAGAATCAGCTGATAAAGGATAAGGGCAAAAGCGCCAAAGAAAAAAACACGAACTAAAACATCGCGGGTGATGGGACGCGGATTGTTCAGGGCAACTTCTCCGCCAGAACTTTGGCCGATTGAGCCGCCCGGTAGTCTTTCAGTTTCTTTTTCAACTCCGGCCGGCTGAGTGACAAAATCGCAGTGGCTAAAAGCGCCGCATTGGTGGCGCCGGCTTTGCCGATGGCCAGCGTCCCTACGGGGATTCCGCCGGGCATCTGAGCAGTCGAAAGAAGCGAATCAAGACCATTCAAAGCGCTGGTCATGGGAACGCCCAAAACAGGAAGTGTCGTGTGGGCCGCCGAAACTCCGGCCAAATGAGCAGCTCCGCCGGCAGCGGCGATGACGACTTCGACACCACGTCCTTCGGCGCCGGAGACATATTCGCCCGTTTCCTTGGGCGTGCGGTGAGCCGAAAGCACCCGGCATTCATGATCGACGCCAAACTGTGTCAGCGTGGTATCCGCATGCTGCATCACTTCCCAATCCGATTTCGAACCCATAATGACGATGACTAGTGGTTTAGACATGTAACGTTCTCCTCATTTAAAGTCTGAAGGGCTATTATCCTGTATTTCGCATGCCGTTGGCGACTCCGTTAATAGAGAGAAGCACGGCACGTTTTAAATCTTCGCGGGTGCGGCCGGAAGCACGCCATTCTTTGAGCAGCGTAATCTGGAAATAACTGAGCGCATCCACGTAGGGATTGCGTAACACGATTGAAGTTTGAAGCGTCGGGTTGTTTTGCAGAGTCGCGTTTTCTCCGGTCACTCCTAGAATTCCTTCATGCAGCCATTTGTACTCTTCTTCAATCTGCGAGAAGATGTGTTCCCGGATCGCTTCATTTTCTACGAGCTCTGCGTAGCAGCGTGCGATATGCATGTCGGCCTTTTGCGCAATCATCTCCATAAAGTCGATCTGCGCTTTAAAAAAGGGCCAGCGTTGATACATCTGACGCAAGAGATCCTTGGATCCCGTCCATTGACGCAAGGCCGAACCAAAACCATACCAACCGGGCAGGGTATAGCGAGACTGGGTCCAGGAAAATCCCCAAGGGATGGCCCGCAAATCTTCGATATGCATCGAGCCGGCCACGCGGCGCGCTGGCCGTGAGCCGATATTTAAACCTTGGATTTCCTGAATCGGCGTACTCTGATTAAAAAAGGTTTCAAAATCCGGATCTTCGTAAACGAGGGCCCGATAAGCTTTGTAGGAAAGCTCCGAAAGCGTTTCAACCGTTTTGATCCATTCCGTCTGGACGGTCACCGGTTCGCGCAGAAGCTCATTTTCGATCATGGCCGAAAGCATCAGCTCCAAATTGCGCTCCGCCAAAAAGGGATTGCTGTACTTGCTGTAAATCATTTCGCCTTGCTCGGTAATTTTGATGCGGCCTTGCACCGTTTCGAGCGGCTGCGACAAAATCGCCTGATTCAGCGGCCCGCCTCCGCGGCCGATCGCGCCGCCGCGACCGTGGAACAAGATCTGCTTCACACCGTGATGTTTGGCGGCTTCCGTTAAATCGATCTGCGCTTTGTAAAGCTCCCACCCGGAGGTGAAAAATCCGCCGTCTTTATTGGAATCGGAATAGCCCACCATGATCTCTTGGACATTGCCGCGCTTGCGCAGGTGCCGCCGGTAAGCCGGAGAACGGTAAAGCTCCAGCATCACCTCGTCCGAACGCCGAAGGTCCTCAATGGTCTCAAAGAGCGGGATCACATCCACCCGGCCCTCCAAGCCCGCCTTTCTGATCAGGCGAAACAATTCCACGACATCCTCTTTTTGATGGGTCATGCTTAAGACGTAGGCGGTCGCGCTTTTAGGGTCGACTTCTTCCTGAATTTGGCGGATGCTGCGAATCGTTTTTAACACCTCGCGCGTTTCCGGAGTTTTGGATCCTTTAGCGGAAGCCGCCGCATGAATGGCCTGGGAATTATCTCGGATATCCAAGGACAATAAATGAAACCCGAAGATACGGATTTGCCGGCAGAGAAAGTCAACGTCCCGCTCAAGCGCCGATTTCGCGTGCCCGAGCGCTTCCTTCATGAGCTCAGCATCCTTTAAAAAGGTTTCCGCACGGGCATACCCTTTGCGGTTGTCGAGCATCAAACCCAACCGATGCTTCATATAGGAAAGCTTTTGGCGATAAGGCTCATTTAAAAACTTTCCGTCTAAGCGGCGCGCATGACGAGGGAATTGTTTGGCGTCGCGCTTAAGCGACGACACCAAAGCGGCCATGGGGGGAGCCAAATCTGCCGAGAGGCTGCAGCGGCCGATCAAATCATCAATGGCCCGATAATATTTGCGGAGTGCCAGTCGTCGCGACTGCTGCGCCACCCGGATGGTGACTTCATGCGTCACATAGGGATTGGCATCCCGGTCGCCGCCCATCCAGGACCCGATGTGCAAAAGCTCAGGCACCCGAATACGCCGGCCGTAGAATTGATTTAAAGCCGTCTCGAACTTCTCCAGCGTCTTCGGTACGCCTTCGAAGAAGACATGATCTAAATAGAAAAGCCCATTTTCCGCCTCATCCATGGGACTGACGCGCCGGCGCCGGATTTCGTCCGTCTGCCAAAGCGCCTCAATTTCGCTATAGACGCGCGCTTTAAATTCTTCTTCCTCAAACGGCGTATAGCGTGCACGCTCATGATCAATCAGAAGTTCCGCAATACGTAAGAGCTTCGTCAAAACCGTCTGCCGCTGGGCTTCCGTCGGATGAGCAGTGAGGACAATTTCAACCGCCATGCGGTTCAGACATTTTTGAACGTCTGTCGGCGGCACGCCGCGGGCGCTCAGCTTTAAGGCAAGCTCTTCCAAAGATCCTTTTTGCGGAGCGTGATGCGGCAAATTTTCGTAGTAGCGCTTGCGTCGGATGCGGTGGACTTCCTCCGCCAAGTTGACCAGCTGAAAATACAACGCAAAAGCGCGAATGATCTCGGTGGCGGTCGCAATATTCAGCTTGGCGATCCACTCTAAAAATTGTTTCTCAAGATCTGGATCGAACTTTTCGCGCAGACGGCGGGTCGTGGCGCGGGTTTCCTCCACCGCTTTTAAAACCGTTTCGCCGGCGTGCCGTTCAACGACCTCGCCTAAAAGCCGAACTAAAAAGTCGATATCGCGCCGCAAGGGCGCCAGTTTCTCGGAAAGAGCATCGGATAGAACAGGGTTCACAGCGCAGCTGCTTTTTGGCGTTCCAGATAAACCATTAGGAGACTGATATCGGAAGGAGTAACGCCTGGAATGCGACTGGCCTGACCGACGGAGGTCGGACGAATGACTTTCATTTTCTGACGCGTTTCAGTCAAAAGACCTTTAATGTCATCAAAATTGAATTCCGGTGGAATTTGCCGACGCTCCATCCGCGCGAACCGATTGATTTCAGATTTCTGTCGGCGCAAGTAGCCGTCGTATTTAATTTGGATCTCCACCTGCTGACGGACTTTTTCGGAAGGGGCCTCACCTACCAGCCACTCTGTCGGCAGCCTTTCACCTTGGCGTAAGCGCTTGGCAAGCGTCTCTTTGGTTTTGGTATCGCGCGTTTTTTCCAAATGCGCCAAGTTCTTTTCCACAAGGAGTCGGTATTTTTCGAATTGACCAAAAGCCGTATCATCGATGAGGCCCAAGCGCCGCCCGTAGCTCATCAGACGCAGATCCGCATTGTCGGTGCGAAGATGCAAGCGATATTCGGAGCGCGAGGTAAACATCCGGTAAGGTTCATCTACTCCTTTGGTCACCAAATCGTCAATTAAGACGCCGAGATAGGCTTCATCGCGTTTCAAAATGAAGGGCTCATCCCCGCGAAGCTTAAGCGCGGCATTGATGCCCGCAACCAACCCTTGTCCGGCGGCTTCTTCATAGCCGGTGGTTCCGTTAATTTGGCCGGCAAAATAAAGATGATCCACACGCTTGGTTTCAAGCGTGGACTTGAGTTGCGTAGGAGGACAATAGTCGTATTCGACGGCATAACCCGGACGCATGATCTCAGCCTGCTCCAGCCCCGGAATCGAATGGACAATCTGCACCTGCACGTCCTCGGGCAGACTGGTCGAGATACCGTTCACGTAAATTTCTTCGGTGTGATAGCCTTCGGGCTCCAAGAAAATGTGATGGCGCTCTTTCTCCGGAAACTTCACGACTTTGTCTTCAATCGAGGGGCAATACCGTGGCCCCTTGGATTTGATGACGCCGGAATAAAGCGGCGAGCGGTCCAAATTGTTGCGGATCACCGCGTGTGTCTTCTCGTTGGTGTAGGTAATCCAGCAGGGAAGCTGCGGCTGCGTAATTTTTTCGGTGAAATGTGAAAAAGGGGTGGGCGGCTCATCCCCCGGCTGCTTTTCGCAGACGCTAAAATCGATGGTGCGGGCATTTAAGCGCGGCGGGGTTCCCGTTTTAAGACGTCCCATCTCAAAACCAAGCTCACGGAGCGGATCAGACAAATGCTGGGCCGCATGCTCGCCTGCTCGCCCACCCACATTCTGGGTGAGTCCCACATGCATGAGCCCGCGCAAGAAGGTCCCGGTCGTCAAAATGACGGATCTTCCTTTATAAGCAGTTCCGGTCTTGAGCTCAACGCCGGTGACCCGGCCATGTTCCACCAAAACACGAGTGGTTTCGCCTTGTTTCAAATCCAAGTTCGGAGTTTGCTCAATCACATGCTTCATGGAAAACTGATAGAGCTTTTTGTCGCACTGGGCGCGCGGCGACTGCACGGCGGGCCCGCGCGCAGAATTAAGCATGCGAAACTGAAGGCCCGAGCGATCCGTGTTCTTGGCCATCTCGCCGCCCAAAGCATCAATCTCGCGCACGATTTGTCCTTTGGCCAAGCCGCCAATGGAAGGGTTGCACGACATCTGCCCGACCGAGTCGAGATTCATGGTCAGAAGAAGCGTGGAAGCGCCCATGCGCGCCGCCGACAAAGCCGCCTCGCAACCGGCATGGCCTGCGCCTACCACGATCACGTCATACTGTTTCGGATACTCGTACATTTAAGATTTATTCTTTTGGAAATAGTCGATGATGCCTTCGGCCACCGCCATCGCTAAATGTGCCTGGTGGGCCTCATTCGACAATTCTTTTCCTTCCACTTTATTCGACAAAACACCCAACTCCACTAAGACGGCCGGCATATGCGCCGACACGCTCACAAAACTGCGACGCTTGACCCCATTATCCCGGTGTCCTGGAAGCGAATTGGCCAGAGCCACATGTACCGATTCCGCCAACGGACGACTTCCCCAGCGGTAAAAATACGTCGTAAATCCTTTAAAGCGTTTGTCCCGGTTCCAATCGCAATGGATGCGAATGTAAGCGTCGGCGCGTACCATGTTGGCCAAAATCGCTCGTCCGCGATTATCCCCTTGAGAAGAGTATCCGTATCGCCAGGGATTGGTGCGCGTGCGCGTCATAAAGACTTTGGCGCCTTGAGCTTCTAAGAGCGGCGTGATGGTTTCGGCGACGTAGAGCGCAACATCCCGTTCCAACGCCACATGCCGGACTTGCGCTCCTGGATTAATGATCTTTCCTGCGTCATTTTTGACCGCATGACCGGGGTCGAGCACCAAAATCTTGCCTTCGAGCGGTTTATCGGCCAGAAGAGGCCCTGAACACCAAAGACACAGGCTGCTTAGGAAGGCCGTCCGAAATAAACGACGAAGCCGCACTATTTCAACAAGTAAACATGATCGCCGCAGCGAGCACGGTCTCGAACCTTAATACCGACGCCGTCTTTGACACCCGCTTGAGAGACGGACGCATGCTCGATCTGCATCGAATCGACTGTCTGTTCGAAATTGGTCGTGTGTCCCAACACTTGAATTTTTTGCCCAACCGCGACGGAGGCCTGAAGGGTCAAAGCGATCACGCCGATCTGGGCAAAATAATCGTCCACATACCCCAACAAGACGCCACCGGCTGGCGCAATCACACCGGGTTTCGGTGTCGCCGAGCTTTGGGCTTTAGTCTTTCCTTTTTTGGTTTTCTTGGCCTTGGCGACCGGCCGTTTGGAAGATTTTTTTGCCTTCGCTTTTACTTTAACAGCCTTCCGAGTCGTTTTCTTTTTGGCGGACTTTGCTTTGGTCTTGGCTTTCGCTTTTTTCTTCATAAACGGCCTCCCTTCTGGATAGCGTTGGGTCTAAAAATAGTACTACAATGACGCCTCTATGCCAAAGCGAACTTATCAACCAAATGTGCGCCATCGCGCCAAAGTCCACGGATTTCGCGCTAAAATGAAAACATCCGGTGGCCGCCGGGTCTTAAAAAGCCGTCGCCGCAAGGGCCGCTGGCGCCTGACCCCCGAGTAAATTCCATTTGGATCAGCGGTTTCGGTGGGACGAACGGCTACACCGGAAAAGTGATTTTAAACGGGTTTTTAAGGAAGGACGCCGCTTCGTCGCGTCAGGTCTCATGATGTGGGCGGTCCGCCAAACGGAGGCCGAATCTCAGCAAAAGACGCGTTTGGGATTGGCGATTCCGAAAGCCTACGGCAATGCCGTAGCGCGGAACCGGCTCAAGCGCCTGCTTCGTGAAACGTTTCGAATTAACAAGTCGAAATTGCCAACGGGTATTGATATGGTGTTTTCCGCCCGATCTGCGCTCACCAAGCCTCGCTACCAAACGATCGAACCTCTGGTATTAAAACTATGGACGCAAGCCAAGCTCTTACCCTCATCCCCCGAGTCCTGATTCGCCTCTATCAAACCGTAGGGAGGGGACGCCCGCGCCGGTGCCGGTTCTATCCGAGTTGTTCGGATTATGCCTACCAGGCGCTAGAAGCCGAAGGGTTAGGGCGAGGGCTTAGCCTCACAATTCGCCGGTTGCTCAAGTGCCACCCGTGGCATCCGGGTGGTTTCGATCCCATTTTGCACTCCCGCCATTGCATCGTTGGCGGGTCCGCCGAAGACGTCGTGGCGGAAAGGAGATAACATGGAGCAGAAGAACTTTCTCTTGGCTATTGGCCTGATTATTTCTTTCCTTTTCTTATGGTCGGTGTTTGTCATTCCGCGCTTTACACCTCCTCAGCCGGCCGCCGTTCCTGCAGAACGCCAAAACCCGCAGCCTCTATCCGAACAAACCCCGGAAATTAAGTCTGCGCATGTCGAGCGCGGCGAACCGCTTATTCTAAAAGACGCGATTTTGCGCGATGAAAACAATGAAATCGTTCTGACGGCCAAAGGCGGGGCCGTCAAAAACTGGCGGCTCAAAGTGAAAGGCCAAGAAGTGGATTTGGTTTTAAACTCTGAAGCCAACGTTCTGCCTTTGGCCTCTTTTCCGGAAGCACGCTTTTCGACCACGATCAAAGACCGCCTTGCCATTATGGAAACAACGCTTTCGAACGGCCTGCGTCTGACCAAAACGCTGACGCTGAATCCATCCGGGCATCTTCACGAAATCGCTTATCGTTTTCAGAACCCGACGTCGCAAGCTTTGGAACTTTCCAACTGGACCTGGGGATGGGGACCGGGCGTTGGAACGGCGGCGGCGGAACTCAAGGAAAACGCGCGCCTCACCCGCATGCTCACGTTGGGGAAAATGAAAATCCATGTGATTAAAGCCGGCGAGCATCCGGAATTCGGACGCTGGGCGGGCATCGACAACCGCTATTACCTTGTCGCTTTCATTCCGAAAACACCGCATCCGCTTGAACTTGAGGCCACCGGCACCAAAGACCAGGCGCACCTAAACTTAGTTGAAAAAACGGTCGTTCCTCCGCACGGAGAAGTCCTTTTGAATTACGAGCTCTATGCCGGTCCAAAAGGCTACACAGCGCTCAAAAAATACGACCGCGGCCTGGAACAAAGCGTTGATTTTGGAACCTTCTCGGGTCTGGGACGCCTTATTTTAAGCGCGCTCGACTATTTGAAATCGGTCACTGGCAATTATGGCGTGGCCATTATCCTTTTAACGATCGGGATTCAAGCGCTCATGTTCCCGCTCACGATCAAAAGTTTTAAAGCGACACTCGCCATGAAGAAGCTGCAGCCCAAAATTGCTGAAATCCAAGCGCGCTTTAAAAGCGACCCTAAACGTTTAAATGTGGAAATGATGAACCTCTATAAGAATTCCGGCACCAATCCCTTTGGCGGGTGCTTGCCAATGCTTCTGCAGTTGCCCATTTTCTGGGCGCTCTTTACGACACTTCGTAACGCTTACGAATTGCGCGGCGCACCGTTCATGGGATGGATTCATGATCTGGCCACGCCCGATACCTTGGCCCACATCGGGTCTTTTCAGCTGCACGCCTTGCCCTTGATCATGGGGGGGGCGATGTTTTTCCAGCAGCGCATGTCCGGAGCAGCGTCTGATCCCACGCAAAAGCAGATGATGACGATGATGCCCATCATGTTTACCTTTATGTTCTACAGCTTCCCTTCGGGCCTTGTCCTCTACTGGCTGACGAACAATCTCATGACCATGGGAATCCAGTGGAGCTTCCAAAGGATCAACAAAGACCCCTCGCGGGTGATTGAAACCACGCTCGTCAAATGAACTCTCCGCAAGATACGATTGTCGCCGTTGCCACTCCAATAGGAGAAGGCGGCTTAGGAGTCATTCGCTTAAGCGGCGCCAAAGCCATCGACATCGTTTCGGGATTATTCAGCAAAAATATTAGAGACGCTTCCGCGAATACTTGCCAGGTAGGGACTTTGCAGGCAGAAACTCCCATTGACCAAGTGGTCGTCACCCTTTTTCGTACCCCGCACAGCTACACCGGCGAAGACGTAATCGAAATTTCGGCTCACGGCAGTCCCGTCACGCTTCAAAAAATTGTGAACGCCTGCCTGCAAAAAGGCGCACGCCTGGCCGCCGCTGGCGAGTTTACGGAGCGCGCATTCTTGAACGGCAAAATGGATTTGACGCAAGCTGAAGCAGTCGCCGAACTGATTCATGCCAAGTCAGACAAATCCCAAAAAGCCGCACTCGCCCAACTGCAGGGGCACTTGGCCAAGAAAGTGCGCGAGCTGCGCGATCACTTGGTCCCTCTTCTGGCACATATCGAAGTAGGGTTAGACCATTCCGATGAAGACCATGATTTTTTGGCGCGGACGCAACTTAAAGAAAAATGCCAAACAGTTCAAAAAGAAATTGATGTCTTGCTGGATTCGGCCCGTGTGAGCAAAATTTTGCGCGAAGGCTTTCACGTGGCGCTTTTGGGACGCCCGAATGTCGGCAAATCAAGCCTGATGAACGCTCTATTAAAGGTAGATCGCGCCATCGTCACGCCTATCCCCGGCACCACGCGCGATACGCTCGAAGAAAGCCTCCATATCCAAGGCATTCCGGTCGTCTTAACCGACACGGCCGGCCTACGCTCCAAAACCGAAGACCCGATTGAACAATTGGGCATGGAGCGCACGCGCCAAAGTCTTGAAGGAGCGGATCTGGTAATCGGCCTTTTTGATGGCTCGGCATCACTCACCCAAGAGGATGAAGGGGTCATCCAACAAGCGCTTTCCAAGCCGCATGTCTGGGTCATCAATAAAACCGATTTGCCACAGCAGTTTTCCACGGAATCCCTGCACCATTTAAACGGCAAAGCGGAAGTCATTTCCCTTTCCGCCAAAACCGGAAAAGGTCTTGAGGCACTCACTCACACTATCTCCGAGTTGGCTTTGCGGGAAAAAGCGGGCGTCGCCGAAGCCCACTGGCTCTTAAACACCCGACACCAAGCGGCACTGGAACGCGCCAAAGAAGCGCTTGAGCGGGCAAGTTCTGCGGCCAAAGAGAATGCCTTTGAAGAATGCGTAGCGCTCGAATTGCAAACGGCGCTGGGTGCCCTAGGCGAAATCATTGGCGAAACCACCACGGAAGATTTGCTCGATCAAATCTTTTCTACGTTTTGTATCGGAAAATAAGGAGGCCCCTATGCCCTTCGTACGTATTTCGATGTTTCCAAGACCCAAAGAAGTAAAAGAGGCGCTCGCTAAAGAACTGACGCAAGTGATCAGCAAGCACTGCAAAATCACCGATGACCACACCTGGATCGTGTTCGAAGATGTCGAGCGCGAGAAATGGTCTCAAGGCGGCAAACTCCAAGGATGAACATTGGCGTTCCAAAAGAAACGAAGATTGGCGAATTTCGCGTTGCCATAACTCCCGGCGGCACTGAAGCTTTGCGCTCTGCCGGTCACCGTGTGTTTATCCAAAAAGGCGCCGGAGATCAGGCGGGCTTCAGCGACCCAGAATACCGAAAGGCGGGAGCAACGCTCGTCGATGCTAAAAAAGCGTGGGCGGCCGATGTGGTGGTCAAAGTCAAAGAGCCCTTACCGAGTGAATACAAATACTTCCGTCCCAAACAAATCCTTTTTACCTTCCTGCATTTAGCCCCCAACCGTTCTCTGGTTCAGGCTCTGGTTCAAAAAAAAGTAACAGCCATCGCCTATGAAACGGTGGAAGAGACCGGCGGCAAACTGCCGATTTTGGAACCCATGTCTGAAATTGCCGGCCGCATTGCCGCTTTAGTGGGTGCTTACTACCAAGCCAATCCGCAAGGCGGCCGTGGCGTTTTGTTTGGCGGCATGCCGGGCGTCTTGCCTGCACATGTCGTGGTCTTAGGTGGCGGAACGGTGGGAGAAAATGCCGCGCGTGTGGCGCTTGGCATGGGATCGCGAGTCACCATTTTGGAACGCAGATCAGAACGCATGCGCTATTTGGATGAGATCTTGCCGCATGTGGAAACCTTGATGGCCGATCCGGCCTCGGTCAGAAATGCGGTCGGCTCAGCCGATATTTTGATTGGCGCCGTTCACATCCCGGGTGCTCGCACGCCGCAACTGGTGTCCCGAGCCATGGTGAAAACGATGAAGAAACGCAGCGTCATGATTGATGTGGCGATTGATCAGGGAGGAAGTTCCGAAACGTCGCGGCCCACCAGTCACGCGGAACCGACGTATTTAGCGGAGGGCGTTTTGCACTACTGCGTACCGAATATGCCGGGCGCCTATGGCCGGACCTCCACATTGGCGCTCACCAATGTCACTCTGCCCTATATCCGGACGCTCGCTCAAACAACCTTGGGGCGGCTTTTGCGCGATGCGCCCGGACTTTCCAGAGGGATTCAAATCCACGCGGGTCATGTGGTTTGCCGCCCCGTAGCGGAAGCTCAAAAGATTAAAGCGACTTCACTGGAGTCGGTTTTTCACTTTTAGAACTACGCGATACTTCTTTTTTTTCTTCCAAGGGAATTCGGTCCAACTTCCATCCGGTGTGATCGAGTGCCTGCTCATACGCTTCCTCATTACGCCGCTTGCCTTCGGCAATGATGTCTCCATGAGTGGCTGACGCATAAACGGACGTAACACGCAAAAATAGGCTACCAAGCAAAAATGCTCTGTTCATAACAGACTCTCCTTCAATAATTTAAAAGTTCAAAACTGGATCAACGGTGAACTTGGGATCCCACATCATTGGAGGGGACTTCCCCGTCAGCCTCGGGGAAGACTAACAGGGGTCTAAAAGCTTTTCAAGGGGAATATTTATCGCGTAAGATATCGACATGTGCAGATTATTCGGCGCTATTTCTTCGACTAAAATGGATGCCACTTATCTCTTGGTGGGAGCCCCTCAGTCGCTTTTGGTCCAGAGCGATATTGACAAGAAACACAAACAAGGCGACGGGTGGGGCATCGGTTGGTTTGCCTCAGGTCATCCGCACATTTTGAAGAATCCGCGCCCGATGTTCCGCGATAAACCCGGGGTAACGCGAGCCTCCAAGCGAGCAAGTGGAAATGTTCTGGTGGGCCATGTGCGTTGGGCTTCCAATCCGCTGAAACTCAAACGCCGTGAATTGATTGGTCCGGTGCATACGCAACCTTTTGTTCATGGAAACTGGATCTTTGCGCATAACGGAACGCTTTTTATTCCTAGGGAGGTGGCCGCCGAGCTTGGCTCCTGGAAAAAATTCATCGAAGGAAAAAACGACAGCGAAGTCCTTTTTTACTGGCTCCTAAAACACGGTGTCCAAAAAGGAACCCCGCAGGCGCTTCGGCGCGCGCTTGGAGGCCTCCACCGCATTTGGGCTGCTTGCCGCAAAAGTTATCCCATTCATGCTCACCCCTATCACGGACTTAACTGGGTCCTCACAGACGGCCGAATCTTGATCGCTTTTTGCTATACCGACCCCCGTGGCTTTGGAAAATCTAAAGCGCTTTGTGACCGTAAACAGTGTTATTACCTCCTCCACCGGAAGGTGACCGGGCAAGAGGTGCTGGTGGCCTCCGAACCCCTCGATAAACAATCCGGATGGGAAGGGTTCCGCCACGGCGAACTTCTGGTAATCAGGCGCAGGACAACCACTATTAAAACTCGTACCTTTAAAGTCTTATGACGGTCTTCATCGTCACCCTCTTGGTCATCTGGGTACTTTATTCCGGCTGGCGCTTCTATCGGCACGTTAACTGGAATGAACCCACCGCCTCAAAAGAACGCCGCACAGGACTTGAACGCCGCCGGCGCCATCGCCGTAAAAGTGATGCGGCCAAATTGACGCCTCCGTCGAAAAGTTGATACATTAGGGGTCCATGGACCCAACTGGGACCCCCTACGCAGGCGCCAAAATCCTCATTGTTGAAGATGACCCGCAAGCGGTCGGAATTTTAGAACCTATTTTAGTGGCCAGAGGCTTTTCCGTGGCGGTCGCGCGCGACGGCCAGGAAGGCTTAGAAAAGGTCAAGCTTGTTTCCCCTGACATTCTTCTTTTAGACATCACCATGCCGCGCATGGACGGAATTGAGCTCTGCCGACGCATCAAAAGTGACGATTCCGTGCGATTAACCCCGGTGGTAATGCTCACCGCGCTTTCAGATCTAGAGAAAAAACTCGAAGCCCTAGAAGCCGGCGCAGATGATTTTCTGAATAAGCCTTACAGCACGGTCGAGCTCATCACGCGCATCAAGTCGTTGCTCAAGGTGAAATATTTGAATGAGCAGCTGGATACGGCCGAAGCCGTTTTGTTTTCCATGGCACGCGCTATTGAAGCCAAGGATTCCTATACGCAAGGCCATGTCGAACGGGTTTCGCGTCTGGCCGTTCGATTGGGCGAGCATCTGGGATTAACACCGGAAGAGCTGGATGCCTTGCGCAAAGGCGGAATTCTGCACGACATTGGCAAGATCGGCGTGCCGGACCGCATCTTAAACAAAGCAGGGCCTCTCAATACCGAAGAGCGCAAAATCATCCGCATGCATCCGGAGCAAGGCGCCAAAATTTGTGAAAAACTAAAGTCGATTCGCGGGGCGATCCCTGTGATTCGCCATCATCACGAACGTTTGGATGGTTCCGGCTATCCGGATCAGTTGAGCGGAGAAGAAATTCCCCTTTTGGCCCGCATCATGACGATTGTCGATATTTATGACGCCTTAACGACCACGCGGTCCTATCGCAAGCGCTTGCCGCCGGAAGTTGCTCTAGAAATCATGTGGGATGAAGCGAAAAAAGGCTGGTGGGACAAACGCGTCTTAGGCGAATTTGAAGCCATGCTGCGCAACAAAGAAAAACCTGTTCCGGACGTTCCGTCCCCAGCGGCTGCTTAAGTCCAACAGCATTCCAATTTGAAACATTACCCCGTTTATTTAAATCTCAAGAATCGTCCCGTCCTTTTAGTCGGGGCGGGCCCCATTGCCCAACAGAAACTGCGCGGCCTTCTAGCCTCCCGAGCCCACGTTCAGGTGGTCGCCCCCCACGCCATCCCGGAAATGAAGCGCCTGGCGCGAGATGGTAAAATTGTGTGGTCCAAGCGTTCCTACAAAACCCAAGATCTCAAAGGAAAAGCCTTGGTCATTGCAGCGACGAATGATCCGGCTCTGCAAAAAAAAGTGGCCAGCCAGGCTCGCGCCCAGGGGATTTGGGTGAATGTGGTAGATGTCCCGCCGCTTTGTGACTTTATTGCCCCGGCCATTGTGTCCCGAGGCGACATTCAAATAGCGATTTCAACCGGTGGCGCAGCCCCGGCCTTGGCCAAATTCTTACGAAAGAAGTTAGACCACTTGATTGATTTGGATTATTCAGACTTTGTGAAAAAAGCTCAAAAATTGCGCCCAGCGATTCTGAAATTGCCCAAAGAAAAGCGCCAAGCACTTTGGAAGCGTTTAATCTATGGCCGCTAAGGTGCCTCCGCCGCACTGGCTACTCTTGCATATCCCGCTTTTGGTTCTGTCTTATCTTCTCCTTTTGGCGGCGGCTGCAGCCGGCATTCTTTTCATCATTCAAGAACATCGCATCAAACATCACCAGGCCGAGGCCGTCACCTCGCACATGCCTTCTTTAGAAAGTACAGAATCCTTTATCTACCGTATGATCCTGATCGCGTTTCCGCTTTTGACACTAGGAATTCTTTTGGGCGGGCATTGGGCGTATCTGACGCGCGGCCGCTATTGGGGTGGCGATCCCACAGAAACCTTTTCCTTTGTCACTTGGGTGATTTACGCGATCTACCTAACGCTTCGTTGGGGACGCGGTTGGCGTGGACGGCGCTCCACATATCTAGCACTGACCGGTTTTGGGATTGTGGTCGTGACGCTGGTGGCCTTGCGCTTTTTTAGTCCGTTGCATGCGCTCGGAGGAAGACTCTAATGCCGTTCGTGTTGGGTCTCAATCATCGCACCGCCCCCGTAGATATCCGGGAGAAGCTGGCGATCGCGCCTCATGAGCTGGCCGAAACACTTCAAAAAATCCAAACCGAAGCCAAAACCGAAGAGCTTGTCTGTCTTTCCACCTGCAACCGGACAGAAGTGTACTTCCAATCCAAAAATCGCGGCAATACCCGCGAGGCAGTGCAAAAGATTTTACAGGCCCAGGCGCGGCTGCCTAAGCTTTCAGACTATCTCTATTACCATGAAAGTGAAAAAGCCGTGGAGCATCTTTTCTCCGTCGCCTCAGGGCTCGATTCGATGGTGCAAGGAGAACATGAGATTCTGTCGCAAGTGAAGCAGGCCTATTTCACCGCCCACCAAAAAGGCTTTACCGGAAAACTTTTGAATGTGCTCTTTCAGCGTAGTTTCTATGTGGGAAAACGTGTGCGGACAGAGACCGGCTTGGGGGCTGGAGCCGCTTCCGTGGGCTCGGTCGCGGTCGGGATGGCCGAACGCATTTTCGGAAGCCTGCGCGACCGATCCGTCATGATCTTAGGGGCAGGCAAGATGGCGGAGGTCACCGCCAAACATCTTTTGGCGCAAAAGGCGCGCTCACTCTTAGTTGCCAATCGCACCTTTGAGCGCGCTTGCGAACTCGCCAAGGAATTTAACGGCACGGCCATGCATTTCGAAGAAGGTTTGCGTCAGATGACGGGCGTCGATATTGTGATCTGCTCCACCGCGGCACCGCATGCGGTGATTACCGCCGAACACGTTCGTCGTATTATGGAAGAACGTAAAGGACGCTCGCTTTTCTTAATCGATATCGCCATGCCTCGGGACGTGGATCCCGGCGTCAACGACATCGACAATGTGTACCTGTACAACATTGATGATTTGGAACAAATCGTGAGCGAGAACCAGGCACGCCGCCAAAAGGAAGCCCAGCTCGCCAAAAAGATTGTTCAGGACGAAACCCACGAGTTTACCCGGTGGCTTTTGGCTCACCGCGCAGGACTTGAAGCCAGCCTCAGGCACAAAATCTCTCCCGGTTCATGAAGGTTCTAAAGATCGGCACCCGCAAAAGTGCACTCGCCGAGGCGCAGTCCGAGTGGGTTGCTAACGAGCTCCGTGCCGCTTTCCCAGATTTAAAAATCGAACTGGTTGGAATAACAACGACGGGCGATGCCTCACCCCCAGCCCCTCTCCCGACGGGAGAGGGTGGCCGCAGGCCGGGTGAGGCGAACCTCAAAGCACTCTTCACCAAAGAACTTGAAGAAGCGCTTCTCGACAACCGCATCGATATGGCGGTCCATTCCTTAAAAGACATGGCGGCGGATCTACCGAAGGGGTTGGTGCTTGGCGCGGTACCGGAACGCCAGGACCCGCGCGATGTGTGGATCTCCAAAAACAAAACCGCTTTTCAAAATATTCCTATGGGCTCTAAAATTGGAACCGGGGCGGTGCGCCGCCAAGCGCAGCTCAGTCTTCTTCGGCCCGACCTAACCCTTGTTCCTATGCGTGGCAATGTGGATACGCGCCTGCGCAAGTTAAAAGAAGAAGCTCTTGAGGGAATTATTTTGGCGCTGGCGGGTTTAAAAAGACTGGGACGCGAGAAGGAAGCCACGGAAGTGTTGGCGATTGAAACAATGCTCCCCGCCCTCGGCCAAGGTGCTTTGGCCATTGAGGTTCGGCAAAACGATTCCAATGTTATGCCCTATTTGAAAAGTATTGACCATCCGGCCAGCCATCAAACCGCTTTAGCGGAACGTGCTTTTCTGAAGGCATTGGGCGGCAGCTGCCAAACCCCCATAGCGGGATATGCCTCTTTGGAATCCGGACACCTGGTGATGCTAGGTTTGGTCCTGTCCCAAGATGGCAAAACAAGCATCAAAAGTGAAGAGCGCGGCCGTTCCTTTGATGCAGCGGGGGTCGGCGAGCGCTTGGCTCAAAAACTTTTGGCGGCCGGCGCGGACAAAATCCTTCAAACTAATGGCTTTTCAGCATGATCGAAGTAAACCATCTTTCTAAAACCTTTCACGTCGCCCACAAGGAACCGGGTCTTTCCGGAGCTTTCAAAGGCCTCTTTAAACGCCAATACCGGGCGGTTCATGCGGTACAAGATATAAGCTTCCTTATTAAGGAAGGCGAACTGGTTGGTTTCTTGGGCCCCAATGGCGCCGGCAAAACCACCACGCTAAAGATGCTCTCAGGACTTCTGCATCCGTCTTCCGGCGAGGCGCGCGTTTTGGGGCATGTTCCTTGGAAGCGGGAGCGCCCTTTTCAGCAACAACTCACCATGGTGATGGGCCAGCGCACGCAGCTCTGGTGGGATCTTCCCGCATGGGATTCGTTTCTTTTGAACAAAGAAATCTACGAAATTCCCAAAGCGCAATTTGATGAAACGGTAGATGAGCTTTCGCGTCTTTTAGAAATCCGAGATTTGTTGGAAGTGCCCGTGAAAAAATTATCGCTCGGCCAACGCATGAAAGCGGAACTCGCCTGCTCGCTGTTGCACCGTCCGAAAGTCTTACTTCTCGACGAGCCGACGATTGGACTCGATGTCGTCATGCAACAGAAAGTCCGCCAATTTATTCTTGAATACAACAAACGCTATCAAGCAACCATTCTTCTCACCAGCCACAACATGGAAGATGTTTCTGAACTTTGCACGCGCCTCATTTTGATTAATCATGGCAAGATTCTTTTTGATGGATCGCTTTCAGCTTTTCAAGCGGGTCATGAAAGTAAGTCGCTGACCGAAGCCATGCGCTTGGCTTTCTCATGAAAAAATATTGGCACATCTTTGCCATCTATTGGCAAGAAGGGCTCTCCAAACGCGCGTCATTTTTCATGGAGCGCTTCCGGGCGCTGGTGGTTTTGATCAGTTTTTATTACTTTTGGGACGCCCTCCTCAAACATCGCTCCAGTTTTGTGGGGTATGACCGCACCCAGATGCTGACTTACGTGTTGGGGATGAATGTTTTGCGGAGTTTGGTCTTTGCCACCCGCACCGAAGAGATTGCCTCCGAAATTAACCACGGGCGGCTGTCCGCCTACCTCCTAAAACCCGTCAATTTTATGTTTTACACACTTTTTCGAGATCTATCTGAAAAATCAATAAATTTCGTATCGTCAATTATCGAGGTTTTGGGCCTCATGTTTATCTTTGGGGTGCAGATCCATTGGCCGCAAACAATTGGTACCTGGTACCAATTAATTTTGGCTGTAACAGGAGCCATATGGCTTTATTTCATCTTGAGTTTCATGACCGGCTGCTGGGGATTTTGGACCTCGGAGTCGTGGGGACCACGCTTTCTTTTAGAGCTGTTTTTGGAATTCACCGCCGGCGCCTTTTTCCCGCTGGACGTTCTGCCGAAGCTCGCACAGAAAATCATTATGGCCTTCCCCTCGCCCTATCTCGTCTTTTTCCCGCTACAGATTTTTCTAGGGAAGCTTGATTCGCATCAAATTATGAATGGGTTTTTGACACAAGCCTTTTGGATCTTAGCGATCTCCGCACTCGCCCGCTGGGTCTGGACCAAAGGCATGCAAAACTACAGCGCGGCCGGGTCGTGAGATACCTGCGAATTTGGCTGAGGCTGGCCGCCATGAGCTTTATGGTTCAAGCCGAAAGCTTCGTGTCCTCCTTTGGATATCTGCTCGGAAAATTAACTCGAATTGGCTTTTTCCTCTTCTTCCTTTTCGCCATCTTTAAGCATACCGATGCCTTGGCCGGCTATAGCCTCCAGGAGGTCGCCCTCTTCTTTCTGACCTTTAACATCGTAGATATCCTGGCTCAGCTGTTTTTCCGGGGCATCTATGGGGTCCGCAGTTTGATCCGGGAAGGAGATTTTGATTACTTCCTGATCCAGCCCACCAATGTCCTTTTTAGGGTGGCCTTCCATACGGTTGACTTCCTGGATGTGGTCACTGTATTTCCTGTTTTTGCGATTACGCTCTATTTATTGCATCAAATCGGATGGAAAGGCCATACAAATCGCCTCGTCTTATACGCTTTTTTAACCCTAAATGGGCTCCTGATCGCCTTTGCCATCCATATTGTCGTCGCCTCTTTGGCCGTCCTTACACAAGAGCTCGAAAATACAATATGGATTTATCGAGACCTGATGACCCTGGGGCGCTTCCCGGCCGATATTTACGACTCCCCGATGCGCGGAATCCTCACATTCCTCATCCCTGTAGCGGTCATGGTCTCTTTTCCCGCCAAGGCCTTTCTTGGCAAGCTTTCCTTACCCTGGCTAGCCCAGGCTTTTTTCATGTCCATGACCAGCGTGACTTTTAGTCTTCTCTTCTGGCGATTTGCCACCCGCCGCTATACGTCGGTCTCTTCCTAGTTTCATTCACATCTATTTACAGGCGCGTTTAAACCTTGACGTTTGTGTGAGGCGGGGCTAGACTCGCGCGTAGCCCAAAAGTTCTTTGGATGACGTATCGACGATAAAGGCATCCCCTGAGTAATCGGGGTGAGTACGCAAAGCTTCCGGGCCTGAATAAGGTTAGCGGGGTTACCGAATCAAAATGAAGAAAAAAACTCTTCTATTACTATTTTTATGTGCGATCTCTGTTAAAGCCCGCCTCTGGGAGGGGGCTCGCCAGGCATCTGGCGAGGGGGCCAAAACAGGGATCGCATTTTTAGTTTTCCAACCCGCTCAAGATTTCTCCGATTTGGATGTTCGGGACGCTGAAAATCACCTCATCCAAACCGCACAAGCCCATGATGCGATGGCCGACCTCTTTCGTGAAAATCTTTTAAATTTAACGGTTTTAGCCAGCCCCCATATCGCCACTCAAGCCGTTGACTGGCTCATATCCATTTCCGCTCTAGTTAACAATCTGATTTTGTCAAGACTAGCTATCCTTTTTAGCCTCTTTCAAGACGCCCTTCTGCCTCCCACAAGACGCTTTGTGCACAATGTTCATAACCTGTGCATAACTTTTTCCGTCGGAATAATGGCGGGATGTTTACTCCTTTCTTGTTGTCCGCTTTTAAGATCGCCTCGCCAGATCTACCTTCGCTGTTAATCCTCCTCGATGCCCCGTCATTTTTCCATTGACGTGGGCTTTTAGTCCCTGTAAACAAGACGCGTAATTGATTTAAAAATCGATACGAAGGAGGGGTATGGACTCACACGTTTTCATCGGCTGGAAAAAATTTTTCGCGCGCGCGTGTGCGCATGCGTTCGAGAAACAGCATGAACGAATCGTTTTCGCGATCGTTTTTGCCGTTTCTCTTTTTTCTGCTCTTTCTTTCGCCGATCAAGCGTCTGAATTTATCTTCGATCACAGCCAGGAAAACTCCACGCGCCACGCGATGGGAATTGCCGACACCTGCGCGCGCATGAACAGTCAGGCGCTGGCCAATGCCTTGATCGCCTCTGAAGGCGCCACCATCGACCCACGCATTTCTTCCCCGCGCGGGGTGGTCGTTCTAGAAGGCCTCATTTCTGGCGCTGAACCCAAAATGTTGGACACCGTTTTCTTGAGCCCTTACAAAAACTATCCCACTTCAATTCAATCCGAAATCACAACATTTCCGGCTGTGCGCTACCCCTTGGCCGTGACCTTGGCCGCCAAAATCACCGGCGAAGGGGGACTGGTTCTGCGCAAAACAGATCGCCTCATCATTCATGCCGATGGCCAGCTCTTTGTTTATTTCTTGGCCGACCTCATGATTCCGAGCAACGGCCTCTTACGCCTCTACGTCGGAACCGACGATCACTTGTACTACGACTCGACTCTGAAGCACCCGCTGCATTCCGGAGCCTGCGGAGGTGCCAATGGGCGCTAAACGGCGCGCCATTTTGATGTTGGCCCTCTTCACTTCGGCGAAGATTGCATTAGCCGGAGATAACTGCCTCACCACAGGAACAACCGCCGGCAACTGGAATGTATCAGGAACATGGACCAATTGTTCGACCGGAGGCGCCCACTATCCTGGCCAATCGGACGACACCGATACCGCTACGATTGCCACCAACAAACAAGTGACCGTCACCGCACCCGTCACGGTAGGCGCGTTCACGATTCAATCCAATATGACGACCAAAGCTTTTATCGTCAACAGTAACCTCACGGTGAGGGGGGACTGCAGTATGACAGGCGGAGCCTCGGCCACGGTCAGCATCGCCGGAACCTTGAACTGCGATTCCGATGGGACGGGAAGCTCTTCAATTCTTGGCTCAACTTTAACGATCGCAAACGGTGGTACGTTTGATGCCGGTTCAGACTTCACCATCCAAGGCGCCTCCTTTACGGTTGCTTCCGGCGGTAACTTCTTGGTGGAAGGAAATTTTTCATTAGCCTCGGGCTCGCTCAATATCAATAGCGCGCTCGCCAGCGTCGAAGGACAGGGAGGGTGGTCCATCACAGGCGGCGTTTTTAATCCCACTGTGGCGACCGTTCTTTTGGATGGTTCAGGATCCTCCAACAGCATCCAATCCAGCGGCAGAAGTTTCTACAACCTACAAGTCGGACAAACAAATGCCACCTACACCTTGGCAGACAACTTGACCGTCACCAATGACTTAACGCTTCTGAACGGCACCTTCGATACGGCCACCAGCGCCGCCCTCTGCGGTGGCGCCAGCTGTAATATCTGGGTGGGCGGCACCTGGAACGCAGCCAATAAAGCCTCCAGTTTTAATGCCAATACCTCCACCGTGACTTTTTATGGAACCACCGCCGGCAAAAATATCACCACCAATGGCCAAAACTTTTACAACCTCACGTTCAGCACGGCCGCCGGCGCCACCGGGTCTTGGGTCATGAAAGACACGATGACCGTCACGAACAACTTAAGAATTAGTTCCGGGACGTTGGACAACACCAATAACGGCTACTGCTACCGCGGGACCTCCAGCTGTGACTTAACGATCGGTAAAAGCTTTGCCGCGACCACTCAAAGCTCTTTCATTCCGGGCAACAGCACTACGACCTTCACCGCTCCCAATAGCCAAACGGTCGATCCAAAGGGAAAGAATTTCTACAACGTGGTTTTTGCCGGAGGCGCTTCGAGCAATTGGGCGCTGCAAAGTTCCATGACGGTTGTTTCGACCCTTACCATTACAGCAGGAACCTTGAATGCCAATAACAACAATATCGTGGTTGGCAACGGCTGGTTAAATACTGGAGTGAATTCCTTCTTCACGGCAGGAACCTCCACCATTACGTTTAACGGCTCAGCCACTAATCAAAAAATTACGTCCAATGGCAGCGCTTTTAACAACATCACCATTAACGGTTCTGGCTCGTGGTTTCTGCAGGACGCTCTTTCTGTCGCTACGGCCACACTCACTAACGGAACGTTAAACGCCAATAATAACGGCATCACCGTGAGCGGCGACTTGCTGAACTCTGGCGGTACGTTCGTGATGACTGGAACAACCACCACCTTTAGTGGTACGGCCACCCAAAAAATTCAATCCAACGGCTCAAGCTTTAACAATCTGTACTTCAACAATTCGGGGTCCTGGACTCTGCAAGACGCTATGACCGTTGTTTCCACAGTCACCTTGAGTTCAGGAACCTTTGACACGGGTATCGGCAGCTACCCTATCACCGTAGGTGGAAGCTGGATTGTGAATGCGGGAACCTTTACGCCCCGCGGTAGTACCGTCACCTTTAATGGGTCACAAACCGGTTTACTGATTAAACAGAACGGTAAGCCCTTTAACACCGTTATTTTAAACGGCGGTGGTTATTGGTCGATGCAAAGCTCCATGACGGTTTCTACGATTACCATCGCGGCAGGCAACACCTTAGATACACAAGGCTACAACGTCAGCCTGGCGAGCTTCACGAACTCAGGACTGCTGGTCTTGCGCGGAACAGAAACCGTCAGTGCCGTTCCGCTTAATTTGAGCGGATCCACTGTTTCTTATACGGCCACGTCTGGATCGCCCTTGGTCGCTTCCAACTGGATTTATCAAAACCTCTTCATTAATGGAAGCGGCTCCACATTTAATTTGACGAATCCTGGTTCGCAAAATGCGCTGACCGTTCAAAAGAGTTTAACGATCTCGGCCGGTACCCTGAATACCACCGGCAGCAATTACAGTGTAACCATCACCAGCGACGTGATTATTAATAGTTCTGACGGCGGATTTACCTTGAATGCCTCGACCATGACGTTGGGTGGCAAATGGACAAATTCCGCGGGAACATTTACGGCCAATACCTCTACCGTCACCTTTACCGGTACCGGATCCGGCTTAACCATCCAAACCAACGCTTCGCCATTTAATCATCTTCAATTCAGTGCCTCCGGGAGCACATGGACTCTCACCGATCCCTTGACAGTCAACTCCACCGTGACTCTAACCGCAGGAAATTTGGATACCAGTGTGAGTAGCTATCCCATCACCCTGGGCGGCGGCTGGAATGTCACGAACGGAACCATCACCATTCGCGGCAGCACTCTTACCTTTACGGGCGCCGCACCTCAGGTGGTCTCGAACCGCGGCATGGCTTTTGGCGTTTTAATTGACTCCAATACCACTACGGGAACAAGCCTTATCTTTAATTCCAGCTTCTCCGCGACACAACTGTATGTGAATGCAACCGCTTCCGGCTTAAATCAAGCCACCACAGTTCAATTTTTAGCCGGGTCGACCGACACAATTACGAATCTCTATTTAAACGGTCTCAATAGCTTCAATCCGATCTACCTGCGTTCTAGCTCCAATAACACGTCTTGGGGACTCCGAAACCTGGGGACACAAAGCATCAGCTTTGTCGATGTGCGTGATTCCAGCGCCACCTTTGGCAATACGATATATGCCACCAATTCGAGAGATTCGGGCAACAACCAAAACTGGAGAATTGGTCAATTTACCTGGACAGGGGGCAGTGATTCGAACTGGTTTAATGCCAATAACTGGAACTCCGGCGTAGTCCCCGGCGTGGGCGATGCCGCCATCATTTCGAATAGTGGAATCATGCCGATTTTAAATGCCACCGTCTCCATTTCCACCTTAACGATCCAAACCGGCGCTCAACTCACCATGACCGGCTACAATATGACGCTTTCCAGCTTCACCAACTACGGCTCCTTAGTTTTGGCCGGAACCGAAACCGTGACGGCGGCCCCACTCAATGTGACGGGTTCCAGCGTCACCTATACCGGCTCTTCCGGCGCCACCACCATCTTTTCTACCTGGACGTACCGCAACCTCCTTATTACAGGAGCTACCACCTTTAACGTCATTGGAACGTCTCTCACGGTGAACGAAAACTTGGTGATCTCCGCGGTCAGCATCTTGGACAGCAAAAATAAGGATATTGGTGTGGGAGGCAACTGGTCGAACTCTGGCGCCTTCACCGCACAATCAAGCACCGTCACTTTAACCGGCTCCGGCTCCGCCAACACCATCACCACGCATGGTTCCAGCTTCAACAACTTTAAAATCACCGGTTCCGGCTACTGGACCTTGCAGGACACCATGACCGTTACCTCGACCATGACCATTTCCGCCGGAACCTTAGATGCCAATGCCAGCACCAACGGCTGTAATCGCGGCAACAGCTGCGACATCTTTGTGGGAGGTTCCTGGTACTCGAACGGTGGAACTTTTGTGCCGCGTACCAGCACCGTTACTTTGACGACCAGCGGTTCGAACATGGCCGTGGATCTGCGCGGTTCGAGCTTCTACAACGCTTTCTTCACTGGATCCGGATCGTGGCTCTTGTACAGCACGATGACCGTCAATTCCACCATGACGCTGACGCAAGGGACGTTAGATACCAACAATAGCGTTGCCGCCTGCAGCAATACCAGCTGCGATATTTCCGTGGCCAACGGCTGGTACAACTCAGGGGGGGTTTTCAACGCTAACTCGAGCACTGTGACGTTGACCGGCTCTTTAAGCAACCAAAAAATCAAGTCCAATGGTTACAACTTTAATAACTTAAAGATTTCTGGCGCCGGGACTTGGATCCTGCAGGATTCCTTGGTTTTAAATTCGACCATGTCGATTGTCGGCGGCGGAAAACTGGATACCGGTTCTAACCAATCCATTACCCTGGGCGGTGGCTGGGCTGTTACTACCGGAACTTTCACCGTACGCAACTCGGTCTTGACGCTGAATGGTTCAGCGGCACAGGTGATTAATAACTCCGGCCAAGCCTTTTATGTGATCGTAGACTCCAACACCAACGCCAATGGTCGTAGCATGGTGTTCACGTCAAGCTTCTCTGCCACTCAGCTCTATATCAATATGTCGGCTTCCGGCATGAACCAAGGCACCACCGTCCAATTCTTAGCCGGCTCGACCAACACCATCACCACCTTAACCTTATTGGGCTTAAGCAACGCGAGCCCCATTACCTTGCTTTCCAGTTCCAACATCCCCTACATGCTCAAGAACACGGGATCCGAAAGCGTGTCGTTTGTGGATGTCCAATATTCCAGCGCCAGCCAGAATACGATCTATGCGTCCAATTCCAAAGACTCAGGGAGCAATACCAACTGGAACTTCGGCCAATTTATCTGGACCGGTACGACCAACAGTAACTGGTCTACGGCCTCGAACTGGGCTTCTGCTGCCGTGCCCGACACGGGGGATGCCGCCATCATTCCATCCGGTCCTTCCAATCAGCCCGCCTTGACCCAGGCGGTAACGATCTCCACGTTGACGATTCAATCGGGCGCTCAGCTGACGATGACAGGCTTTGGACTGACGCTTTCCAGCTTCACCAATTACGGGAATGTGATTTTGGCCGGTACGGAAACGATTACCGCCGTTCCTTTAAGCATGGCCGGATCGACCATTACCTATGTCAGCGGTGGATCTTCCTTAATAATGTCCACCTGGACCTACCGCAACTTGGTCGTGAGCGGCGCCGGCACTTTCCAAGTGCTAGGGACCTCTTTAACGGTGAACGAAAATGTGACCTTGAATGCCGGAACCTTCAATGCGAATAATAAGGATATCGGTGTCGCCTTAAGTTGGACCAATGCCGGCGGTTCCTTTACGAATATTTCGACCGTCTCCTTTACGGGAAGCTCCTCCAACCAAACCATCACCTCGCGCGGCTCGAACTTTAAGAACATCAAATTTACTGGCGCCGGTTACTGGACCTTACAAGACACCATGACCGTCACCTCCACCATGACGATTTCGGCCGGTACCCTGGATCCTTCGGCCTCTAACTGCAATTCTGGAACCGCCAGCTGCGATATCAAAGTGGGCGGCTCTTGGAGCTCCGCCGGTGGCACCTTCGTTCCTCAGACATCCACCATCACCTTTAATGCCACCAGCGTCCAAACCGTGGATCCTCGCGGCAATAGTTTCTATAACGTCACCTTTAATGGAACCAGCGGCTCGTGGGTCCTCTTAAGCTCTATGACGGTCGCCAATAATGTGACGCTCGCCAAAGGAACACTCGATTCCAATACGTCATCCGCCAACTGTGCTAGCACCAGCTGCAACATTGCTGTGGCGGGCACCTGGCTAAATTCTAACGGCACCTTTACGGCCAACACCTCGACCGTGACCTTCAATGGCACAGCGGCTCAGAACATCACCTCCCGCGGCAGCCAGTTCTATAACTTGGCTTTCAGCGGCTCGGGCGGTTATTGGACCCTGCTTGATTCAATGACCGTCACCTCCACCATGACGATCACGCAAGGAACCTTAGACAGCAATAACTTGAATATCGGCGTGGCGGGCTCCTGGATGAACTCCGGCACCGGCAGCTTTATTGCCAACACCTCGAGCGTCACCTTTAATGGAAGCTCCACCGGACAAAGAATCCAATCCAATGGCTCGAGCTTCAACAGCATGACCTTCAATGGCTCAGGCGGCTACTGGACCCTGCAAGATCCATTGGTGATTGTCTCGACGATTGCTTTGGCCGCAGGCACTTTGGATACAGGCGCCAACAAAGCCATCACCTTGGGCGGTGGCTGGTCCAACACAGCCGGCTCCTTTGTGGTGAATGGTTCCACTCTCACCTTAAACGGCAGTGTTGCTCAAAAGATCGCGACTCCGGCTAATCAACCCTTTGTCGTGATCACCGATTCTAATACCTCTGCCGGCGGGGTTTATTTCTCGAGCTTCACCGCAGCGACTTTGAACGTGAATGCGGCGGGTCTTTCGAGCGCGATGTCCGTCTTCTTCACCGCCAATTCGAGTGCGACCATCGGCATCTTGAATCTCCTCGGAGCTTCTGGTCAGGTCATTACGATTCGCTCCACCAACAACGGCACCGCCTGGAAACTTCGCAACACCGGATCCGAAACCGTGACCTATGTGGATGTCCAAGATTCAAACGCTTCCTTCGGCAATACCATTTACGCTTCCAATTCCGCCAGCTCCGGAAATAACACCAGCTGGAATTTTGGTCAGTTTACTTGGGTGGGAACCACCTCCAACTGGTTTACGGCGTCCAACTGGAGTTCGAACGCCATCCCCGGAATCAATGATGCGGCGATTATTGCGCCGGCGGCTTCGATGCCGATTCTCACGCAATCCGTCACCATTTCCACATTGACGATCCAGGCGGGTTCGACTTTAACCGCGACAGGCTTTGGGCTTTCGCTTTCCAGCTTCACCATTGCCGGCGCTTTTGTTTTTGCCGGAACCGAAGCAGTCACGGCCGCGCCGCTCACTTTGGCAGGCTCAAGCGTCACCTATGTGAGCGGCGGCTCTTCCTTAATTCTGTCCACTTGGACCTACCGCAACCTCTATGTGAATGGCGCCGGAACTTTCCAAGTTCCAGGCACCTCCCTCACCGTGAACGAAAGCTTGACTCTCGGAGCCGGAACCTTAAACGCCAATAGTAAAGACATTGGCGTGGGCATGAGCTGGCGCAACACCAATGGCAGCTTTACCAATATTTCGACCGTCACCTTTAATGGTTCTTCCACCGGCCAAACCATTACATCCAAAGGCTCCAATTTCAACAACGTCATTTTCTCAGGCTCCGGCTACTGGACGATGCAAGATTCCATGACGCTCACGTCCAGCATGACCATTACTCAGGGGACGCTCGATACCTCCGCCGCCAACTGCTCAGGCACCAGCTGCAATATTTCCGTGGCCAATGGCTGGGTGAATAGTGGGGGAACCTTTGTCGTCAATGCAAGCACCGTGACATTGACCGGGTCCTTAACCAATCAAAAGATTACGACCAACGGCAGCAGCTTTAAGAATTTGAACATCACCGGCTCAGGCACCTGGGTTTTGCAGGATCCCTTAGTCTTAACGTCCACCATGACGCTGACGGGCGGCGGAAAACTAGACACCGGAGCCTCCAATCAACCCATCACCTTAGGCGGCGGCTGGAACAACAGCGGGGGTACGTTCACCGTGCGCGGCTCGACGCTCACATTCAATGGCTCGGTCGCCCAAGCGATCAACAACTCTGGGCAGGCCTTTTATTTATTGGTCGACTCCAATACCAATGCCGGTGGCAGAAGCATGGTCTTTACGTCCAGCTTCTCGGCTACTCAGCTCTACATTAATGCGACCGCTTCCGGCTTGAACCAAGCGACGACGGTTCAGTTCTTAGCCGGCTCCACCAATACGATTACGACCTTGACCTTGTTGGGCTTGAGCAATGCCAGCCCGATTACCTTGCTCTCCAGCTCCAACATCCCTTACATGATTCGGAACACCGGAACGGAAAGCGTCTCCTTTGTGGATGTCCAATATTCGAGCGCCAGCCAAAACACGATCTATGCCACCAATTCCAAAGACTCTGGCAATAATACGAACTGGAATTTCGGACAATTCATTTGGACCGGTTCCTCGAGCAATGATTGGTCGAATGCCGGCAACTGGGCCTCTGCCGTCGTTCCGGGAATCAATGATGCGGCCATTATCCCGTCGGGTCCCACGAACATGCCGGCTCTGACCCAAGCAGTCACGATCTCCACCTTGACGGTTCAGTCAGGAGCGCAATTAACCCTCACCGGCTTCAGTCTTACTCTTTCGAGCTTCACCAATGCCGGGAATGTGATTTTGGCTGGAACCGAAACCATCACAGCTGTTCCTTTGAACTTGGCCGGATCAAGTGTCACCTATGTCAGCGGTGGATCTTCCTTAATAATGTCCACTTGGACCTACAGCAACTTAATTCAAAGCGGCGCCGGCACCTTCCAAATCCCTGGCACGTCCTTAACCGTGAATGAAAGCTTGACCCTAGGCGCCGGCACTTTTAATGCTAACAACAAAGACATCGGCGTGGGCATGAGCTGGATCAACGCCGGCGCTTCCTTTATTAATATCTCTACGGTTTCCTTTACCGGAAGCTCTTCGGGCCAGACGATCACCTCCCGCGGTTCCAATTTCAAAAACATCCAATTTTCCGGCGCCGGTTACTGGACCTTGCAGGATACGATGACCGTCACTTCCACCATGACGATTGCAGCTGGGAGCCTAGATCCTTCCGCCTCCAACTGCAATGGAGGAACTGCCAGCTGCGATATCAAAGTGGGTGGCTCTTGGAGCTCGGCCGGCGGAACCTTCGTTCCTCAGACCTCGACCGTGACCTTTAATTCGCTGGTCGCGCAAACTTTGGATCCCAGAGGCTCGAGCTTCTACAACGTCACCTTTAATGGAATCGGCGGCTCCTGGGTTCTCTTAAGTTCCATGACCGTCACCAATAATGTGACGCTGGCCAGAGGAACGCTCGATGCCAACACCTCCGATATTGCTGTGGCAGGCACCTGGCTAAATTCTAACGGCGCCTTTACGGCCAATACCTCGACGGTGACCTTTAATGCGACAGCCGCTCAAACCATTACCTCTCGCGGCAGCAAGTTCTACAACCTGGCTTTCAGCGGCTCCGGCGGATACTGGACGCTCTTAGATTCCATGACCGTCACCTCGACCATGACCATTACTCAGGGAATTTTGGACAGCAATAATTTGAATATCGGCGTCATCGGGTCGTGGATGAACACCGGTGGAAGTTTTGTGGCTAATAGCTCAAGCGTCACCTTTAATGGAACGACCAGCGGACAAAGAATCCAATCGAATGGCTCGAGCTTCAATAACATGACCTTTAACGGCTCGGGTGGTTATTGGACCCTCCAAGATCCTTTGGTCATTGCCTCCACTATTGCTTTGGCCGCAGGAACCTTGGATACCGGCGCCAACAAAACCATCACCTTGGCCGGCGGCTGGGCGAATACGGCCGGTACCTTTGTGGTGAATGGTTCTACGCTTACTTTGAACGGCAGCGTCGCTCAAAAGATTAGAACCCCGGCCAATCAGCCCTTTATGGTCATCATCGATTCCAATACCTCTGACGGCGGGGTCATCTTCTCCAGCATCACGGCGGTCACTTTAACCGTCAATGGCGCTGCACAATCCAGTGCCATGTCCGTCTTCTTCACCGCCAATTCCAGCGCCACTATCGGCGCCTTGAATTTCATTGGCGCCTCCGACCAGATCATTACCTTGCGCTCCACCAATGAGGGCACTCCTTGGAAACTGAAGAATACCGGACCTCAAACGGTGACCTTTGTCGATGTCGAAGATTCGAACGCCTCCTTCGGCAACACCATCTACGCCTCCAATTCCTTTGATTCAACGAACAATACAAACTGGAAGATCGGCCAATTCACTTGGAATGGAAACGTCGATACTAATTGGTCGAATGCTTCGAATTGGGATTCAGGCGTCGTACCCGTCGCCGGCGATGCACCCTTTATTCCCAATGGTGCGGCCCGCATGCCTGTTCTGACGCAATCGGTTACCGTTTCTACATTGACGATTCAAGCCGGAGCGCAGCTGACCATCACCGGCTTTGGACTTACCCTTTCCAGCTTTACCAATGCCGGTAATCTGATCTTGGCAGGAACGGAAACGGTCACCGCCATTCCTTTGGATATGGCCGGATCTACCGTCACTTACGTCAGCGGGGGAACTTCCGTCGTCATGTCGTCTTGGACCTACCGCAACCTCTACATCAATGGCGCCGGAACCTTCCAGGTTTTAGGAACCTCTCTCACAGTGAACGAAAGCTTGTCGATTGGGGCGGGAACCTTGAACGCCAACAATAAAGATATCGGCGTGGGCTTAAGCTGGATCAACTCCGGCGGTTCCTTCACCAATATTTCCACGGTCACCTTTAACGGATCAAGCGCCAACCAACTCATCACCTCGCGCGGTTCGAACTTTAAGAATGTGGTGCTAAATGGTGCCGGATCCTGGGTCATGCAGGATTCGATGACCGTCACCTCGACCATGACAATGACGCAAGGCTCGCTCGATTCCTCCGCGGCCAACTGCGCCGGCACCAGCTGCAATCTCTCTGTCGCCGGCTCCTGGTTGAATACGGGTGGAACCTTTGTGGCCAACGCGAGCACGATTACTTTCACAGGCGCTTCAACCGGTCAAAGAATCACGTCCAATGGATCCAGCTTTGCCAATCTTCTCCTGACGGGCGCCGGCACCTGGACGCTGCAGGATCCCTTGGTCTTAACATCCACCTTGACCTTGAACGCCGGAACGCTAAACACCCATTCCAATAGCTATGCCTTTGCCTTGGGCGGTGGCTTGGTGACGGCCGGAGGAAATTTGGTCACCAACGGCAGCACAATCACCTTCAACGGATCGAGCGCTCAGAGAATCACGGGAGCCGCCGGACAAACCTTCAATGTGTTGGTCGATTCCAATACCTCGACCGGAGGCGTGATCTTCCTTTCCAGCTATACCGCCACTCAGCTCTATATCAATGCGTCGGCTCAAGGCGCGACGCTGGCTTCTTTCAATGCCGGATCTACTTTCACCGTTACGACTCTTTCGCTGACCGGGGCCAGCGGACAATTGGTGAGTTTGCGTTCCACCTCCTCCGGAAATTCTTGGTCCTTAAATAACACCGGCTCCAACGCCGTCGTTTTTGTTGATGCCAAGGATTCCGACGCTCGCCCTGGAAAACAAATCACGGCGAGTAATTCCACGGACTCCGGAAACAATAAAAATTGGTCTTTTACCGCCGGCGCAGGACAACTCAAAACTTGGTGGGGAACAGTCAATACCAACTGGATGAACGGCGCCAACTGGGACTTGGGACTGCCGGCCGTGCAGGACTCCGTGCTCATCGTTTCAACGGCCTCCAGCATGCCGACCCTGACCCAAGTCGTTACGATTTCAACGTTAACCATCCGCTCCGGAGCCCAACTCACTTTGGGCGGATTTAACATGACGTTGTCCAGCTTTACCAACGCAGGCACTTTAAGTCTGGCGGGCACGGAATTGGTGAGTAGCGTGCCTAACAACCTCATAGGATCCACCGTGACCTACACGGGCGCGGGTGCTTCCTTAATACTGTCCACCTGGACTTACCGCAACCTGATCATCAACGGCGGCGGGACTTTCACGGTTCTTGGCAATATAACGGTGAATGAAGGGCTGCTCTTCCAAGCCGGGACCGTGACTCAAGGCGCCTTCTCGGTGACAGCAGCCACCTACACGCAATCCGCCGGTACCTTTAACGGCGGCGCCGCCAATATGACGGTCGCCAATACCTTTACCTTGTCGGGCCCTTCCGTCTTTAATGCCCCGACCGGCGCCCTCACCGTGAGCGGCGACTGGTCGAACGGCGGAACCTTTAATCGCCAAACAGGAACGGTCATTTTTAATGCGACCACCACGCTGACCGGCCAAACAACGTTCTATAACTTGACGGCCTCAGGCGGCATCCTGCTCACCTTCCCGGCGGGCTCGACTCAAACCATTACCAACACGATTACCTTGACTGGCGCCTCGAGCTCGAACTTGCTCAAGCTGCGCTCTTCCTCCGGCAGCAGCGAATATTTCTTGAACAGTCAGCGGAACGCCAACATCACCTTAGTGGATGTCCAGGATTCGAACGCTTCCGGCAACACCTTGGCGACGCCACTTCCGTCTCTCAATTCCTTGGGCAATACCAACTGGCTTTTTACGACAGTGACCTCCGGTAAAGCTACCGGAACCACGGAAACCTCGCCGCAGCGGCGCATTGTGCAAAACCAACATGGTTTCTGGATGTTCTTTAACCAAGCGGGCGTCTTCAGCTATTCCTCAAGTGTGGACGGCGTCACCTGGAACAGCGCCACCAGCGTCTTTGGCGCCAATCCCGTCGCGGGCAAAGGAACGATTTACTACAACCCCACCACCAAAGCTCTTTACGTAGCAGCGACACAGAATTTAGGCCGCGGCTCACCCGGCAATAGCCCCACCGTCAACAACGTTTGGCTCGCCTCTGCAACGCTAGATGCTAGCGCCATGCCCTTTATTAATTTCGGCGCGCCCCAGGCGATCGACATGCTCTTTGCCAACGGCGGCGCCACGCGCGACTTCACCATTTGGGCCAACGGCGAAATTGGTTTGGGCGTGGCCTCGGATAATAAAGGATGGCTCGTCACCGAATCCTGCCAGGATTCCTTCACCAATCGCAATCGCTATAACGTCGCCCGCTTTGACTTGGCCGCCTTGACGCGCCTGTCTCCCGTAACACAAACCAGCGCCGATTCGGCCACCTCCGGCGCTCTCTTGGGCGGCGGACCGATCGTCCTTCCCACCGACAACATCGGCGACATGCTTCTGATTTATATGCATGACGGCGGAGGCGTAAACCCGGGCATCTTCTCTTCGTTTGCCCCGGCCAACCAAGCGATTCAGGCCCAGAGCCCTGCGGCGCCGGGACTTCTGAGCAGCACCAATGATGATCTGCACAGCATCTCAGCGGTGTCTGATCCGGCCAATAACACCATTCATTTGGTGGCGGTGGACAACTCCAACAATCTGCAATACCTCCAATACCCGAGCGCGGGTCCTTGGTCGAGTCCAGCCCAGATAACGACCAATGCCCAAACGCCTTCGATCGGTATTTCCACCAGCGCTTCAAGCAACATTCTCTTTGTGGTGTACCAACAAGCCGGCGGCCCGTACTTGAATTACTCCACCGCTCCCGTGGCCGGCGCGACCACACCCGGTAATTGGACCACGGTGTCACCCTGGAACGTCTTGCCGGCGGGAACGACTTCTTATCCGCATATTACCGAAATCAATGCCGCGCCCATTCCGCCGCGCATTATGTGGCAGGACGCCTCGAACAACGTTTACTTCTCAAGCCTCTTCTTCAGCACGGCGCCGACCTTGACCAGCGTCTCGCCCACGATCGCGCCGTTTACCACCAATCGATTTGATTTGACGATTCTGGGAACCAATTTCGGCGCCAACAATGCCGACTATGGCGGCGGAACCAAAGTGTCGGTCCTCTGGCAGGGTGCTTCTTCGCAAGGTCCATTAGACGCTGTGATGGTGACCTCGACTACCTACGTGAACGGTAGCACGTTGCGCGCTTCAGTCGTCGTCAGCACGAACGTGGGTTCCTTTAACACGTTCCAAAGCACGTCGAACCCGCGCTTCCAATTCTTGGTCACTAACCCCGATGCTCAGGCGACCGGCATCAGCACCAACACCCTTTTGATCAGCTCGCCATATCTGTCCACCGCCACTGTCAATGACTCAACGGCAGCCAGCGTTGGTCTGCAAGCGTCTAATGACGTGGCGTTAGATGGCGGTAACTTTGAAGGCTGGAATGTGAATGTGTCGACAGGAAAACCATCGATCTCGGCTGGAGCCGGCATCACCGTGACGTCTGTGACGTATGTGAACTCGTCACGTGTGTTGGCAAGCGTGATCATCACGACCAATTCAGCCGCCGGCTACCACTCCCTGACGCTCACCGGACCGGACGGTCAGGTGGCCAATGTTCTTGCGAGCTCCTTCTCTGTCACCATACCGACCACCACGATCACCTTGTTAGCCGGCGCCACGAGCTCCGCGGCAGGCATCTATGTGCAGACCATCTCAACCATTTCAGGCGGCGCCGGAACCTTCTGGAACGGAGCCGCCTTCGGAGGGACATTGTCTGGAGCCCAGGTGCTCGTGCAGCAAGCCGCACCCACTGGAAATTATTGGGCGGGCAATTCCTTTAGTTCGAACAATCGCAGCGCTTCCTGGCAGGGGGCTACCTCTGGCACCACCGCCTGGAACTATTTCCCGAATACTCCTTTTAACGGACAGCTCGTGCACCAATCGTCATACACGATTTGGGCCCGCGGTCAGTCCTCTGATGGCGGTATTGGCGTCGATGGATCAAGCATTACGGTGACGGTCGATCAAAGAGACCCGGTGACTGACGGGGGCACACTCTCGGTCACCTTCCCCAGCGCCAACGGCAAAATTAATAATTTCACGAACATCGGTGGTTTGATCGAAGATCCGACCTCAGGCGTCAATGCCGGCACGATGACGCTGAAGTTGACAGATTTGGGACTCCTAGTGGCCGGTTCGCCCAGCGGCCCCAGCCTGTATTGGAATGGAAATGCCTTCACGGCGCACGCCACCAACTATGTCCAATTGACCGGTGGCATGCAGCCGTCTGATCCCGCTGGCTCCAATGCCGCCACCTCCTGGGCCTATACCGGCATCGGCAATGGCAACTTCACCGATGGTCACCAGTATCAAATTCAAATCCAGGCGACAGATGCGGTGGGCAATCAAACGGCGCTCTTGCCTGTGTCGGCGCGCGTCTTTACGTATGACACGACCGCACCGACCTCGACCGTCACGACACCGCCCCTCGATCAAACCTTGAGCACCACCAATACCTATGTGACGGCTCAGTTGGGCCGCATTGCGGGCACCACCAATGACAACACCTCTTTAACCACGAGTGTGAAGGTGAAGGTGTTTGACACCATCACGTCTGAATACTTGCTGCCTTCCTGCACTGGCTTCACCGGGCCGGCCGATCCCGGCTGGATTACCACCGTCAACAGCTCTTCGATGACTGTGAGCGTCGGCAATTGGCAGCTTTTAATCAGCACCTACGTATGGACCGATGGCCATCTCTATCAAATTCTCACGCAGGCTGATGACGGCGTGAACCCGGAATCCAATGCCGGCATTAAGAGCAGCTTCCGCTATGACACCAATCTGCCGCACTCTTCGGTGGTGTTGCCTCCGATCGATACCGTCATCAAGGCCTATGAGCAGCTGTCCGTTATTTCGGGAACCGCCACCGACGTGACCTGGGGAGACCTGCGCGATGCCGGCATTAACCAGGTTCAAATCCAAGTCTTCTCGGTTGGAAATCAACTCTACTACAACCCCAACATTGGCCATAACACCTTTGATTCACCGGCCAACGCCCCCTTATGGGTGAACTGCACCAACTCCGTGGTCTATCAAAGCTCCGTGGTCTGGACCAACTCCGCCGTTCCGACGCAATTTACCAATGGCGATTCTTACAGCATCATCGTGCGTGCCATCGATCGTGCGGGCAATCCCGAAATTCCTGGACCGTCGTTTACCTTTATGTATTCCGCTTCCACCCCGACGGTCGTCACGACCGCTCCGGTGGCAGGAACCTACAATCAACAAGTCACCAACTACTACGGAACTGTCTCTCAAGCGCCCTCAGGGCTTGCCACCATGCCCATTCGTATCCGCCGCTTAACGGACAACAAGATCTGGGGCGGAGACCTGACCGCCTGGGAAGCCGATCCGGGTCCGACCGGGCCGCCGTATGCTATTCCCGTCTTTGTTTCAACGGGTCACTACAACTGGTCCTATCAAGTTACTAACACGATCGATTTCTATGACGTGATCCCGAACACCTATACCATCACCGTCTATGCTTACGACAATACTGTGGACGTGCAACATTCCACCTCCTCTGTGCCGGTGACGTTCCAATATGAAACCGTTCCACCTTCTTCAACGATTACCTCACCGCCTCAGGGCGTGCATTACAACAAGACCACCAATCAGTTGTCGACGATTCAAGGGTATGACGTCGACTTCCCCGGCGGAGCAGGCTCTGGCGTCAGTAAAGTGTGGGTCCAAATTCGTTATTACGGTACCGATGGCCTGTTGAACACCGGAGACGATCTCTATTGGAGTGACGGATCCCAAGCCTGGCTGCCGACCACGTCTTACAGCACCGCGACTCTGACGTCGGCTACCTCTTGGTCTTACACTATCGATCCGGCCAATTGGCATTCAAATGCCGGCGCCCAATATTTGATTACGAGCTTGGCATTCGATAATAGCCGCAACAGCACTCCTCCTTATGCCATCAATGGAACCGAAGAATCCATTCCTTCCGTCATCGGAAGCCCGAATTACCATTACATGGTGGTGGACTCCACAGCCCCGAGCGCCGTCATCACGACCCCTACACACGGCACAGTGACCAATAACTTGCCAACGATTGCAGGCACCGCCTCGGATACCGCGCCTGGTCAAATCGTCTCGGTCAAAGTGGCTTACAAGGACACCGGCGCCGCTTGGTGGGATCCGGTGGCCAAGACCTTTTCGTTGGGTGGAGCAGGCGCTCCGCCGGCAGGCGCTTTAATCTCAACCCCTGTGGTGGCAGGCGCTTGGTCGTTGTCAGGCGTGTCGACTCCTACCTGGGCCAATGATGGGATCTATCAAGTCTTTGTCATGGCGGTAGATAGCGCGACCAATACCTCGTCTTATCCGGGTGACAACAACTTTGGCAATTCCTTAGTTCAGTTCACGTTTCAAACGCCACCGTCCTCTACGACGATCACTTCTCCGGGTACCGGGACGCCACACTACCGGACCGCCGCACCGAACGCGATTACTCTCACCGGAACCGCGCTCAATGCCACCACGGTTCAAGTGCAAATCTTAGATTGCAGCGCCGACATTTCCTGTAGCACCAATTTGAATTATTGGGACGGCGGAGCCTTTGTTTCAACAACGGGCTGGGCCAATAGCGGCTTTGTAGGCGTGACGGGCTTTAACGGATCCAACTGGTCCATGACCATTCCTGCAGGCGCCTGGACCACCAATCACTATTATCAAATCACCTCACAGGGAATTAACCTGCTCGCGCTTCCCGAAGTCGGCGGACCTCACCGGACCTTCCTCATTGATATGACCGGACCGAACGGCTCCTTCTACCTACCGGATACGCGCTTCTATCAAAATTTTGTTTCGACCCTTTCAGCGACCGCGGCTGACACCTCGCCGGGTGCTGTGCAATCGGTCGTTTTCCGCATGGCACGGGCCGAAGATCCGAGCCTGCTCTGGAACTGGCAGAGCTCCACCTTTACCGCCGCCTCAGGCGCCGCCACCGATTTGACCGCCGTTTTGAACAGCAGCACTTGGAGCTATACCACCGATTACTTCCTTATTAATACGGGAACCGGCGCTTTCGAAAATAACCGCGGCTATATCCCCATCGAACTTATCACCGACCGCGCCGGCAACGTCACGACCGTCACGCACAGCTCCTTTACGTACGACATCACGGCTCCCACAGCCACGATCGTCATGCCGCGCAATGATTTAACGGCCATCCGCAGCCTGCCCACCATCTCCGGAACCGTGTCGGATAACCAAGCCAATTCCACGGTGCGGATTGCCATCTTCAGCATTTCCAAAAATTCCTGGATGAACGGTTCCGGCGGCTTCACGGTGAATGGAGCCAACCCCAATTTCCTCCCGGTGACTTCGACGGCAGCGGCCACCTGGAGCTTCACGGTTCCTGCTCCAGCATTCACCGATAACCGCAAATTTGTGTTGATCACCCAAGCCATTGATACGGCGGGCAATAGCCAAAGTATCTATTCGAACAATATCTCCTCGTTCACAATTACGATTGATACGTCCTTGCCAACCGTCGGCTTTACACTGCCGGCGACTTCCACCGGCTCCTATACGCCGGAGAATATCGGCGAGTCAAACTCATTCCCAACCTCCACCCAATTCACGGGGGTCATGGGAGATCCGCAGGCGTTGGCTTCCGGCGTCAAGCAAGTGCAAATTCGCTTGTCTTACCTGTATCAGACCAATACCTATTACTGGAACGAGAACATCCAACTCTTCTCATCCTCGACCTTAAATGCCAGTAACTCTTGGTTCGAGGCTTCCTCGCCCACGGCCAACACCTGGATTTATCAGCAGGATATCGTCTGGCCGAACGACACCAGCCACGCCATCACCTTGGATGCCCAATCGATGGACGATGCGCCTTTAGGCGATGGTACCGGTGGGGGAAATATGAGTGTCGTTTCTTCTGCCACGTTCAATGTGGATCTGATCGATCCCTCTGGCGCCATTACCACGCCGGCACCTTTGGCCGCCTTCAATAGCAACACCGTTCAAATGAGCGGAACAGCCACCGATGACTTGTCCGGGATTACCACGATGGGCTCTAACGGCGTTCAAGTGGAAATCTCGACAGGCTCAGGCGCGACCATGA
>JADMIO011000740.1_pt1 | contig 60004 bp, 58 predicted proteins | sample 8958161 | NCBI WGS metagenome assembly JADMIO01 (sample SAMN16585339, study PRJNA669376) | soil metagenome | isolation source: Crop rotation soil | place: USA: Cullars Rotation, Alabama | collected 2011
CGCGACAACTTGTCCACGTGGAATTCTAAGCTTAGGATCCCAATGTGCTGGAAAGGGACGGGGTTCCCGTCAGCGGCCCCGCCATACCGGCGGCCGCTTCTCGAGGAACGCACGCGTGCCTTCCTTCTGGTCTTCGGAGGCGAACACGTCCGGGCCGGTATCGAGGCGGATCGCCGAGTTGAGCGCCATCCCGTGGGTTTTGCGGAAGGTGAGCTTCATGCGCTGCAGGGAGAGCGGTGCCGAAGACGCGATGTCGCGCGCGAGCCCCATCGCGCTCTCCATCAGCTTGTCGGCGGGAACGACGCGGTTCAGCAGGCCGTACCGTGCTGCTTCGTCGACCGGCACGCGGCGCGCCGTGTACAGCCATTCCATGGCGATGGCCTGGGGCACCATCTGCGGCAGCACGACGGAGGCGAAGTGCGCGCCGCGTCCGAGCTTTGCCTCGGGCAGCGCGAAGAACGCCGTGTCCGCCGCGACGCGCAGGTCGCACGCGAGCGCGATTTCGAAGCCGCCAGCGAGTGCCGGGCCGTTCACGATCGCAAGCGAGGGCTTGCGCGCATCGACGAGCACCTCGGTGATGACGCGGTACGGCGAGGCGAGCGGGCCGATCGGCTTCGCAGCCTGCGCGCGCTCGTGCGCTTCCTTCAGGTCGGCGCCCGAGCAGAATGCCTTGTCGCCCGCGCCGGTGATCGCCACCAGCGACACCGCGGGATCGTGGTCGGCGGCGATCACCGCATCGGCGAGGGCGCCGAGCAGCTCGCGGTTGAGCGCGTTGCGAACCTCGGGGCGGTTGAGCGTGAGCAGGCAGACCCGGTCGCGGATCTCGATCTTGAGCGAATCGGACATCGTCGGGCTCCGGGGTGGCAGGGACCGCGTTACCTTACTATGATCGTCGTCATGCGCGCGCTCGCCGTTCTGCTGTTCGTCGCCTTCGGTGCTTTCGCGCAGGACTATCCCGCGAGGCCGGTGCGCATGCTCCTTCCCGTCCCGCCGGGCGCGGGCACCGACGCGGTCGCGCGCCTGCTCGGCGACAAGCTGCAGGCGAAGCTCGGCCAGCCGTTCCTCGTCGAGCATCGGCCCGGCGCGGGCGGCAACCTCGCCGGCGAAGCGGTGTACAAGGCCGCGCCCGACGGCTACACGCTGTACTTTGGCGGGCAGAGTCCGCTCGTCATCAACAAGAGCCTTTACGGCAGGATCCCGTTCGAGCCCGAGGCGCTCGCCCCGATCTCCATGATCGCAGCGGGACTGTCGATCCTCGTGGTGCATCCGCGCGTTCCGGTGAAGAGCGTGCCGGAGCTGATCGCGTACGCAAAAGCCAATCCGGGCAAGCTCACCTACGCGTCGAGCGGCTCGGGCACCATCCCGCACCTGGGGGCCGAGCTTTTCAAGTCGCTCGCCGGCGTCAACATCCTGCACGTGCCGTACAAGGGCATGGCGCCCGCCCTCACCGACGTCATGGCGGGACAGGTCGACATGATGTTCGCCGGCGTCGCCACTGCGATTCCCTACGCGAAGGACGGCCGCATCCGCCTGATCGCGATCGGCGCGGAGAAGCGCAGCGCCGCGATCCCCGACATTCCCACCGTCGCGGAGACGCTGCCCGGATTCGCGTGCGAGAACTGGTTCGGCCTGCTTGCGCCACCCGGCACGCCCGCGGCGATCGTCGCGCGGCTCGCGCAGGCGACGCAGGAAGGACTGCGCCAGCCCGACTCGGTGAAGCGGCTCGCCGACATCGGCTTCGACACGGTGGCGAGCACGCCCGAGGAGCTCAGGGCGCTGATGCGCGCCGAGACCGAGCGCTGGGCGAAGGTGATCCGCGCGACCGGCGCGAAGCCCGAATAGCGGCTAGCGCAGCACCACGAGCGCGTCGACCGCCACGCAGCCTTCGTCCGCCTTTTCGTCACAGACGAGCAGCGGGTTCACGTCCACCGAATGGATGCGCTCGCCGTGCGCGAGCACCAGGTCCTGCAGCGCAACCAGCCCGCGCACCAAACCGTCCATCGCACGCGGAATCGAATCGAGGACCGGTCCCAGGCGCGAAGCGCCGAGGCGCTCGCGCATCGCCTCGCGCGACACGCGCGCGGGCAGCAGCACGGAGACGTTCAACGCCTCGGTGTAGACGCCGCCGAGCCCGGCGACGAGGAAATGCCCGAACGGCGGCTCGAAGCTTACGCCGGCGATGAGCTCGATCCTCGAGCGCTTCATCGGCTGCACGATGAACGTCACGGCCTCGCGCCGGAAGCCGGCTCGGGCGCTCGACGCTTCGAGCTCGGCATGGGCGGTGGTCAGCGCGCGCTCATCGCCGAGGCCCGCCACGACGAGGCCGAGCTTGTTCTTGTGCGCGACGCCGGGCGCAAGCGCCTTCATCACCACCGGATAGCCGAAGGCCTTTGCCGCCGAGACCGCATCCGCCGCACTTGCAATCGTGCGGCTCTCGACCACCGGCACGCCGGCCGCGCGGAGGATCTCTGCGCTCTCGAGCTCCGACAGCACGCCGGCTTTTCCCTCCAGCAGCGGACGCATCTTCTCGAGATCCGCAACGGCCGCGCGCGGCGCGTGCGCCGGTGCCGACGCGCTGAAGTGACATGCCAGGCTGTGGAACATCGTGTCGGTGTCCTGGAACAGCGGCACGCCGGCGGCCTTGTACGTCTCGGCCACCTCGGAAGGCAGCCCGCCGGGCGCGACGACGACCACCGGCGAGCCCGCACGCTCGCGCCGCTCGACCAGCTGCTTCGCGATGAGCTGCGACATCGCGTTGCTCGGCAGCATGTGGGTGTAGACCACCATCGGCCCGTCGAAGCCGTCGGCTTCCTGCGCCTTGAAGAACGGCGTGAGCCGGTCGTGGCCGCCGAGCGCGCTGGTGTCGGTGGGGTTGCGCACGACGCCCGAGCCTTCGAGGGTCGCCATCAGCGCGGCCACCTTGCCGCCCCACGCGCCGCCCGCTTCTCCGGCGAGCGGCATGCCGAAGCGCTCGGCGTAGTCGGCCATGAGCGAGGATCCGCCGCCGGTGGTCGCAATGGCGACGAGCTTCGTGCTGGTGCGCTTCGTCGACCGCCGCGCGAGCACCGCGCAACCGCCGGCGAGCGCCTCGACCGACGGCACGGCCGCAATCGCGTACTCCTCGAAGATCGCGTCGTACGCCTTCGCGCTGCCCGCGAGCCGCGTCGAATGCGCGATCGTCGCGCCGGCACCCGCTTCCGAGCGCCCGAGCTTCAGCGCGACCACCGGCTTGCCGGCGTTGCGCGCCTCCTGCGCGAGCCGGCAGAAGCGAGGCCCGTCGGTCACGGCTTCGAGGATGAGGCCGATCACGCCCGTGTCGGGGTCGTCGATGTAGTACTCGAACAGGTCGAGCAGCGTGACGTCGGCTTCCGTGCCGACCGCGACGTACTTGGACAGGCCCGCGCCGAGCTGGCGCAACCGCGGCGCGACACCGTTGAAGAGGGCGCCGCTGTGGGCCGCGATGGAAACCGGCCCGGGCGTCAGCGGGTCGCCGTGCGACGTGTTGTACCCGAGCGGCAGCCGATGGCTCGCGTTGAAGACCCCATTGGTGTTGGGGCCGACGATGCGCACGCCGGCGCGGCGCGCAATCTCCCTGATTTCCGCTTCGCGCTCGCGGCCCTCGTCGGTGCCGAGCTCGGAGAACCCGGTATTGGCCATCACGACGCTCCGCACGCCCGTCTCGGCGCACTCGCGCATCGCCTGCACCGCCGCGGCCGAAGGGATCACCATGAGCGCGCAGTCGATGCGCTCCGGCGCGTCGCGGAGCGACGCATAGGCCTTCAGCCCCTCGATCTCGTCGGCCGCCGGGTTGATGGGATAGATCGCGCCGGCGAACGCCGCGCGCTGAAGATTGCGGATCGGCGTGTTGCCGTGCTTGCCCGGCGTGCGCGAAGCGCCGATGATCGCCACGGTGCGCGGGCGAAACAGCGGCTGGAGCGCGTCGTACGCGCGCGGGGCATCTGCGGGAGCCTGCATGGGAAGCCTGCCTGCTGCGGAGCGGGGGATTGTAAAGCCGCTCGGCCTGCTTCCACGCTGTTATCAGTTCAAGTAATTAAAGTGCGCGGAAGACAGCGTCTTACGCGCTTCCGTGAAATGCAATTGACGCAATATGGGCACTGAGCCAGCCGATTCTCCGGCGTTCTGGGACGTGCGCTTTCGCGCGGGCGACATGCCGTGGGACACGGGCCGCGTGCCGCACGAAGTCGAACGCTTCCTCGCGGGCGAGCGTGCCGCCGGGCGCGTGCTCATCCCCGGTTGCGGGTCGGGCTACGAGATCGCCGCGTTCGCCGCTCGCGGCTGGGACGTCGTCGCCGTCGACTTCAGCGAGGCGGCGGTCGAGCGCGCACGAAGCTTCGTCGGTGCCGCGCACGCTGCCGTGGTGCTCGGCGATTTTTTCTCGCACGACTTCGGCGACGCGTTCGACGTCATCTACGAGCGTGCCTTCCTGTGCGCGCTGCCGCCGAGGCTATGGAACGCCTGGGGCGAGCGCGTCGCAGCCCTGGCGAAACCGGGCGGACGCCTCGCCGGATACTTTCTGCACGGCGGCAAGCGGGGCGGCCCGCCGTACTTCATGGCGCCGGGCCGGCAGGCCGAGCTCCTGGCGGACAGCTTCGAGAAGATCGACGACGTGCCGGTGGCCGGATCGCTTCCTGTGTTCCTCGGCGGCGAGCGCTGGGAAGTGTGGCGGCGCCGCTAGAGCGCTTACACTGGCACGTCGTCCACCGCAGGCATTGCCATGGCATTCAAGCTCGAGCACGTCCACCTCAAGACCCGCGAGCCGGAGAGGACGGCGAAGTTCTACATGGAGAACCTGGGCGCCGCGCTGGTCGAGGTGTCCGACGACCGGCGGCACTGGCGCGTCGACCTGCACGGCATCGTGATGAACATCACCGACCACATCGAGACGCAGACGCGCGCGCAGCACTACGGCCTCGAGCACTTCGCGATCGAGACCGACGACTTCGACGGCACGGTGGCGAAGATCCAGGCGGACGGCGGCCGCGTGCTGGAGCAGTTCGCCTCCCCGGTCCCCGCGCACGACGGCCAGCGCATCTGCTTCATGGAAGGGCCGGAGGGCGTGCAGCTCGAGCTCATCGAGAAGCGCTCGCTCTAGGCGGCGTGCGAGCGCCCGGCGGGACGCGCGTATATGATGTCCCGCGGAGAGACCACCAAGGAGGAAACCATGGTTGCGAAAGCCAGGCTGTTGCAGGTTCTGGGGGCCGCTGCGTGCGCGCTGGGCCTCGTTCTAGGGTCGCAGGCATTCGCGCAGCAGCCGCTGAAGATCGGATTCGGCATGACGCTGACCGGCCCGCTCGCGGGCAACGGCAAGGCGGCGCTGATGGCGATGGAGGAGTGGCGCGACGACGTCAACGCCAAGGGCGGCCTGCTCGGGCGCAAGGTCGAGTTCACCTACTACGACGACAAGACCGACCCGGCGAGCATTCCCGGCATCTACAACAAGCTGCTCGAGGTCGACAAGGTCGACCTGGTGGTGTCCGGCTACGGCACGAACGTCATTGCCCCGGCGATGCCGATCATCATGCAGCGCAACCTCATGTTCATGGCGCTGTTCGGCCTGAACGTCAATTCCAAGTTCAAGTACGACCGTTACTTCCAGATCATGCCCGCCGGGCCCGATCCGGCGGTGAGCTGGTCGCAGGGCTTTTTCGAGGCGGCCAACGCGCTCAATCCGAAGCCGCGCACCGTCGCCCTGGTCGGCGCCGACGCCGAGTATCCGGCGATGGCGCTCGAGGGCGCGCGCACCTGGGTGAAGAAGAACGGCCTGAAGGTGGTGTACGACAAGACGTATCCGCCCAACACCGTCGACTACGCGCCGGTGGTGCGCGCCATCCAGGCGACGAATCCCGAGGTCGTGTTCCTGGCCTCGTATCCGCCCGACAGCGCCGGCATGGTGCGCGCCGCGCACGAAGTGGGATTGAAGACGCGCATGTTCGGCGGCGGCCTGGTCGGCACGCAGTTCGCGCCGCTCAAGACGCAGCTCGGCCCGCTCCTCAACGGCGTGGTGAACTTCGAGGCTTACGCGCCCGATGTGTCGAAGAAGTTTCCCTTCCTCGAGAAGTTCCTGGAGAAGTACCAGGCCCGCGCGGCGAAGGAGGGCGTGGACCCGCTCGGCTACTACCTGCCGCCATACGCGTACGCGATGATGCAGGTGGTGGAGCAGGCCGTCACCGCGACCAAGAGCCTCGACCAGGCGCGCCTCGCGCAGTACATGCACAAGGCCGAGTTCGACACCTACGTCGGCAAGGTCAAGTTCGCGCCGAACGGCGAGTGGTCGGTGCCGCGCATGCTCACCGTCCAGTACCAGAACATCGCCGGCAACGATCTCGAGCAGTGGAAGAAGCCGGGGCTCGTGACCGTGCTTTTTCCGAAGGACTACCAGACCGGCACGGCGAAGCCGTTCGAAGCGAAGAAGTAGAGGGTCACCCTGGGCGCCGCCGGAAGCGAGGCTTCCGGCGGCGTTTTAGCGTCCGCTTGATTCGCACCGCATGGACATTTCAAGCTCGCTCATCCTGAACGCCATCATCTCCGGCGTGCTGCTCGGCGGGTTTTACGCCGCCGTCAGCGTCGGCATCTCGATCTCGTTCGGGATGCTGGATGTGGTGAACATCGCCCACCCGGCCTTCATCCTGCTCGGGTCGTACGTCGCGTATTTCATCAACGACCGGCTGGGCTTCGACCCCATCCTCGTGTGCGTGGTGCTGTCGCCCGCGTTCTTCGCGCTCGGCATGGTGCTCTACCGCATCTACTACATCTGCTTCGAGCGCCGCGGCCAGGAGTCGCTGCGCGGCCTGGCGTTCTTCTTCGGCGTGCTGTTCATCACCGAGGTGGCGCTGCTGCTCATCTTCGGCGTCGACTACCGCACGGTGCGCGCGCCGTATACGGACGTCACCTGGCGCCTGGGCGAGATGGACTTCCCGTTGCGGCTCGTGGTGCCGTTCCTCGTCTCGATGGCGATGCTCGCGGCGATCCAGCTGCTGCTCACGCGCACTTTCTTCGGGCGCGCCGTGCTCGCCGTGGCCCAGGACCAGACGGCGCTTCGGCTGATGGGCGTGAACCCGGTGCGGGTCCGCGAGATTGGCTTCGCGCTCTCGATCGCCACGGCGGGCATCGCGGGGGCTTTCCTCATCGTGATCCAGCCGGTGCAGCCGGCGGTCGGGCGCGAGTACATCGGGCTCGTCTTCGCCGTGTGCGTGCTGGGGGGCCTCGGCTCGATCTGGGGGACGCTGATCGGCGCGCTGGTCCTCGGGCTCGCGGAGGCCTTCACCGCGACCTTCTTCAGCCCGTCGTGGGCGCCCGCGGTGTCGTTCGGCCTGCTGCTCGCCGCGCTCGCGTTCCGGCCGCAGGGCCTGCTCGGGCGATAGCGGATGAGCCACAGGGCATTCACGGCAATCGCGTACGTCGTCGCGCTGCTCGTGATCGCCGCCAGCCTGCAGGTCCAGAACGATTACTTCTTCTCTGCGGCGTACACGGTGCTGCAATTCGTCGTGCTCGCCACCGCGTGGAACATCCTGGGCGGGTACACCGGCTACGTGAATTTCGGCTCGGCAGCTTTCTTCGCGCTCGGCGCCTACACCAGCATCGCGCTCTACAACGCGTTCCACGCGCCCCTCGCCCTGATGGTGGTCTGCGCGACGGCGGTTTCGGGCCTGATGGGCCTGGGCGTCGGTTACCTCACCTTGCGCCTGCGCGGCGTGTTCTTCGCGATCGCGACGCTTGCGCTCTCCGTGGTGCTCTTCACGTTCGTGGTGAACTGGAGCTTCGTCGGCGGCGCGCGCGGCGCCTACATCATCCTCGAGCGCGAGGTGCCCTTCGGGCTGCCGCGCTGGTCGCACGTGCTCTACTGCGTCATGGTGCTGATGGTCGCGACGGCGCTCGCGGTCGCACGCGCGATCGAGAAGTCCGCGCTCGGGCGCGGCCTCGCCGCGATCCGGGACGACGAGGTGGCGGCGGAGAGCTCGGGCGTCCCCACCCTTCGGCTCAAGATCTTTTCCGCGACGGTCAGCGGCGCGCTCATGGGCATGGCCGGCTCGACGTTTCCGTATTACCTGTCGTACGTCGAGCCGAGCTCGGCTTTCAGCCTGTCCTACGCCGTGAACAGCATCGCGATGCCGCTCATCGGCGGCATGATGAGCTGGATCGGCCCGCTGATCGGCGCGGTGCTGCTCGGCGGCCTGCAGCAGTATGTGCAGGTGACCATCTCGTCGGCGTGGAACCTGATGATCGTCGGCGTGCTGCTGGTGGTGTTCGTGACGCTCGCGCCGAACGGCATCATGGGCTGGGTCGACGCCTGGCGGGCAAGGAAGGCGGCGTCGCGGTGACGCTGCTCCGGGTCCAGGGCGTCACCAAGCGCTTCGGCGGCTTCACGGCGCTCGACCAGGTCGACCTCGACGTGCAGCCCGGTGAGCGCCTCGGCCTCATCGGCCCCAACGGCTCGGGCAAGAGCACGCTGGTCAACTGCATCAGCGGCGCCGTGCGATGCGACGGCGGCTCGATCGCGTTCGAGGGCCGCGAGGTCGGCCGGCTCGCGCCGCACGCGCGCACGCGCCTGGGCCTCGCGCGGAGCTTCCAGGTGCCGCGCCCGTTCGCGAGCATGACCGTGGCCGACAATCTGTGCATCCCGCTCCTGTTCGCGGCGCGGCGCCGCGAGCCGATGCGCGCGTCGGCCGCCGAGGCGCAGGCGATGCGGGTGCTCGAGCAGGTTGGGCTGCGCGCCAAGGCGCATGCGATGGCGCGCGACCTCACGCAGGTGGACATGCGCAAGCTCGAGCTCGCCCGTGCGCTCGCCGCACGCCCGAAGCTCCTGATCTCCGACGAAGCGCTCGCCGGGCTCTCGACCTCGGAGATCGACGAGCTGCTCGCGCTCCTCCTCGGGTTGAAGGAGCAGGGCGTGGCGGTGATCATGATCGAGCACGTGATGCGCGCGGTGATGAACTTCTCCGAGCGCGTCGCGGTGCTCGTCGCCGGCCGCAAGATCGCGGACGGCGCGCCCCGGGCGATCGTCTCCAATCCCGACGTGATCAAGGCCTACCTTGGCGAATAGCCTCGAGATCCGCGGCGTGAGCGCGGGCTACGGCGCGGTGCAGGTGCTGCATTCGGTATCGCTCGCGGTGAACGACGGCGAGACCGTGGCACTCCTCGGCGCCAACGGCAACGGCAAGAGCACGCTGATCAAGTGCGTCACCGGCCTGGTGCGCCCGTCGGCGGGCAGCATCGTCGCGACGCTCGACGGCCGGCAGCACGAGCTCGTCGGCCGCGCGCCCGAGGCGATCGTCAACCTCGGCATCGCGCTGGTGCCCGAGGGGCGGCGGCTCTTTCCCCGCTTGAGCGTCGAGGAGAACTTGCTGCTGGGCGCGTACCGCCCGGCGGCACGCGCGGTGCTCGCCGACACCATCGCGTTCTGCTACGAGGCGTTCCCGCGGCTCGCGGAGCGGCGCCGGCAGCTCGCGGGCAGCATGAGCGGCGGAGAGCAGCAGATGCTCGCCCTGGCGCGAGCGCTGATGACCGTGCCGAAAATCCTGCTCATCGACGAGCCCTCGGTGGGCCTTGCGCCGATTCTCGTGACCCACACGCTGGAGAAGATCCGCGAGCTCAAGCAGAAGTACGGCCTCACGGTCCTCATGGCGGAGCAGAACTTCCGGCAGGCGATCGGCATCGCCGACCGCGGCTACGTGATCGTGCATGGGAAAATCGAGTACGAGGGCGCCTCGCGCGAGCACCTTGAGAACAACGACCTGATCCACAAGCTCTACCTGGGCATCTGAATGGCGCAGCCGGTCCCGCAGTCCTTGCGTTACCTTCCCGTGGGCCTGTTCGGCGGGGTGATGGGCATCGAGGGCTTCGGCCTCGCGAGCCGCGAGGCGCCGGCGGGGCTGCTGCGGATGGCCTCTGAGTTCTGGGTGTGGACCGGCGTCGCGGCGCTCGCGCTGCTCCTGTGCGCGTATGTCGCAAAGGTGGTGCGCTACCCGCGCGCGGCGGCGGAGGAATTCACCGATCCCGCGCGCATGGGGTTCTGCTCGACGCTGCCGCTCGCGCTGGTGCTGTGTGGCGGCGGGCTCGCTGCCTACGCCGCCGGCGCCGCGCAGCTCGCATGGTGGACGGGCGCCTGCCTGTTCCTCGGTTGCCAGCTGTGGGGCATCCGGCGCGTGCTGTGCGGTGTGCAGCTGGCCGAGGTCAATCCCGGCTGGATGATCATGTTCATCGGCGGCATTGTCGTGCCCGGGACCGGCGTGGGCCTGGGCAACGTCGAGCTGTCGCGCTTCCTGTTCGGCGCGTCGACGGCCGTCGCTCCGTTCGTGATGGGCGCGGTGCTCTACCGCATCGTCCTCGGGCCGCCCCTGCCGCCGCCGATGCGGCCCACGTGGTTCATCCTGCTGGTGCCGCCGGGGTTCATCTATGCCAACGGCCAGCTGCTCTCGAACGAGCCGGCCGGCGTGTTCCTCAATGGCTGCTTTTTCGCGGGACTCCTGCTCATGGTGGGCCTGTTCATGGCGTCCGTGCGCCTGCGCGCATGGCCGTTCGGTGTCGCGTGGTGGGCCTTCACGTTTCCGCTGGTGGGCATCGGCGTCGCGGCATCGCGTTATGCCCGCAGCCAGCCGACGCTGCTGTGGGTGGCGATTGCCGACGCGGTGCTGGTCGCGGCGCTGGCGTTCATCGTCGTCGTCGGGGTCAGGACCATCCTCGCCTGTCTCAACGGGAGCCTTCTCGCCGCGCCCGGAGCAGTGACCGGGCCGGCGCCGCCGTGATCGACGCCGGCCTGATCAGCGCGCGCGGCGCCTGGGTGCTCAAGCACCCGGGCACCTTTGCGCGCCGTGCGCTCGCGGGCTTTCGCTCGAACCAGGGCCTCATCCTCGCCGGCGCGGTGGCCTACTACGCGCTGCTCTCGATCGTGCCGCTGCTGCTCGTGAGCGTCATCGCGCTATCGCACGTGATCGACCAGGCCGATCTGCTGGAGACCGTGGGACGCTACCTCGACTGGATCACCCCGGGGCAGTCCAAGCCGATCCTTGCCGAGCTGCGCTACGTGCTCGAGAACCGCGCGGTGATCGGCTGGGTGCTGCTGGCGACGATGATCTTCTTCAGCTCGCTCGCGTTCTCGGTGCTGGAGAAGGCGATGTCGGTGATCTTCCTTCACCGCTTCGCCGTGCGGCGCCGGCACTTCGCCGTGTCCGCGCTGCTGCCGTACTGCTTCGTGCTGTTCCTCGGCGCGGGCCTGCTCGTCGTGACGCTCGTGTCGAGCGTCCTCGAGGCGGTGGGGGAGCGCAGCATCGCGCTGTTCGGGAACGCCTGGTCGCTGAGCGGCCTGTCGGGCGTGCTCTTCTACCTGCTCGGCGTGGGCGTGGAGATCGTGTTCGTCACCGCGATCTACCTGGTGATGCCCGTCGGCCGGCTGCCGGTGCGACACGCGCTGATCGGCGGCATCACCGCTGCGGTGCTGTGGGAGCTCACCCGGCGCGTGCTCATGTGGTACTTCTCGAGCCTCTCCCAGGTCGGCGTGGTGTACGGATCGCTGACCACGGCGATCGTGGTGCTGTTCAGCCTCGAGATCGCGGCGACGCTGCTCCTCGTCGGCGCGCAGGTGATCTCGGAGTACGAGCGGGTGGCCCCGGAGGGCGACGACTCGTTCCTGATTCCGGGATACGAACAGGACGAAACGCCACAGCGGGCGCAGGATCCGGCTTTAAAATCTGACTGATTACGGTCAGTGCATGACCCCGCCGCCCTCGACGACGAGGAGCTGCCCGGTCATGTAGTCGCTGTCGGAGCTCGCGAGGAAGAGCGCGGTGCCGGTGACGTCCTCGGCGGTCTCGATGCGCGCGAACGCCCGTCCGGCGGCGGCGCGCTGACGCCGCTCACGCACATCGTCGGTGATCTTCTCCTCGGTCATGGTCGAGCCCGGCGTGAGGCAGTTGACGTTGATGTTCCACGCGCCGAGCTGCTTCGCCATCACCCGCGTCATCGCCACCACGCCCCCCTTGGACGTCGTGTAGTGCGGCATGTCGCCGACGCCGAGGAAGAACGTCGCCGAGGCGACGTTGATGATCTTGCCCGAGCGTTGCTTCTTCATCTGAGGGATCACCGCCTTGCAGCAGAAGAACACGCCCTTCAGGTTCACGTCCATGACGCGGTCCCACTCGCGCTCGTCGAGCTCCTCGATCGGACCGGTCCAGACTTTCTGCGTCTCGTAGATGCCGGCGTTGTTGAGCAGAACGTCGACGCGGCCCGTTCGCCTGACGGTGTCCTCGACCAGCGCCTGCACCTGGTCGAACTTCGTCACGTCGGTGTGGCGGAACCATGCCGAGCCGCCCTTCGCGCGGATCGCTTCCGCGGCGCGCGCGCCGGCGGGCTCGTCGATCTCGGCGATCGCGACGTGCGCGCCCTCGGACGCGAAGCGCGTCGCGTAGGCGAGGCCCAGGCCGTGGCCGGCGCCCGTGACGATGATCACCTTGTCTTTGAGTCTCATGCACGCATGATAGCGCCCGCCCCCGCGCAGACCGCGTGGAGGTAATCGATTACCATCGACGGCGGAGGAGCCCGGTGGGCAATCGGCCGCCCGCGTTCCGATCATCAAGAGGAGAACCCATGACCGTCGCGGAAAAGGCGAAGAGCGTCTCGCAGCCCAAGGACCACAAGCTCGTCGTCGAGAAGGACGTGAAGATCCCGATGCGCGACGGCGCGTACCTGTACGCGGACGTGTTCCGTCCGGACACGACGACGAAGGTGCCGATCATCATGAACATCGGCGTCTACCACAAGGACAAGCTGTGGGTCCCGCCCGAGGACCTCGAGGAGAAGCCCAATCCCTACATGAACTGGGAGAGCGGCAATCCGCTGTGGTGGTGTCCGCGGGAATTCGCCATCGTGCGGGTCGACGCGCGCGGCTCGGGCAAGTCGCCCGGCAGGAGCGAGCCGAGCTCGTACGCGGAATCGCTCGACTACTACGACGCCGTCGAGTGGATGGCGAAGCAGTCATGGTCGAACGGCAAGGTGGGGACGCTCGGCATCTCGTACCTCGCGGCGTCGCAATGGCGGCTCGCGAACCTCAATCCGCCGTCGCTCAAGTGCATCATCCCCTGGGAGGGGCGCGCCGACCAGTACCGCGACCAGGCGTACCACGGCGGCATCTTCGCCATCGGCTTCATCGGCAACTGGTACCTCAACTGGACCGCGCAGCACCTGCTGGGGCGGATCCGCGAGTACAACCCGGGCGCCTTCAACAACAACATGATGTGGGAGTACATGTCCCACAACCTCGACTCCGACTACTGGCGCCAGTGCAGCGCGAAGTGGGACGAGATCAAGGTGCCGGTGTACAGCGCGGGCAACTGGACGTCGTTCTCGCTGCACCTGCGCGGCAACACCGAACCGTGGCTCAACCTCAAGACCAAGAACAAGAAGCTGCGCATCCACTCGGGCACGCACTTCCACGCGTTCTACTCCGAGGAAGGGCGCATGGACCAGCTGCGCTGGTTCGACTACTGGCTGAAGGGCATCGACACCGGCATCATGGAAGAGCCGCCGGTGAAGCTCGAGATCCGCACCGGGGGCAAGAAGGGCCGCTACGACTTCCGCTTCGAGGACGACTTCCCGATCCCGCGCACCAAGTGGACGAAGTGGCACCTCGCGATCGAGCGGGAGCCGAACGGCAAGCCGGATGACGTCGAGGGCCAGCTGCTGCCGGCGAATCCTTCGACCGAGAAGAAGCTCACGTACTCGGCGGGACCGGCGCCGCACGGCGGGGGCGGGCACCACCGCAACGGCTGCTCGTTCCTCACGCCGCCGATGGAGCAGCCGACCGAGATCACCGGCCCGCTGGTGCTGAACGTGTGGGTGTCGAGCACGACGGAAGACGCCGACCTCATGGTGACCCTGCGCAACATCGGGCCGGACGGCAAGGAAGTGCAGGAGGTGGGGCCGCAGGGTCCGCCCACCGTGCTCACCAAGGGCTGGCTGCGAGCGTCGCACCGCAAGCTCGATCCGGACAAATCACTGCCGTTCCGGCCGTACCACTCCCACGACGAACGCTGGTGGCTGAAGCCGAACGAGCCCGTCGAGTGCCAGGTCGAGATCTGGGCGACGAGCATCGTGCTGCAGAAGGGCCACCGGCTGCGCGTCGACGTCCAGTCGCAGGATGGCGTGGGCACCGGCATCTATACCCACTACAGCGCCGACTACAAGGCCGGGGCGCACAACTCGATCTACAGCGGCGGGGCGAAGCAAAGTTACTTGCTGGTGCCCATCATCCCGCCGAAGTAAGGCGGGGACGGAGGGAGGGGGTCCCCCCTTCCTCTGTTCGTTTACCTATTCGGGTTTCAGGCCGAGGGCGGTCACGACTTTGCCGATGGCCTCGTAGTCGCCGCGGATGACGCGCGCGAACTCCTCGGGGCCGTTCTTGCTCGGCGGGATGACGGAGACGGACGGCAGGCGCGGGCCGAGCGCAGGGTCCGCGAGGATGCGGCCGACTTCGGCGTTGATGCGCTCGACGATCGGCCGCGGTAGCCCCGCCGGGCCGAGCAGGCCCCACCACACCACGAGGTTGTAGGCGTCAGGGAGCACTTCGCGGATGGTCGGCACGTCGGGCTTGAGCGGGCTGCGCGTGTTGAACACGAAGCCCATGAGCTTCAGCTTCCCCGCGTTCGCGTGCTGCACGACGCTGCCGAGGTCGGCGAGGTAGAGGTCGACGCGGCCGGTGACGATGTCATTCACCGCCATCGCCGAGCTGTTCCCGGCGTAAGGCACGTGCAGCATCTGCGTGCCGGCGGCCATGTTGATCGCCTCGCCCTGAAGGTGCGCGCCCGAGCCGACGCCGGTGCTGGCGTAGGTCAGCTTGCCGGGGTTCTTCTTCGCATACTCGATCAGCTCGCGCAGCGAATTCGCCGGCACGCTGTTCGAGGCGACCAGGAAGTAGGGCGAGCTGAAGAGGTGCGTGACCGGCGTGTAATCCTTGATGGGATCGACCGGCCAGGCCTTGCGCAGGAACTTGTTGGTCACGAGGCCGGCGTTCGCGAACAGCAGCGTGTAGCCGTTCGGCTCCGCCTTCGCGCCGGCCGCGTACGCCTCGAGCCCGCCGGCGCCGCGCCGCGACTCGACCACGACCGGCTGGCCGAGGCTGTCGGCAAGCGGCACGGCGACGAGGCGCAGGCCAATGTCTCCGGGGCTGCCGACCGACGCGCCGGAGAGGAGTGTGATCGCCTTGGTCGGATACGCCTGCGGCGACGCAGCGAGCGGCACCAGCAGGGTGAAGGCGGCGAGCAAGCGACGCGGCATGGGGCCTCCTACGCGGCGCGGTTGGTCTCGAAGCCGGCCTGCGTGCCCAGCACGCGGAACGGCTTCTTCAGGTCTTCCTGCCAGAGCAGCGATTCCATGTAGATCATGAGGGGCTGGTCCTGGACCGTGAGCTCGTACACCGGCTGGTCGTTCGACGCGTGGTTGTGCACGCCCCAGCCCGGCGCCGAGAGCATCAGGTCGCCCGCCTTCCAGTCGTAGCGCTTCTTCTCCACGACCGAGTAGCCGGTGCCGGCGAAGTAGTAGTTCACCGCCGCCGAGGTGTGGCGGTGCGGCCTGTCGATGATGCCCGGCGGCCGGATGGTGATGGTGGCGAAGAAGTTCGGCGTGATGCCGTTGTGCCGGCCGGTCGCCTTGTTCCACATCATGTAGAGCCGGCGCCCGCGGTAATTCTTGTCGAGCGAGCCGAGCTTGTCGAGCTCCGCCTTGAGCCCGGTCCACGGCCAGTGCAGCACCTTCGACTCGACCGGGTCCGGATTGATGAGCACCTCGTAGGGCATCAGGAACGCGCCGTCGTCGCCGAGCGGCACCACGCGCGGCACGGTGCCCGAAGCGGCGGCCGGCTTCTTTTCTTCCTCCACCGCGTGCAGGTGCGTGTCCTGCGGGTTCTCCTCGACGACGTGGATGTTGAGCTTCTCGAGGAGCGGCGCGTTGGTGTAGCACAGGCGAACGTGCACATCCTTCGAGGCATTGATGTGCCGGTACGTGGCCATCGAAGGGAAGTTCCAGGTGTCGTACTGGCCATAGTCGATCCGGCGCCCGCCGACCACGGTCGTGCCCGCGCCGCGGATGCAGAAATTGATCTGAGTCGAGTTGTGGCGGACCGCAACGGTCTCCTCGCCGGGCTTGAGCACCTCGAGCACCACGCCGATGCCCGGGTTGAGGCACGGCGTCGGTCCGACCTCGTTCCAGCGCGGGTGCGCGATCAGCGATGCGCGTCGCCCGTTCGCCGGGCGCGGGATCGAGGCGAGGCGCTCGACCTCGGCGTCGATCTGCTCCTTGGTGATGAGGATCGGCTCCCAGAGGTCGAGCGGCTTGGGCACCGCACCGCTGGCGTCGATGAAGGGATTGTGGCTCATGGAGCGGTTCCTTTCGCGGTTTCCTGGGCGGCGAGCGGCAACTCCTGGCGCTCGCGCTCGGGCAGGCGGCGGCCGAGTCCACGCGTCTCGGCGCACTTCAGAACTTCGATGGCGACGGCGATGTCTGCGATGCCCATCCCCATGGCCTTGAAGAGGGTCAGGTCGGCGTCCTCTGGACGCCGCGCGCCGGAACGGATCACTTCGGAAATCGGCTTGACGCGGTCCCACGAGTCGCGGCCCGAGCCGAAGCGATCGATGAACTCGCGCGAGAGCTCCTTCACGCCTTCGACGGTGTCGACGGCGATCGCCGAGCAGCGGTCGAACAGCTCGTCGCTGAACTCCGAGCGCGCCGGCACGATGGCGCCGACGGCATTGATGTGCATGCCGCGCGCGGCGTGCTTCGCGGTGAAGAACGGCTGCATGGCATTGGTGCACAGCGTAACGATGGGAGCACCGCGCACGGCTTCTTCGATGCTCGGAGCGTCGACCGCTTCGACTTGGGGAAACTTCGCGCGCAGCGCGGCGATCACGCCGGCGCGGTTCTCGGGCTTGCGGCTGTGGATGCGGACGCGACGGATGGGACGCACCGCGAGCACGGCAGCGATCTGCGGGAGCGACTGCTTGCCCGTGCCGATGATCGCCATCTCCGTCGCGTCCGCGGGCGCGAGCCAGTCGGTGCCGACGCCCGACATGGCGGCGGTGCGGATCTGGCCGAGCGCCGTCGCCTCGATGACGGCGCGGAGCGACCCGTCGGCCAGCGAAAAAAGGATCAGCACCGTCTGCGACTTGCCGGCGACGTTGACCCAGGTCTTGGTGCCGCACAGGCCTTCGGCGGCGACCGCTCCGCCGAACGCCTGCAGCACGTCGTTTTCACCGACCATGAGGTGGGTCTTGGTCATGTTGCGAGCTCGCCCGAGAGCCTCCGCCGCGAGCACGCGTTCGAGCGCGCGGATCGCCGAGCCGAGATTCACCGACGCGGTGACGTCGGCCTCGGAGAGCCACAGCGGCATGGTTACACCCGCGCCGTCGCGAGCGTCTCGCGCGCGAACAGCTCCTCTACGCGCATCAGGCGCTGGGTCACGCCCTGCCGGTGCGCATAGCGGCAATAGGCTTCGAGCGTCGGCCGGCTCGCTTCGACGCCATAGGGGTAGGGGTCCGGCCCGTACGCAGTGAGCATCTCGTCGACGAAACTCGCGCCCCAGGGCAGCGGCAGACGCGAGCACGTGTAGTCGCTGATGAGCGCGAGGCAGCGGCGCTTGGCCTCGTCGAACGCCTTGGTGAGATTCACCGCAATCCACGGATGGCGCTCGTACACGTCGCGCCGGATGGTCATGAGGTGCATGATCGGGAATACGTCGGTCTTTGCGAACAGCTTCGCATCCGCTGCGCGGTCGTCCTGGAAGAGCCGCGCGACCTTGCCGCCGGAGCGCGCCACGCCGAGCGGCATGCGCGCCGAGATCACCGCATCGACCTCGCCCTCAAGCAGCATCTGCGAGAGCGACGTCTGCGGACGCGGCTCGACCCTGATGCCGGCCGGCAGGCTGAGCGCGACCTTCTCGGCGCGTCCCGCCTCGTCGACACCGGCCTGCACCCAGCGGATGCCGGAGAGCTCAACGCCGTACTCCTCGGCGAGGAAGCCTCGAACGTAGATGCCCGCGGTCTGCGCCCATTCGGGAACGCCGACGGTGCGTCCCTCGAGGTCCTTCGGGCCGCGGATGCCGCGGTCGGTGCGGACGTAGATAGCGGAGTGCCGGTGCATGCGCGACGGAAACACCGGAATCGCGATCATCGGCGCGTCGCCCTGCGACGCGAGCGCGATGTACTTGCCGAACGAGAGCTCCGACACGTCCCACTCGAGGTTGCGCGTGAAGCGGAACGTGATCTCCTCGATCGACGGGAACACCAGGGTGTTGAGCACCATGCCGTCGGCGCGCACGATGCCCTGCGCGATCTCGCGCGTGTGCTCGTAGTCGCACACCGCCAGCGTGAGCATGAGCGATGCGCTGCCGCGATGCTCGAGGGTGTCCATGCGGCGAGCTTACCTGAGCTTGACGCTCTTCTTCCACAGCTCCCACGGCCGGCCGATGTTCGCCTCCACGGTGACCTGGGTCTTCGCGGCCTCGTGGGCATCGAGGTAGGTGATGTCGCCGCCGAGCGCGATGGCGTTGTGCTGGAGGGCGGCGTTCGTCTGGGTGTAGATCGCCCGGTAGACCGCGACGGGCAGGGTGGTGCCGACCGCGACGTAGCCGTGGCCGCGCATGAGCGCCACGGCGCCCGCCGCGAGCTCCACCGCGAGCGCGTCGCCCTGCGCATTGTTGGCCACCAGCATGTCGGTCGAGCCGAAGCGCCGGCGAATGTCGAACACCGGCGCGCCATCGCCGAGGAACCCGGCCATGTGATACAGCGGCCGCAGCTTCACCGAAGACGAAGCGAACGGAATGACCGAGGTCGCATGGCTGTGCACCACAGCCATGACGTCGGGGCGCGTCGCGTAGATCCGGCCGTGGATGAAGCGCTCGAGGTAGGGCCCGCGGTCGTCGCCGTGCAGCGCATTGGAGTCGAGGTCGAACTCCATGATGTCCTGCGCGGTGACGAGCTCCGGTGCGCGCGAGCGGGACAGCAGGAAGCGCTTCGGATCGCCCGGATGCCGGATGCTTACGTGGCCGTACGCGTCGAGCACCTGCTGTGCGGCGAGGATGCGGTTCGCGGCGACCAGGTCGCCGAGCGCGTCCCTCACCTTCGCCGACGCCTTCGCTGCCTTGGGACTTCCTGCCATCGCGCCTCCTTTGCGGATGGCGCGAAGCTTAGCCCAGGAAGGAGCGCCTCCAGCTTTCGCGCACGGCGGCGAGCCGCACCAGCGGGTCGACCAGCAGGCGCCGCGCGAAGCCGACGACGATGTCGCGCTCGCGCTCGCCGTAGAGGAACTTCGCCGGCCGCCCGCCGAGCGCCGAGCCGAGCATGATCGCCGGGACCAGCGCGGCGGCGCGCGTGTCCGTCTGCTCGGGCATCTCCCAGATCACGCGCTGCAGGTACGCGGCGCGGAACGCGTCGAAGCAGGCGAGGTAGCCGTCGCGCCACTGCGGCCGCCACACGCACAGCATCAGCAGCTGCGCGAGGCAGCTCGCCGTGTCAAACGCCGGGTCGCCGTAGCAGCTCGCGTCCGCGTCGACGAGCACCGGCCCGCGCGGACCGACCAGCACGTTGTCGGGCACCACTTCCCCGTGCAGCAAGGCGAGCTTGTTGCTGATCACCGAGGCGCCCAATGTCTCGAGCAGCGCCGCGAGGGCCGGCTGCGCCGCGGCGGCGGCGCGGAACAGCGGCCGGACGCGCAGCTCGTCGAAGCTGTGTTCGGCATCGAAGCGCTGCGCGATGGCGAAGTTGTTCGCGCTCGCCGCGTGGACGCGCCCGATCAGACGGCCGGTCTCGGCCGCGGTGGAAGGCGAGATCTCGCCGTCACGCAACTGCGACAGCCACGTCGGGTGCAGCGAGGGATCGAGGTGCTCCATCGCGAACAGGCCGGTCGCCTCGCCGAGGACCTCGGGTACCGCCTCACCGACCACGGCGCGTGCGAAGCGCAGCCACGCGGCTTCCATCCGGTTGCGTTCCTGCGGCCTGAAAGCCTCGCCAGGCTGCATCACCGCGCGTTTGACGCACAGCTTCGTCCAGCCCATGTCGACGGTGTAGAGCGCATCGCCGGCGCGCGTAGGCTGCGGAACCGCGCGTGCCGCCACACCGTGAGGCAGCAGGCCCATGCGGCAAAGCGCGTCGGCCAGCTCTGTCGGCATCTCGGCGCCTGTGTCGGAAAACGGAACCTGGCGTACCTCGTTTGCGGCGGGCGCCAGGGCTCTTAACGCGTTGTACGCAGAGGACAAATTGCTCATGCTCATGGTTGTGACTGTCGGTGCGACACCGCGCGAGCTTTCGCACGGACCATGCCAGGCGGGAAGGCCGCAAAAAAAAGGGCGCCGCAAGGCGCCCTTTTCGTGGATCCGCGCTTTTTAGATCGGGCGCAGCTCGCCTTCGACGACGCGCACGCGGTCGCCCGCGCGCCACGACGGAACGTTGGCGAACGAGAAGTGGCGGCTGGTGCCGTCCTCGAACTGCACCGAGACGCTGTACGCCTTGGTCGTCTTCATGCGCTTCTCGATCTGGTGGCCGGCGACTGCGCCGCCGACCGCGCCCACGACCGTCGCCACGTCGTTGCCACGGCCGCTGCCGACCTGGTGGCCGACCACGCCGCCGAGCACGCCGCCCGCGACTGCCCCGACGCCGCTGCCTTCGCCCTGGTGCTCGACTTCACGCACCGATTGCACCACGCCGCATTCCCGGCACATCGCCTTGGCGGCCGGCGCGCTCTGCGCCGTCTGCGTGCGCGTCTGCGCGGGCGCGCGCGACTGGCTCGCCGGCTGCGCCGAGCTCACCGTCTTTCCATCGGGCGTCGCCGTGGCATCGGCGCCGCTCTTCGGGATCCAGCCCATGATCGCCGCGACGCCGGCGACGCAGAACAGGATCAGGGCGATGGCCGCGATGAGCAGCAGGGGATGCGTCTTCGATTTCAGGATGCTTTCCATACAACCTCCGTTCGCTTAGCGACGAGCAACGTTATGACGGCGGCATGGTGACACGGGGCATGGCGCCGCGCCGTGACTTGGGTCACGGCGCGGCAGGTATAGCACCTCAATGTTGCGCGTTCGAGCGTTTTGTCGGCGGATGACGACACGGTTACGCGTCGGCGCGGAGCACCCCGTTGACGAGCCGCACGCGCTGGCCCTGGTAAAGGGCCGGGCGCTCGGTCTGCGTGAAGCGCTGCGAGGTGCCGTCGTCGAAGCGCACGCTGATCTCGTAGACGGTCGTGGTGCGGCGCGCCTTCTCGACCTGGTGGCCGGCGATGGCGCCGCCGACCGCGCCGACGACCGTCGCGATGTCGCGCCCGCGGCCGGCGCCGACCTGGTGGCCGACGATGCCGCCGAGCACACCGCCGGCGGCCGCGCCGACGCCCGAAGGCGCTTCCTGCTTCTCGATGGGGCGGATCGCGTCGACCACGCCGCACTCGCGGCACACCGGTCGCGGCGGCTCGGCCGCGGCGATCACCGGCGCGGGCGCGCTCGGCGGCTCGACGGCGGCGACCTGCGTCGGCGCCGTCGGTGCAGGCGATGAGGCCGGCTCGGTCGAGGCGCTCGGCGCCGGACGCGACACACGCGCTGCGGGACTCGCCTCGGATTTCCGCTTGGCCGGAGCCTCGACGCGCGGGGCGGGTTGCGCCGCCGGAGCAGGTGCAACCGCGGTCGACGCATCGGAGACGAGCGGGTGGCTCGTCGAGGGCGCGTTCGTCCCGCTCGACGTCGGCAGCCATCCCATGAGGGCGGCGATGCCGGTGAGGCTGAACAGCGTCACCGCGATGGCGGCGATCACGATCAGCGGATGGGTGGTGCGCGGAGCAGTGGTTTCCATGATTTTCTCCCTTGTCAGGACGACACCATTCTGCGGGCGGCTTTCGCCCGCGGGTGTTACCGATGGTGAAGTGTGTAACTGGAGTGTTACGGCAGGCGCCGGCGGGCGGACTTATTCCTCATCCGGCTCATGTTTGCCCGGCTTCCGGCCGCATGTGCGGGAAGAGGATCACGTCGCGGATTGAAGGACTGTCGGTGAGCAGCATGACGAGCCGGTCGATGCCGATGCCTTCGCCCGCCGCGGGCGGCATGCCGTACTCGAGCGCGCGGATGTAGTCGGCGTCGTAGTACATCGCTTCCTCGTCGCCGGCCGCCTTGGCCTTCGCCTGCGCCTCGAAGCGCGACGCCTGGTCCTCGGGATCGTTGAGCTCGGAGAACCCGTTCGCGATCTCGCGCCCGGCGATGTACAGCTCGAACCGGTCCGTCACCTCGGGATTCGCGTCGTTGCGGCGGGCGAGCGGAGACACCTCGGCGGGGTAGTCCACGATGAACGTCGGCTGGAGCAGCTGGTGCTCGGTCGTCTCCTCGAACAGCGCGAGCTGCAGCGCCGCGACGCTCATGTCGGGCCGGCGCACGGCGTCGCTCGCGTCGACGTCGCCGTGCTGACCGCCGCCGGGGCCGCGCAGCCGCGAAAGCAGCCACGCGCGGTCGCCGAGCTGCTGGTCGGTGAGCTCGGGATGGTGCGCGCGGATCGCCTGCGGCACGGTCAGGCGGGCGAAGGGCGCGCCGAGATCGATCACCTGCCCCGCGCAGGGCACCTGCGTGGTGCCGAGCACCGCCTGCGCGACGTGGCGCAGCAGCTCCTCGCTGAAGTCCATGAGGTAGCGGTAGTCGCGGTAGGCCTCGTAGAACTCCATCATCGTGAACTCGGGGTTGTGCCGCGTCGACATCCCCTCGTTGCGGAAATTGCGGTTGATCTCGAACACCTTCTCGAAGCCGCCCACCACCAGCCGCTTGAGATAGAGCTCCGGCGCGATGCGCAGGAACAGCTTCATGTCCAGCGCGTTGTGGTGCGTCTCGAACGGACGCGCACTGGCGCCGCCCGGGATCGGCTGCATCATCGGCGTCTCGACCTCGAGGTAGCCGCGCGCGACCATGAACGCGCGCATCTCCTGGATGACGCGGCTGCGGATCTCGAACGTGCGCCGCGTGGCCTCGCTGGTGATGAGGTCGACGTAGCGCTGGCGGTACTTGACCTCCTGGTCGGACAGGCCGTGGAACTTCTCCGGCAGCGGCCGCAGCGCCTTCGCCAGCAGCTCGATCGACTTGACCTTGACGGAGAGCTCGCCGGTGCGCGTCTTGAAAAGCGTGCCGCGTGCGCCGACGATGTCGCCGAGATCCCAGTGCTTGAACGCCTGGTGCGCGGCCTCGCCGGTCGCGTCGTGCGTGACGTAGACCTGGATGCGCCCGGTCATGTCCTGGAGCGTCGCGAAGCTCGCCTTGCCCATGACGCGCTTCAGCATCATGCGGCCGGCGATCGCGACCTCGAGGTTCTTCGGCTCGAGCTCCTCGTTCGCCAGCGCGTCGTACGACCGGTGCAGCTCGGCCGCGAGGTGCTCGCGCCTGAAGCCGTTCGGGTACGCGTTGCCGGCCTGGCGGAGCTCGGCGAGCTTGGCGCGGCGCTCGGCAATGGCCTGGCTTTCGTCCTGGACCGGCTCGCCGGCCGGCGCTTTCTTCTCGTTCACTGGCCCCCCTGCTTGAGGCTCGCGCTGATGAAGCCGTCGAGGTCGCCATCGAGGACCGCCTGGGTGTTGCCGACCTCGACGTTGGTGCGCAGGTCCTTGATCCGCGACTGGTCGAGGACGTACGAGCGGATCTGGTGGCCCCAGGCGATGTCGGTCTTCGAGTCCTCGAGGTCGAGCTTCTTCTTGTTGAGCTTGCGCAGCTCGAGCTCGTACAGACGCGACTTGAGCATCGCCATGCACTCGGCGCGGTTGCGGTGCTGCGACCGGTCGGTCTGGCACTGCACGACGATGTTGGTCGGCAGGTGCGTGATGCGCACCGCGGACTCGGTCTTGTTCACGTGCTGGCCGCCGGCGCCCGAGGCGCGGTAGACGTCGACGCGCAGGTCGGCCGGGTTCACTTCCACCTCGACGGTCTCGTCGACCTCGGGGTAGACGAATACGCTCGCGAAGGAGGTGTGCCGGCGGGCGTTGGAATCGAAAGGAGACTTGCGCACCAGGCGGTGCACGCCGCCCTCGGTGCGCAGGTGGCCGTACGCGTAGTCGCCCTCGACCTTCAGCGTCGCGCTCTTCAGGCCCGCCACCTCGCCCTCGGATTCCTCGAGCACCTCGACCTTGTAGCCCTTGCGCTCGCAGTAGCGCACGTACATGCGAACGAGCATGCGCGCCCAGTCCTGCGCCTCGGTGCCCCCGGACCCCGCCTGGATGTCGACGAAGCAGTTGTTCGGATCGAGTGGATCCGAGAACATGCGGCGGAATTCCATGTCGGCGACGCGCCTGGAGACTTCCGCCACGTCGGTCTCGACCGATGCGAGCGTCGCGTCGTCGTTCTCCTCGCGCGCGAGCTCGAACAGCTCCTTGGCGTCGCCGAGGGTGCGGCCGATGTCGCCGAGCGACGCTACGACCGACTCGAGCTGCTTCTTTTCGCGGCCGAGGTCCTGCGCGCGCCTGGAGTCGGACCACACCGCCGGGTCCTCCATCTCGCGGGAGACGGCGGCGAGGCGTGCCTGCTTCGCATCGAAGTCAAAGATACCTCCGCAGCTCGCGCGACCTCTGGTCGAGGTCGGAGAGAGCGTTGGCGATGGCGTTGATGCGTTCGGCTTCCACTCGGTGTCCCTCGGTTTCCCGCAGTATTCCTACGGCGATTTTTCGTGTTCCCAGTTCGCGAATTATAGCGTGCGGCGCAGGCACTAATCGTCATGCCGCCGGGGCACACATTGGCTACCATGCTTCGCATGGATCTGCACCAGCTGAGGAGCTTCATCGCCGTGGCGGCGAGCGGGCACGTGACGCGCGCGGCGGACAAGCTCCACCTCTCCCAGCCGACGGTGAGCGGGCACATCCGCGCCCTCGAGGACGAGCTGGGCGTGCAGCTGTTCGACCGTGCGGCGAGCGGCGTGTCGCTGACGCAGGCCGGCAAGCTGCTGCTGGAGGACGCCGAGCGCGCCGTGGCGGCCGCGCAGCGGCTGCGCGACCACGCGAGAGCGCTGACCGGCAACGTCGATGCGCGCCTGTCGATCGGCACCATCCTCGATCCGCACTACATGCGGCTCGGGCAGCTGGTGACCACCATGCGCGAGCGCTACCCACTGATCGAGATCGAGCTGCACCAGGCCATCTCGGGCCTCGGCCGCGACCGGGTGAAAAGCGGGGAGCTCGACGCGGCCTTCGTTCTCGGCGCGTCGGACGACCCGGCGCTGCGCACGCTGACGCTCGAGCCGCAGCACTACGTCGTCGTTATCCCGAGCGCGTGGCAGGGCAAGTTCGACAGCTGGTCGAAGCTCGCCGAGCAGCCCTGGGTGCTCACGCCTGCCAAGGGCAAGGTGAATGAGATGGCGCACCAGATGCTCCGCCGCCACAATGCCGCGCCGGCGAGCATCGTCGAGGCCGACCAGGAATCGATGATCCGCAGCCTGGTCGCAGCCGGCGTGGGGCTGTCGCTGATGCGGGAGGACGTCGCGCAGGAGGCGAAGGCGGCCGGCGAGATGACCATCTGGCCCGAGGCGTTCGCCGACACCGTGCTGAACCTCGTCTACCGCGCCGAGCGCGAGGAGAGCCCCGAGATCGGCGCGCTGCTGCGCGTCGTGCGCGAAGTCTGGGAGAAGGCCTCCGACAAGGCGCCGGAGCGCGCGGCGTAACGCTAGCGGCTGCGTCGCGACGGGTAATTCTCGTCGATCTTGTCCTCGAAGAACGACGTGGCCGACGGCGCGGCCATGAATTGCCGGTGCACTTCGGGCGAGACGCCGGTGTAGGTCACGACCCGGCCGTCGCTGAACTCGACTTCGAGCGCCTGCGCCTTCGGGTCGTAGCCGACCGAGCGGATCTTGCTCGAGTTGATTCGCTTTCGCTCCATGCGCGTGTCCTCAGGCGGCCCGCACGCTTTCGCCCGCTTCCCAGTGCTCGAGCACGAGCTGCAGGCCGAACAGGCCGTTGAACTCGTTCAGCGACAGCCGATACGCGGCGCGCACCGAGGCGGGCAGGGGATCGGTGTTGTTGAAGCGCATCGCTTCCACCGGGCGGCCGGCGCGCTCGAGCGTGAGCTTCAGGTGCTTCTCCGCGACCAGGCGCTGGCTGCGCACCGTGAACTCGTCGCAGAACACCGGCTGCGGAAATCCCTGGCCCCAGACCTGCTGGTCGAGGAGCCGCGCGGTCTCGAAGCTCATGTAGCCCGACGCCAGCGGGCCATCGGTCATGACGGTGCGGCCGAGGTCCGCGGGCGCGAGCTTCTCGCGCGCCACCTGCTCGAAAAGCTCGGCGAAGCGCTCGAAGTCGCGCGCGCGCAGCGTGAGGCCGGCCGCGGCGGCGTGGCCGCCGTAACGAAGCAGCATCCCCGGCGCCCTTCGGTCGACGAGCTCGAGCGCATCGCGCAGGTGCAGTCCCGCGATCGAGCGGCCCGAGGCGCGCAGCTCGTCGTTCGCCGCCGGCGCGAACGTGATCACCGGGCGGTGATGCCGGTCTTTCAGCCGTCCGGCAAGGATGCCGATGACGCCCTGGTGCCAGCGCGGATCGAACAGGCACAGCGCATACCGCTCTCCCGCCTCGATGCCAGCGAGCCATTCCTCCGCCTGCGCCTGCATGCCGGCCTCGATCTCGCGGCGCTCGCGGTTGAGCTCGTCCAGTCGGCGCGCGAGATTCAGCGCCTGGCCTTCGTCGTCGGTGACGAGGCACTCGATGCCGATGCTCATGTCGTCCAGCCTTCCCGCGGCGTTGAGTCGCGGGGCGACGAGGAAGCCGAGGTCGAAGGTGCTCGCGCGCGACGGATCGCGGCCGCTCACGGCGAACAGGGCGCGCAGCCCCGGCTGCATGCGCCCGGCGCGCATGCGCTTCAGCCCCTGCGAAACGAGCACGCGGTTATTGCGGTCGAGGCTCACGACGTCGGCGACCGTGCCGAGCGCGACCAGGTCGAGCAGGGTACCGAGCTGCGGCTCGGAGTTCGAGGCGAATGCGCCGCGCCGTCGCATCTCCGCCCGCAGCGCGAGCATCACGTAGAAGATCACGCCGACGCCGGCGATCGACTTGCTCGCAAACGCGCAGCCGGCCTGGTTCGGGTTCACGATCGCCGCCGCTTCGGGAAGCGAGGATCCCGGCAGGTGGTGGTCGGTCACCAGCACGCGCACGCCGAGCGCGTTGGCGGCGGCGACGCCTTCGACGCTCGCGATGCCGTTGTCCACGGTGATGATGATGCCGGGCGAGCGTTGCGCGGCGAGGGCCACGATCTCGGGCGAAAGGCCGTAGCCGTACTTGAACCGGTCCGGCACCAGGTAGCCGACGTCGGCGCCGAACGCGCGCAGCGCGCGCACCGCTACGGCGCACGCGGTCGCACCGTCGCAGTCGTAATCGGCCACGATCAGCAGCCGCTGCCCGGATTCGATCGCGTCGGCGAGGATCGAGGCGGCGCGCTCGGCATGGCGCAGCGTCGACGGGGCGATCAGCCCGGAGAGCTCGTCGTCGAGATCCACCCTCGAGCGCACGCCCCGCGCTGCGTAGATGCGCGCGAGCACCGGGTGCACGCCCTCGCGGATCAGCTGGTCCTCGATCACCGCCGGGGCGCTGCGCAGCGTCAGCAAAGTCATGCGCGGATGCTAGAGCGCCGGCGCGACTTGTGCGAGGGATTTTCGCCGGCGCCAGAAATGGCGCAGGTCGGTGCGGGTCGTCTCGGTTTGAAGCAGGGCATGCTCGGCGGCGAGGTGCAGCGACACCATGCCGATGCGGCCCCGCTGCAGCGCTTCCACCAGCGGCGCGAACCAGTCACGCTCGAGCGATTCGAGCGCCGCGAGCCATTCCGCGGGCGCCGAGCGCCGCCGCGCAGCGCTCAACCGGTCGAGCACCACGAGGTGCACGCCGTCGGCGTCGCCCTCGGCGAGCCAGCGTCCGGCGTCCCGCGGCAGGCGGCCCGAGCGCACCCCGCCCGCGGTGGCGAGCCCGCGCGCGAGAGGCGCATCGGACAGGACGCTGCGCAGTCCCGGAGACTGGACCTCGCCCATCCGGCCGCCTCCCCAGAGCCACACGCCGTTCACGGGGACGGCGCCGCGCGCCTCGCGCGCCTGGTTGACCGGGTGCTCGTGGAGCAGCATCTGCATTTCGTTCATCAACGCATGCCAGCGCAGCGGAGCCGACTCGATGTGCAGCGCGCGACCCGCCACCTCGCCGAGCGGGGTGGTCGGCTGCTCTGGCGGTGCTTCGAGCTGCGCGAACCAGCGCAAGGGCGCCACCGGCTCGAGCGCAAGCGAGCCGCGAAAGTGATTGGACAGCGTTCCGGCAAGCTCCGTAGCTTCGTCGAGGGTGAGCTCGAGCAGCGACGGGTCCGCGACCAGCAGGCGATCGCCGTCGGCGCGCAGGTGCACCGGGTCGGCGTGCGCCCAGAACGTATCACCGGGCGCGCGTCCTTCACCGAGCAGCGCGTACGGCGCCGACGGCCAGTCGACCTGGCGCGGGACCGAGAACGCTTCCAGCAGCCATTGCGCAACCGAGCTCCACGGCGCGTCGGAGGCACGCCCGCGCGCCATGAGCGTTTCCAGTTTTGGGAAGCGTGTCGACAGAGCGCCGGCGAATTCGGGCTCCGGCGGCCACAGGTCGGGAACCAGCAGCCGGCAATGCATCGGGTCGAGTTTAGCGTTTTTTATGGCACACTCGAGCGGTGCGCTACGAATGGATGATCGGCCTTCGCTATACGCGCGCGAAGCGCCGCAATCACTTCATCTCCTTCATCTCCATGATCTCGATGGCCGGCATCACGCTCGGCGTGGCCGCGCTCATCGTCGTGCTCTCGGTGATGAACGGTTTCCAGAAGGAGCTGCGGGCGCGCATCCTCGGCGTCGCTTCGCACGTGCAAATCACGGGCGCGGACAACCGGCTGCGCGGCTGGGATCCGGTCGTCGCCGGATCGCTGAAGCATCCGGAGGTGGAAGCGGCCGCGCCGTTCGTCAACGCGCAGGCGATGCTCTCGTTCGACTCGCTGGTGCGCGGCAGCGTCATCCGCGGCGTGCTCCCCGACGCTGAGGCGAAAGTCGCCGATTTCAACGAGCACATGGTCGCCGGCCGGCTCGACGCGCTCAGGCCGGGAGAGTTCGGCATCGTGCTCGGGAGCGACCTCGCGCGCGCATTGAGCGCGCGCCTCGGCGATCGCGTCACCGTCATCGCCCCGCAGGGCCTGGTCACGCCCGCGGGCCTCGTGCCGCGCCTGAAGCAGTTCACCGTGGTGGGCCTGTTCAACGTGGGCATGTTCGAGTATGACGCCGGGCTCGCACTGGTGCACCTCGCCGACGCCCAGCAGCTCTACCAGATGGGCGATGCAGTGTCCGGGGTGCGGCTCAAGCTCAAGGACCTGTTCGAGGCACGCAGCGTCGCGCGCGACCTGTCCTCGATGCTGCCGGGCGATTTCTACATCACCGACTGGACCCGCAGCCACGCGAATTTCTTCCGCGCCGTGCAGATCGAGAAGAACGTGATGTTCATCATCCTGCTGCTCATCGTGGCGGTGGCCGCGTTCAACATCGTCTCCACGCTGGTGATGGCGGTGACCGACAAGCAGGCGGACATCGCGATCCTGCGCACCCTCGGAGCCACCCCGGGCGGCATCATGAAAATCTTCGTGGTGAACGGCGCGCTCATCGGCATCGTCGGCACCCTGATCGGCGTGGTGCTGGGCGTGCTGCTCGCGCTCAACGTCGACGTCGTCGTGCCGTTCCTCGAGCGCACCTTCCACATCCAGTTCCTCTCGAAAGAGGTGTATTACATCAGCGAGCTGCCGTCCGACCTGCAGCAGGCCGACGTGACCTCGATCGCCGTCGTGTCGCTGCTCCTCAGCCTCCTCGCGACGCTCTACCCGAGCTGGCGGGCCTCGCGCATCAACCCGGCCGAAGCCCTGCGCTATGAGTGACGCGGCGGCCGGCGGCGAGGTCGTCCTCGCCTGCCGCGGCCTGAAGAAGACCTACGCCCAGGGCCGCCTCAACGTGCCGGTGCTGCTCGGCGTCGACCTCGACATCCGGGCCGGCGAGATCGTCGCGATCGTCGGCTCGTCGGGCTCGGGCAAGAGCACGCTGCTGCACCTGCTCGGCGGCCTCGACGTGCCGACCGCCGGCACGGTGACGGTGCTCGGCCACGCGATGAGCGAGCTCGGCGAGGCCGCGCGCAGCGAGCTGCGCAACCGGTCGCTCGGCTTCGTCTACCAGTTCCACCACCTGCTGATGGAATTCACCGCGCTGGAGAACGTCGCCATGCCGCTCCTCATCAGGCGCACGCCGCGCAGCGAGGCGCTCGCCGCGGCTGCCGCGGTGCTCGAGGAGGTCGGCCTCGGAGCGCGGCTCGAGCACACGCCCGGAGAGCTCTCGGGCGGCGAGCGGCAGCGCGCGGCGCTCGCGCGCGCCATCGTCACCCGTCCTGCATGCGTGCTGGCAGACGAGCCGACGGGCAACCTCGACCGGCACACCGCGTCGGGCGTCTTCGAGGTGCTGCTTGCGCTCAACCGCTCGCACGGCACGAGCTTCGTCATCGTCACGCACGAGCCCTCGCTCGCGCAGCGCGCGGCGAGGATCCTCAAGCTCCAGGACGGCGAGCTGGTGTTCGACTAGGCGGGCGCGCGCTCGCGCCGGCGCCGCGCGCGGCGCCGCCACGCGAGCGCCACCTGCAGGCGCCACCCGTACCAGACGGCGAGCCAGCCGATCGCGGCCAGCGCGAGCGCGAGCACCACGAGGCCGACACCGAGCGGCTTGCCCAGCCCGGCCACCCACAGCACGAATTCGCGGCACCAGCCCAACAGGTCGGTGATGTCGAAGACCGGGGCCTGCAGGACCCGGGCGTGGCCGCCCACGAGCCGCTTGCCGATCTCGTAGGCGAGCACGTAGAGCGGCCCGATGGTGATCGGGTTGGTGTACCAGGTGGTCGCCATCGCGACGGGAAGATTCACCCGGAACGGGATCGCGAGCAGGCCCGCGGCGAGCATCTGGATCGGGCCGGGAATGAGGCCGGCGAACAAGCCGATCGCGACGCCGCCGGCGACCGAACGCCGATTGAGGTTCCACAGATTGGGCTGCTGCAGGAACCGTCCCAGCTTCGAGAAATGTCGATGCTCGCGGATCGACGCGTGGGTCGGAAGGTACTTCCGGAAGAGCTTGCGCGGCATGGGAGCCTTCGCCGCATTCTAGGAGATCAACCGCCGGTGGCTTCGCGCGTTGATGCCGGATGTCCCTGCGCCCCAGCGCCGCGAGCGCGGCCATCGTCGGGTTCGCCGTCGGCGTCGGGTCGCTCCAGCGCCAGGGCGAGCTGCCGGCAGCCGGGCAGCTCGCGTTCCTTGTCGCGGCGGGCATCGCGCTGGCCTTCGCGGCCTGGCAGCTTGCCGGATGGCGGCGCCCTGCGGCCGCGCTCCTCGCCGGCGCGCTTCTCGGGTGCGGCTGGGCGGCGCTCGCCGCGCACTGGCGTCTGTCGGACGCGCTCGATGCCCGGTGGGAAGGCCGCGACATCACGGTCACCGGCGTCATTGCCACGCTGCCCCAGCCGCTCGATCGGGGCGCGCGCTTCGAGTTCGACGTCGAGGCCGCCGAGCCTTCGCAGGCGCACGTCCCGGGGCACGTGCTCCTGGTCTGGTACAACGGTCTCACGCCAGAAGAATTCCAGGAGGTCGCGCCGCTCCGCGCGGGGGAGCGCTGGCGCTTCACTGTGCGGATGCGCCGGCCGCACGGGCTCGCGAATCCGCACGGCTTCGACTACGAGGCGTGGCTGTTCGATCGCGGCCTGCGCGCGACCGGCTACGTGCGTCCGGGCGGCGCGCGCCGCCTCGACGAGCTGGTGCTGCGGCCCGGCTACCTGCTCGAGCGGCTGCGCGAGCGCATCCGCGAGCGTTTCTGGGACGCGCTGCCCGAAGCGAAGCACGCGGGCGTGCTGATCGCGCTCGCCATCGGCGAGCAGCGCGCGATCGATCCGGCGGAGTGGGACCTCTTCGCGCGCACCGGCGTGTCGCACCTCATGAGCATCTCGGGGCTCCACGTGACCATGGTGTCGGGGCTGGTCGCATGGCTCGTGTTCCAGCTGTGGCGCCGGCGCGAGCGGCTCGCGCTCGCGCTTCCCGCGCAGAAAGCCGCGGCCGCGGCGGGCTTCCTCGCGGCGCTCGCCTATTGCCTGCTGTCGGGCTTCGCCGTGCCCGCGCAGCGCACGCTGTACATGATCGGCGTGGTCGCGCTCGCGCTGTGGCTCGACCGGGCGGGAGCGACGTGGCGCGTGCTGCTGCTCGCGCTTGGCCTCGTGCTCGTGATCGCGCCGTGGGCAGTGCTCGAACCCGGCTTCTGGCTTTCGTTCGGCGCGGTCGCGGTGATCTTTTACGTCGGCTCGGCCGCGCCCGCGCGCCGCGGCTGGCTTGCGCAGTGGGGCGCGGTGCAGTGGGCGGTGACCGTCGGACTGGCGCCGCTGATGCTGGTGCTGTTCCAGCAGGTGTCGCTCGTGTCGCCGCTCGCCAATGCGTTCGCGATCCCGCTGGTCAGCCTCGTGATCACGCCGCTTGCGCTCGCCGGTGCAGTGCTGCCGTTCGATGCCCCGCTCGAACTCGCGCACCTTCTGCTCGAGGGCATGATGCCCGTGCTTGCCTTCCTCGCTAAGCTCGATTCGGCAGTGTGGCGGCAGCACGCGCCGGTCCTGTGGACGGTGCCGCTCGCGTTCGCAGGTGTGGCGTGGCTGCTGGCGCCGCGCGGCATGCCGTCGCGCTCGCTGGGCGTGGTGCTGCTCGCGCCGATGTTCCTCGTGCTGCCGGCCGGTCCGCAGGCCGGCGATGCGTGGCTGGCAGCGCTCGACGTCGGGCAGGGCACCGCCGTCGCGGTGCGCACGCGCGAGCACGCGCTGCTCTACGACGCAGGCCCCGCGTGGGGACCGACGTCCGACAGCGGCGCGCGCGTGGTCGTGCCGTACCTTCGTGGTGAAGGAATCGACCGGCTCGACGCGGTGGTCGTGTCGCACGACGACACCGATCATTCGGGCGGCGCGGCCTCGGTGCTCACCGCCGTTCCGGCTTCGCTGCTGATCTCCTCGCTCGCGTCGGACCATCCGCTGCAGTCGCTCGCGCCGGTGCGCGTTCCCTGCTACGCGGGCCGCTCGTGGACCTGGGACGGCGTGACGTTCACCTTCCTCCATCCGGGCCCGGACCAGTACGCCAACCCGTGGTCGCCGCTCAACGACCGCAGCTGCGTGCTGCGCATCGTCGCGTCAGGCGGCACGGCGCTGCTGGCAGGCGACATCGGCAAGAGCTCGGAGCGCGAGCTGGTCGCGCGTGACGCGCCCGGCCTTCGCGCCGACGTGCTGCTCGTCCCGCACCACGGCAGCGCAACGTCCTCTGGGGACGAGTTCGTCGCCGCGGTGGCTCCGCGGCACGCCGTGTTTTCCGTTGGCTACCGCAACCGTTTCGGCCATCCGCGCGCCGACGTCGTGGCGCGCTATCGGAAGCAGGGAAGCGAGATCGCGCGCAGCGACTGGGGCGGCGCGCAGGAGATCAGGCTGGAGGCGTCAGGTGTCTCGTCCCGCGAGTGGCGCGCGAACGAGCGGCGCTACTGGCAGGCCCGGTGAAGCTCAGTCGGCGGTGATCCTCGCGTCCCGGATCACCTTGCCCCAGCGCACGGTCTCGGCCTTGATCCACGCCGAGAACTCGTCGGGCGTACTGCCGACCGGCTCGAAGCCCATGCCGGCGAGCTTCTCGCGCAGGTCCGGCGCCGCGATCGCCTTGACGATCTCGCGATGGACCAGATCGACGATGGGCCGCGGCGTCTTCGCCGGCGCGACGAAGCCGTTGACGATGTCGGCGGGCAGGTCGTGTCCCGTGGCCTCGGCCATGGTCGGCACGCTGGACAGGGCGCTCGCGCGCCGGCTGCTGAAAAGGCCCAGCGCACGCAGGCTGCCCTCGCGGACGTACGTCACCGCGGTCGGCAGCGCCGCCACCGCCATCGACGTGTGTGCCCCGAGCGTCGCCGTGATGCCCGGGCCGCCCCCCTTGAAAGGCACGTGGGTGATGTCGACTCCGAAAGCCTGCTTGAACAGCTCGCCGGCAAGGTGCGCCGGAGTGCCCGGGCCGGCCGAGGCGTAGCTGTACTTCCCGGGATTCGCCTTGGCGAGCGCCACCAGCTCGTTGACCGTCGTCGCCTTGATCGACGGATGGACCACGAGCACGTGCGGCGACGAGCAGAGGAGCGAAATCGGCGCGAAGTCGTTGATCGGGTCGTAGGCGACCTTGATGAAGAGGCTCGGATTGATCGCGATGCTGCTCCCCGTCGCGAGCAGGGTGTAGCCGTCGGGCGCGGCGCGCGCCACCATCGCGATGCCAACGCTGCCGCCCGCGCCGCCCATGTTCTCCAGCACCAGCGGCTGCCCGAGGCTTTGCGTGAGCTTCGCCGCGAACAGCCGTGCGGTGGTGTCTGTCTGGCCGCCCGGCGCGCTCGAGATCACGAGGCGGATCGGCTTGCCCGGATACGCCTGCGCTAAAGCGTCGCCACAAGCGAGCGGGGCGAGCGGCATCGCGGCGGCGAACCGCAGGAATCGGCGGCGAGCGAACGTCATGAGGCCGTCCTGTGCATCGGATCGGAGCCAGCATACCAGAGCGATGTGATTATCAAAAGAGAGAAGAATACTGCCTCGGGATCAGCGTGGAAAGCGCGTCTACGATTACAAATCTTCGCAATTATCCGGCACAGCGACCTCATCTCGCTTGATATACTCCGGCGCGATGACTGAACCGCAACGCCGCAGCCTGCAGTGCGTGAGTCCCTCGGGACTGCATCGCGTGTCCTACCTCGAATGGGGCGAGCGCGCCAATCCGCGCGTGCTTCTGTGCGTGCACGGCCTGACGCGCTGCGCGTACGACTTCGATTTCCTCGCGCGCGAGCTGTGTTCGCAGTACCGGGTCGTCGCCCCCGACCTCGCGGGACGCGGCGACTCCGGGTGGCTGAAGGATCCGCGCGAGTATGTCGTCCCGACCTACGTCGCCGACATGGTTACGCTGGTCGGGCGCCTCGACGTGGAGCAGCTCGATTGGGTCGGCACGTCGCTTGGCGGCATGGTCGGCATGGTGCTCGCCGGGCTGCCGGACACGCCGGTGCGCCGCCTGGTGCTGAACGACGTGGGCCCGCTGGTCTCGGCGGCGTCGCTCGAGCGCATTGCCACGTACGTGGGCAAGTCGCCCACGTTCCCGTCCATCGAGGCCGCCGAGCAGTACATGCGTGCGATCGCGGCGACGTTCGGCGCGCACACCGACGCCGAATGGCGCTTCCTGACCGAGCACGTGGTACGCCCCGAAGGCAGCGGCTGGCGGCTGCACTACGATCCCGCGATCGGCGTCGCCTTCGCGCTCCAGGCGAACGGCAAGGACATCGACTTGTGGCCGATCTACGATGCGATCCGCTGCCCGACGCTGGTGCTGCGCGGCCGCGATTCGGACCTGCTGACGCCGGAGACGGTGAGCGCGATGGCGAGCCGGGGGCCGAAGGCCCGGGTGATCGAGATCGACGGGGTCGGCCACGCGCCGACGCTGATCCACGCCGACCAGATCGGGCTGGTGAAGGACTTCCTGCTCGGCGCCTGAGCGCTCAGGGCGCGCAGGTGCGAAAGCCGGCGATCACGTCGTTGCGCTCGGGGGTAAAAAAATTGCGGTAGGCCGCACGCGCGATGCGCGCGCTCGTCGCCCAGCACCCGCCGCGCAGCACCTTGCGGGTGCCGAACCAGGGCAGCGAATAGTCGCGATACGGATCGGCCTCGAAGCCCGGAAACGCCGCGAAATCGCTGGCCGTCCACTCCCACACGTTTCCAACCATCTGGCGGCAGCCGAAAGCGCTGTCCCCGGCCGCGCACGCGCCCACGTCGATCGCCTCGTCGTGCGCGAAATCGAGATTCGCGCGCGAAGCATCGGGCGCCGCGTCGCCCCACGGCCAGCGCCGGCGTCCGCCGGCAGGATCCCCCAGGGCTGCCATCTCCCATTCCGCCTCGGTCGGCAGGCGGCGTTTCGCCCAGCGGCACCACGCCTGCGCCTCGTGCCAGTTGACGAAGGCGACCGGCGCATCCGGGGCGAGCGGCTCGATGCTGTGGAACCGGCGCCACGTGCGCACGCCGTCGCGCTTCTCGTTCCAGTAGATCGGGCGCTCGGCCTTCGTGCTGACGCGCCATGCCCAGCCTGCGTCGCTCCAGAGTGAGCGCTGCTGATAGCCGCCGTCGACGAGGAAGGCGTCGAACTCGGCGTTGGTGACCGGCGCACGGCCGATGCGAAACGGGGCGAGCTCGACGTCGTGCGCCCACTTCTCGTTGTCGAAGACGAAGCCTTCGCGCGGAAGTGATCCCAGGCGCCAGCGCCCGCCCGGCACGGCGACGTCACCTTCGCACCGCCCGGCCCGCTTTGCGCGCACCGCGCCGGGCGGTGCCGGACAGGCGAGCGTCTGGCGCATGTACGCGAGCGCCTCGACGTGCATGTCCTCGTGGCGCACGCACAGGTCGTAGAAGTATCGGACTTCGTCCCCGGGATCTCCCTTCGCGAGCCTTTCCAGCTGCGTGGCGAGCACCTGCGCGATGTAGCGGCCGGTCTGCGCGCGCTCGGGCAGCTCCAGGCTCCACCGCGTGGCGTGCGCGACGTTGCTCGAGTCCCACAGACTGTCGCCGCGCTCGATCAGCGGCGCCGCGCCGTGCGCGCCGCGCAGCGTCCAGTATTCGTGGAACCAGCCGACGTGGCCGATCTCCCACAGGATGGGATTGACGATGTCCATGCGCGGGCCGATAAACTGCGCGTTCGACAGGTCGTCGGTGAGGCGCAGCAGCCGGGCGCGGCATTCGCGCAGCTGTGCCGCGAGCTCGGTCGATGTCGCGCCGCTCGTCGGCCGCGACACCAGGGGAGAGACGCCGGGTTCCATGAGGATCGTTCTTATCACGCCGGGCGGGCAAAGGCCAAGCGCCGGCAACAACGTCACGGCGTCGCGCTGGGCGCGCGTCCTGCGCTCGCTCGGCCATCGCGTGCGCATCGCGCACGACTATGCCGGCGGCGCCGCCGACGCGATGGTCGCGGTGCACGCGTGGCGCAGCGCCGCGTCGATCCGGCGCTTCAAGGAGGCGCACCCCGGCCGGCCGCTGGTGCTGCTGCTGAGCGGCACCGATATTTATCATTCGCTGCGCGAGGATCCGGAGACGACCCTGCGCTCGATGGAGCTGGCCGATGCGCTCGTGGCCATCAACGACCTCGCCTGGCGCGTCGTGCCTGCGGCGCTGAGGAGGAAGCTCCGCGTGATCTACCAGTCGGCGCAAAGGCGCGCGGGCGCGCGGGCGAAATCGGGGCGCACCGTCGACCTGTGCGTGGTGGGCCACCTGCGCGAAGTGAAGGACCCGTTGCGTGCGGCGCAAGCCGCTCGCCGGCTGCCCGCCGAGTCGCGCATCCGCGTGGTGCACGTCGGGCACGCGCATACGCAGGCGTGGGCCGACCAGGCACGCGCCGAGATGGCGCGCAATGCGCGCTACGTGTGGCGCGACGACGTGCCGCGCTCGTCGGTGCGCACGCTCCTTGCGCGCAGCCGCGCGATGGTGATCTCATCGATCAACGAGGGCGGTGCCAACGTCGTCTCGGAGGCGGCGGTGCTCGGCGTGCCGGTGCTGGCGTCCCGCATGGATGGAAACGTCGGCCTGCTGGGCCGCGACTACCCGGGCTACTTTCCGGTCGGCGACACGGCCGCGCTCGCCCGCCTGATGCGGCGAGTGGAGACCGACGCGACGTTCGTGAAGAAGCTGCGCGCGGCCGTGCTCAGGCGCGCGGCCCTTTTCACCCCGTCGCGCGAGCGCGCGGCGTGGAAGCGGCTCCTCAGCGAGCTTCGGACAGCACCAGCGCCGTATCCTGGCGGTAAAACGCGGCGAGCTGGCGATAGAGCTCGGGCCAGTCGCGCGCCAGCACCGCCGAGTCGGTGAAGAACGCCTCGCTCATCACGGCGAAGAACTCGGCCGGGTGCTCCGCGGCGTAGGGGTCGACAAGCGTCGCCGCGCCCGCATCGACGTCGCTGCACAGGCGCCCGTAGGACTCTTCGAGCACGCGTCGCCACTCCTTCGGATCCATGCCCGGGAAGGCGAGCGGGTAGGACTCGTCGTCCTCGCGCAGCATGTGGATCTTGTGGGCGAACTCGTGGATCACGACGTTGTACCCGGCGGAGGTCATCTTCACGTCCTCCCACGACAGGACCACGGGACCGCCGGGCCACGCCTCGCCGGACAGCGAATCGTAGGATTCGTGCACCACGCCGGCCTCGTCGACCTCTTCCTTGCGCACCCGGAATTCGCCCGGGTACACGATGATGCCGACCCAGCCTTCGTACACGTCCAGGCCGAGGTTGAGGATCGGAAGGCACGCCTGCACTGCGATGGACAGGCGGATGTCGTCGCCGAGCTCCATGCCGCCCGCGCCGTGCATCTCCTTTTCCGACAGGAACAGGAGGCACAGCTCCTTCAGGCGCTCGAGCTCGGCGTCTTCTATCCCGCGCAGGACCCCGAGCTTTGAGACGACCGAGGTCCACAGCGCCGGAGCGATGCTGTGGCGGGCGAGCACGCGCTTGCGGCGAAGGTTTCGGAGGAAGCCCATCGAGGCTATTTTATAATCGCCGTGCGCGCTTCCTTTCACGGAACGCGCCCCTTCCATGGTGATCGCCGCCGCTGCCGCCGCCCCGTCACTGGACGCCCTTCGCGCCGGCCTCGCCGACCCGGAACGGGCGTTGATCTCGCACGCCTTCGAGTACGCCGAGCATCTCTATGGCGAGCGCCTCCTCAGCACCGGCGAGGTCGCCGTGACCCACGCGCTCGGCATGTCGGCGTCGGTCGCGGCGTTGAATCTCGACGCGGCGTCGCGCGCCGCCGCGCTCCTTTTCTCGGTGCCCGATTTCGAGCGCGACGCCGAGCGCCGCCTCGAGGCTGAGTTCGGCGAGACGGTCGCGTCGCTCGTCCTTGGCATCTCGAAGCTCAACGAGCTTCGCGTCGTCACGCGCGAGAGCGTCGAGGCCGGCGCCTCCGCTTCGCGCGATTCGCAGCTCGAATCGCTGCGCAAGATGCTGCTCGCGATGGTGCAGGACGTCCGCGTGGTGCTGCTGCGCCTCGCGAGCCGTACCCAGACGCTGCGGTATTTGACGAGGGCGACCGATGCCGGCGCCGCGGCGCGGCGCCTCTCAGTCGCGCGCGAGACCATGGACCTCTACGCGCCGCTCGCGAACCGGCTGGGCGTGTGGCAGCTGAAGTGGGAGCTCGAGGACCTTTCGTTCCGCTTCCTCGAGCCCGAGCTTTACCGGCGCATCGCCGGGCTGATCGACGAGCGGCGCGCCGAGCGCGACGCGTTCATTGCGCGTGCCATCGCGGAGCTCGAGCGCGGGCTCGCGTCGGCGGGCGTGCGTGCGCAGGTGACCGGCCGCGCCAAGCACATCTACAGCATCTACACCAAGATGCGCTCGAAGGGCCTCGATTTCTCCCAGCTGCGGGACGTGCGCGCGCTGCGCGTGCTGGTCGACGAGGTGAGCGACTGCTACACGGCGCTCAGCCTCGTGCACGAACTGTGGCAGGCGATCCCCGGCGAATACGACGACTACATCGCGCGGCCGAAGCCGAACGGCTACCGCTCGCTCCACACGGCGGTCGCCGCGCCCGACGGCCGGCCGCTCGAGGTGCAGATCCGGACCCACGACATGCATCGCCAGGCCGAGCTCGGCGTGGCGGCGCACTGGCGCTACAAGGAAGGCGAGGCGAAGGGCGGCGATCCGTTCGTGGAGAAGATCTCGATGCTGCGCCACATGCTCGCGTGGCGGGACGAGGTCGTCGATGCCTCGGACTGGGTCGAGAACACCAAGCGCGCGGCGCTGGACGAGACCATCTACGTGCTCACGCCGCAGAACCGGGTGATCGACCTGCCGCGGGGCGCGACGCCGGTCGATTTCGCCTACGCCGTGCACACCGGCCTGGGCCATCGCTGCCGCGGCGCGAAGGTGAACGGCAGCATCGTGCCGCTCGACCACAAGCTCAGGAACGGCGACCGCGTCGAGATCATCGCGGCGCGCTCCGGCGCGAAGGAGGGGCCGAGCCGCGACTGGATGAATCCGGCGCTCGGCTTCATCGCGAGCTCGCGCGCCCGGAACAAGGTCCGGCAGTGGTTCAACGCGCTGGAGCGCGAGGAGACGATCGCGGCCGGCCGCGCCGCCGTGGAGCGTGAGCTGCACCGCGAAGGCCGCGACCAGGCGAGCCTCTCGGAGCTCGCATCCAGCCTCGGGTTCGGCAATGCCGAGGAGCTGTTCATCGCCGTGGGCCGCGAGACGGTCGGCCCGAGGCAGCTGCAGCTCGCCATCCGGGGCGAGGCGGCCGAGCCCGCCCCCGATACGCTGGTGCCGGATGCGCGCCCGGCCACGCGAGCGCCGGGCGGCATCCTGGTGGTCGGGGTCGACCGCCTGATGACCCAGCTCGCGCGGTGCTGCAAGCCGGTCCCGCCCGATCCGATCGTCGGCTTCGTCACGCGCGGGCGCGGCGTGTCGATCCATCGGCGCGGCTGCGCAAGCGCCGCGCGCCTCGCCGAGCGCAATCCGGAGCGCATGCTCGAAGTGCGCTGGGGCGCCGAAGCGCCCGGCCGCTCGTACTCGGTGGACATCGTGGTGCAGGCCGGCGAGCGCATCGGCCTGCTGCGCGACGTGTCCGACGTGCTGGCGCGCGAGCAGGTGCGCGTGTCGGCGATGCAGAGCCAGGTGCGCGAAGGCCGCGCAATCCTGTTCCTCACTCTCGAGGTCGGGTCGCTCGAGCAGCTCGGCCGAGCATTCCCGTTGCTCCTGTCCGTGCCGGGCGTCGCCTCGGCCCGCCGGAGGTAGCCATGTTCGAATCCGCCGAGGTCGGCCACACCATCGGCAAGTCGGTGTACCGGCGCGAGGAGCCGAAGCTGCGCGAGCGGCTGCTCGAGGCGCAGTACAAGCTGCTGAAGGAAGCGCGCACCACCGTGCTCATCGTCATCGGCGGCGTCGACGGCGCCGGCAAGGGCGAGACGGTGAACCTGCTCAACGAATGGATGGATCCCCGCCACATCCGCACTTTCGCGTTCGGCGTGCCCTCCGACGAGGAGGCCGAGCGTCCGCCGATGTGGCGCTTCTGGCGCTCGCTCCCGGGCCGCGGCCGCATCGGCATCCTGTTCGGCTCGTGGTACTCCGAGCCGATCGTCAACCGCGTCTACCGACGCATGGACGAGGGTGATTTCCAGCGCTCGCTCGATCGCATCCGCCATTTCGAGCGCATGCTCTCCGACGAAGGGGTGCTGCTCCTCAAAGTCTGGTTCCACCTCTCGCGCAAGGATCAGAAGCGCCGCCTCGAGGCCCTCGAGGGCGATGCCGCGACCCGCTGGCGGGTGACGAAATTCGACTGGGAGCGCTACGAGCACTACAACCGGTTCGCGAAGGTGTCCGCGCATGCGCTGCGCGACACCAGCACGGCCGGCGCGGCGTGGACGGTCGTCGAGGGAACCGACGCGCGCTACCGCAGCCTCACGGTGGGCAAGCTGGTGCTCGAGGCGCTGCGCAAGCGTGTCGGCGCCAAAGGGTCGACGCGTGCGCGCGGCGATGCGCCCCCGCAGACGATGGTGGACAACCTGAAGCTGCTGCGCTCGCTCGACCTCACCCAGACGCTCGACAAGAAGGACTACGAAAAGAAGCTCTCCCGCGAGCAGGGCCTGCTCAACGGGATGGTGAGGAAACGGCGGTTCGCGAAGCGCTCGCTCATCCTGGTGTTCGAGGGCGTCGACGCGGCGGGCAAGGGCGGAGCGATCCGCAGGATCACGCGCGCGCTCGACGCGCGCCAGTACAGCATCATCCCGGTCGCGGCGCCGACCGAGGACGAGCGCGCGCATCCCTACCTTTGGCGCTTCTGGCGCCACGTCCCGCGCCACGGGCGCGTGGCCGTGTTCGACCGCTCCTGGTATGGCCGGGTGCTGGTCGAGCGCGTCGAGGGATTCTGTGCCGAGGGCGACTGGGTGCGCGCCTATGGCGAGATCAACGAGTTCGAGCAGCAGCTGGTCGAGTCCGGCGCCATTCTGTGCAAGTTCTGGCTGCAGATCAGCCGCGAGGAGCAGCTGCGCCGCTTCAAGGAGCGCGAGAACACCCCGTTCAAGCGCTTCAAGATCGGCGAGGAGGACTGGCGAAACCGCAAGAAATGGCCGCAGTACGAGCGGGCCGTCGCCGACATGGTCGACCGCACCTCGACGGAGACCGCGCCGTGGACGCTGATCGAGGCCGAGGACAAGCAGTTCGCGCGGGTCAAGGTGCTCAAGACCGTCGTCGATCGCCTCGAAGAGGCTCTGTGAGCCGCCGCGGCGGATATAATCCGCCCACATGCGGCTACTCCTCAGCAATGACGACGGCTACTTCGCACCCGGCCTCGCCATCCTCGCTGAAACACTCGCCGAGTTCGGCTCGATCACCGTGGTCGCGCCCGAGCGCGACCGCAGCGGCGCCTCGAATTCCCTGACCCTTGACCGCCCGCTCTCGGTGCGGCGCTCGGCGAACGGTTTTTTGTTCGTCAACGGGACGCCGACCGACTGCGTCCACATCGCCGTGACGGGGCTGCTCGAGCAGCTCCCCGACATGATCGTCTCGGGCATCAACCTGGGCGCGAACATGGGCGACGACACGATTTACTCGGGGACGGTGGCCGCCGCCGTGGAGGGCTACCTGCTCGGCATCCCGGCGATCGCCCTGTCGCTCACCAACAAGGCGGGCGAGCACTTCGAGACCGCCGCGCGCGTCGCGCGCGAGCTGGTCGCGCGCTACACCCGCGCGCCGATGCGCCAGCCGGTGCTGCTGAACGTAAACATCCCGGACGTTCATTACGATGAGCTCGACGGCTTTGAAGTGACGCGCCTGGGCAAGCGGCACAAGGCCGAGCCCGTGATCAAGGCGCTGACACCGCGCAACGAGCAGGTCTACTGGATCGGCGCCGCCGGCCCGGCGTCCGATGCCGGGCCGGGCACCGATTTCTACGCCGTGGCTTCCAACCGCGTCTCGATCACGCCGCTGCAGGTCGACCTCACCCACTCGCCGCAGATTCCCGCGGTGCGCGAATGGCTGACCAGCTAGCCCGGCTTCTCGGCGCCGCGGGCGCCCGCGGCATCGGCATGACGTCGCAGCGCACGCGCGACCGCATGGTCGCGCGGCTGCGAGACGAGAAGGGCATCCGCGATGAAGCGGTGCTCGCCGCGATGGCGAGCGTGCCGCGGCACCTGTTCGTCGAGGAAGCGATCGCGAGCCGCGCCTACGAGGACACGGCGCTGCCGATCGGCTTCGAGCAGACCATCTCGCAGCCATTCATCGTCGCACGCATGCTCGAGACGCTGCGCGCCGGGCAACCGCTCGGGCGCGTGCTGGAAATCGGCACCGGCTGCGGCTACCAGGCGGCGGTGCTCGCGGCGGTCGCACGCGAGGTGTATTCGATCGAGCGCATTGCGGCGCTGCTCGAGAAGGCGCGCGCGAACCTGCGGCCGCTTCGGCTCGCGAACCTGCGCCTCATGCACGGCGACGGCGCGCAGGGCCTGCTGCAGGCGGCGCCGTTCGACGCGATCATTCTCGCCGCGGCCGCGCCGCAGATTCCCGAGGCGCTCAAGTCGCAGTTGGCCGAGGGTGGCCGTCTCATCGCTCCCGTCGGCGGCGCGGACCAGGAGCTGGTGCTCGTCGAGCGCACGCGCGACGGATTCACCGAGAAGCGGCTCGAGCCGGTGAAGTTCGTGCCGCTCAGGGGCGGCAAGCAATGATGCGCATCGTTGCGCTCGCCATCGCGGCCGTCCTGCTCGCCGGCTGCGCGGCCAGGCGCCCGGCGCCCGTCATCGAGCGGGGCCCGGGTTCCGCCTCGGTCCCGGCCACGCCGCCGGCCGCACAGACTGCGCCGACGTCGCCCCCGGGCACGTACACCGTGCGGCGGGGCGACACGCTGTACAGCATTGCGCTCGAGCACGGCGTCGACCACCGCGACCTCGCGGCATGGAACAACCTCGCCGATGCCAACGTGATCCGCGAGGGACAGGTATTGACGCTCAAAGGCGCGCCGAACGAGGCGCAGGTGCGTCCGCTCGCCGGCGCCGATGGCGCAGTGCAGGTGCGGCCGCTCGGCGAGACGCCGAAGCCCGCGGCGCCGGTGCGTGACACGCTGGTCACCGAGCCCAAGGCGACAAAGCTTCCGTATTCCGAGCAGAACCTTGCGGCGCTGGCCAAGCCCGCTGCGCCGCCCGTCGCGCCGCCGGCCGAGCCGAAGCCCGCGCCGTCAGCAGCGGTGCCGGCAAAGCCGGAGGCCGCGCGCCCGGAGCCCGCCGAGGACTTGGTCGACTGGGGCTGGCCGGCGCAGGGGCGCGTCGTCGCCGCGTTTTCCGATCCCTCCAACAAAGGCGTCGACATCGCCGGCAAGCGCGGCGAGCCGGTGAACGCGAGCGCAGGCGGCCGCGTGGTGTACATCGGCGAAGGCCTGCGCGGCTACGGCAAGCTCGTCATCATCAAGCACAACGACACGTACCTGTCGGCGTACGCGCACAACGACGCCATCCTCGTGAAGGAAGGCCAGATGGTGGTGAAGGGTCAGAAGATCGCGGAGATCGGCTCGACCGGAACCGACCAGACCAAGCTGCATTTCGAGATCCGGCGCCTCGGCAAGCCGGTCGATCCGCTCAGGTTCCTGCCGGACCGAGCGTCGTAGCGGGTCAGTCCTCGTTGCCCGTCTTGGGCAGCGTCTCCGGGGGCTTGCGCTTGAGCACAGAAGTGTCGCCCTGTTCACGCAGCGTATGCGCGAAGCGGATGTTCTTCTCGAGGCTTTCCAGGTACAGATTCTGCCCGCCGAAGTGGTGCTCCGCGTAGTTGAGTCCGCCGGCTAGGTCATTCTGCAGGCGCTTGTTCGCGCCTGCGTAGAAGCCGGGCGTCTTGTGCAGCAGATCCCGGGCCGAGGCGAAGATCACTTCCTCCTCCCCGTTGGGCTTCTTCTTGCGCGCGATGCCGCCGGCGACGAATTCCGGGTACAGGCGATCCACGCACTTCTCGAGGTAGCACCGGTCGGACATCTGCGCGATGATGTCGGCCGAACCCAGCAGATTGCCGAGCAGCCGGTGGCGCAGGCTCGGCACCGAGATCGTGTGGACCGGACGCTCGTAGCCGGTGAAATGAATCAGGTCGGCGGCGAAGCTCGCCTGCTCGGCCATGCCGATCGCCGGGAGGTAATCCTTGAGGAAGCTTGCACCGCGCGAGACGTGGACAACCGTAAACTCCGCGCCGTTCGCCCGCGTTGCCTCCTCGGCAGTGCGGATGTAGCCGCAGTCGTGGAACAGCGCGGTGATGACGCCGACCTGGAACAGTTCCTCGCCGAGCGGTTCGGCGCGCACGCGGCTGCGCTCGTATCCGTCGACCAGCCGCGCCATCGCGAGGGTGACGTCGAGCACATGCTGAACGTCATGGTAGGGCGTGTCGCAGGCAAGGTAGCCCGGTAGCTTGCCCTCGTACATGTGCGAGGCATCGACGAAGGCGCGGTCGAGCGCCTGCGTCGTGCAATGGGGATAGAGCTCCAGGAAGATGCGGTCGATCTCCCGGTTCACTTCTGCGGGGTCGGTCGTCCTGACCCGGTCCGCCACGTCCCTGTCGTTGGCGTACATGGCTATATCGTTGTTATTCCTGCTCCGGTGCAGGAGCGGTGCGCAATTAGACCCCGAAGCCACAAGCGCGCGCAATGTCATATTTATCGACACGCTTCTTTTCGCAGCCGGCGGTTCGACGCATAATGCTTTGATATACATTAGATAGTGCATCCATGTCCGCTTCGGAAAACCGTACCCGCGTCACTATCCTGACCGGGCACTACCGCATCAAGGGCTACATCGAGCTGGTCGCCGGCGCGCGCGTCACGGATTACATGAATGAGGCCAAGGGCTTCATCGCGGTCACCGACGCGGAAGTGTGGGAACTCGGCGAGCGGCGGCTCCTGACCACCAAGTTCCTGAACGTCAACCGGGACTACATCCAGGTGGTGACGCCGGACTAGCGGCCTGCGGCGTCCACGGCGCGCGCGAGCTCGAGCACGGCGAGCGCGTAGAAGGTCGAGCGGTTGTAGCGCGTGATCACATAGAAGTTTTCGCGGCCGAGCCACACCTCGGGCGGCTGTCCCGGCGTCTGCAGCTCGAGCACCGCGAAGAGCGTGTCCGGGGAAGCGTCTTCGGGTACGGAGATGCCGGACGCCGTCAGCTCCGCCGGCCGCAGAGCCGGCTTGATCGCCGCGGTGAGCGCCTTGTATGCACCGCCGATAACTTGCGTGCGCATCGCGACCGGCTCGCCGCGCCGCCAGCCGTGCTCCTTGAGGAAATTGGCGACGCTGCCGATCGCGTCGGCCGCGCTGCCGATCAGGTCCCGACGACCGTCACCGTCGAAATCGACCGCATAGCGCCGGTACGTGCCCGGCATGAACTGCGGAATCCCCATCGCTCCGGCGGCCGAGCCGCGCAGCGAGAGCACGTCGATGCGCTCGTCGCGCGCGAACAGGAGGTATTGCTCGAGCTCGCTGCGGAAGTACTCGGCGCGGGAGGGAAAGTCGAACGCCAGCGTGGCGAGCGCGTCGGCAATCCGCACCGCGCCGGTGTTGCGGCCGTACGCCGTCTCCACGCCGATGATGCCCAGGATGATCTCGGCGGGCACGCCGTACGCCTCGGCGGCACGTGCCAGCGCCCCGGCGTTCGCTTCGCGAAAGCGAACGCCGGCGTCGATGCGCGCTGGATTGACGAATTGCGCGCGGTACGCCTGCCACGAGCGCACCGAGTCGGGCGGCGGCGTCATGGCGCGGATCACCGACTGCTGGCGTCGCAGCTTCGAGAACAGCAGGTCGAGCTCCGGGCGCACGAAGCCGTGCTTGTCCGCCATCTCGGCGATGAACGCGCGGACGTCGTCGCGCGCGAGGTAGCCCGGCTCGGCCGCTGCGCACCACGGCGGCAAGGCGAGGAGCAGCGCGGCGAGCGTGCGCCCGATCAAGGCGAGAACGCCCGCACCAGCAAGCGCAGCCGCGACGCGTCTTCCATGCGGCGCGTCGGGCCGTAGCGCAGGTCGGCATACAGCCGCGCGATGTCGGCGATGGCGCCCGCGCGCTCCGGGAGCGCCGCGCCGGCACGGCTGCCGAAGTCGAGCGGCCCCTCGTCGGGCCGCCGCTCGAACCCGGCGTGCGAGAGCTTGCTGCAGAACAGCGTCCACGCCGCCTGGACGGGATCGCGCCGCGTAATGCGCCCGAACAGCCAGAGCGCCGTCAGGCCGATCACCCCGGCGACGCTCCAGAACAGCAATAGCGCGAGCGTCCTCCAGTCGGGCGAGCGCACGCCGAAGAACGACAGCATCTCGCGCTGGCGGTCGACGTTATAGCCGAGGATCCACTGGTTCCAGCGATTGGTCAGCGCCTCCCAGTTGAAGCGCATGCTCCTGACCCAGCTGATATCCGTGGCGATCAGGAACGGCAGCGATGCGGACGAAGGCACCGCCGCAGCGAGGCCGGCGTCGACGCGGATCGGCGAGGCGACGGCGGTCGGATCGACGCGCACCCATCCGCGCTCGGGAATCCACACTTCGTTCCATGCGTGGGCGTCGGACTGGCGCACCACCATGTAGCCGTCGACCGGGTTCATCTCGCCGCCCTGGTAGCCGGTCACCACCCGTGCAGGCACCCCGGCCGCTCGCATGAGGAACGCGAACGACGAAGCGAAGTGCTCGCAGAAACCGAGTTTGGTGCGAAACAGGAAATCGTCCACCGTGTCCTGCCCCAGCAACGGCGGCGTCAGCGTGTACTCGAAGGCCTGCTGGCGAAGGAACGTCAGCGCGCTTTGCACGACCGCCCCGTTATGCTGCATCCCCGGCCCGGCGCGCCGGCGCCATTCTTCGGCCAGCTCGCGCGCGCGCGGATTGCCGGAGGGCGGGATGCGAAGCGCGAGCGCCAAAGCGCGCGGATCACCGGCCGCAGTGGCGTTGTAGCTCGTGTACGAGCGCAGGCTGTAGCGCAGGCGGCTGCGTACCGGTGGCACCGAGAGCAGCTGGTAGTCCTGCGTGCCGCGCGAGTTCTCGGGTCCACGCGCGGCGAGGTCGAGCGCGAACAGCCAATTGCGGTTGTGGGGCTCGAGCGTGACCTCGTAGTCGATCGGGTCGGACAGCGCCTCGAAGTCGTAGCCGCCCCCGCGGAAAAATCCTCCGGTCCAGGTGCGCCCGTCGAACGTCCAGAACACCGGTCCGCGCCAGTAGAGCAGGCGCCGCGCCGGCTCCTTGCCCTCGAAGCGCACCCGGAATGCAATGGCGTCGGACAGCGACAGCTGGCTGAGCTGGCCGGGCGACATCGTGTCCGACAAGCCGGTGATCCCGGCGAACGCATCCTGCGGCAGGCCCCATAGAGGGCCCGCGACGCGCGGGAAGAGGAAGAACAACAGCACCATCACGGGCGTCGCCTGCAGCAGCAGCACGGCGGCAGTACGCAGCATGTCTCGCGGCCGGCCTTCCGGGTCGTTGAACGACACCAGGCTTGCCGTGATGGTGAACACCGTCGCGAGCATCAGCAGGCCCGTCGGGATGGTTTGCGAGTAAAAGAAGTTGGTGAGCGCCAGGAAATAGGCGAGGAAGGTCACCACGAATACGTCGCGCACGTTCCTCACTTCCAGCAGTTTCAGGGACATGAGCAGCACGAGCAGCGTGACCCCCGCGTCGCGGCCGAAGATCGTCCGGAAGGTGGCGAACACGCCGACGATGCCGGCGAGCGACGCGACCAGCAGCCAGAGCCGGTGCGGCATGCCGCGCCCGTTCATGAGCAGCCAGACGCGCCAGCCGAAGAAGGCGGCGATCCACGCGTTCACCCACCAGGGCAGGCGCTCCGTGTGCGGCGCGACCGCGACCACCAGTCCCGCGAACAGCAGGAACAGGTTGCGCGGGACGAGGTCAGGCGAGGCGTTCGTCATACAGCGAGAGCACCTGGAGCGAGCGGTGGAGCTGCGCCTGCCCGCCCGCGATCGGCAGATGCGCTCCCGGAATGCGCAGGCCCCAGTGCAGGCCATTCTCGTGCGCGAGCAGCACCCAGCGGGCAAGCCGCGACAGGCGCGCCTCGGTACCGAGGCGCGGCGGCAGGTCGCCCCATTCGAACATCAGCTCACGGCTGGCGCGCCCCATGAACGCCTTGGTGAGGAGAATGTCCCGGCTCGCCACCGCCTTCCACGCGACGTGCCGCGGCGAGTCACTGAACTGGTGGTGGCGCAGGCCAGCGAAATCGTCGGTGCCGAGCCCGGCATTGAGCGAGTCTCCGGTGCCGGGCTTGGGCCGCGGCTCCGGCAGCGACGCGAGGTCGGGGCGCGGGTACACGATTGTGCGCATGGCCGGCTGCACGTAGGCCCAGGCGCGGAACAGTCCGAGCGGGTAGCGCGTCTCGAGCGTCACGCGCGGCAGTGCCAGCCAGCCGCGGCGCGCGCCGCGCACGGGGATGGCCACCGACGTCACCTGCTTCGGCGGCAGGCTGAAAGTCGTCGAGCCGCCGTCGGCCAACGCCACCAGTGCGCGGCGCGTCTCGTCGCGCAGGTTCTCGAAGCTCACCAGGAACTGCGCCGTCTCACCCGTGAACAGCGGCTCCACGCGTCCCGCGCTCACCGCGACGTACGCGAGGTTGCGAAACGTATGCAGGATCGAGACCACCGCCATCCCCGCGAGAAGGAACGTCAGCACGTAGCCGAGGGACAGGTTGTAGTTGATCGAGCCGAGCAGCATCAGGATCAGCGCGAACCCGAACACCACGCCGTGCTTCGTCGGCAGGATGTACACCCGCCTCTGCCCGAGCACGATGCGGCCTTCTTCGGGCCGGGCGCGCCCGGCGAACCATTTCCAGAAGTTGTAAGCCTGCGAGTGCCTGAGAACGGTCTCGAGATTCATCGGCGCTGGTGGACGCGACGGCGGCTACGGAATGGGCACGAGGCTGATGAGTCCCTTGGCGGTGTCCACGCTCGTCTGGCGGATGCCGTCGTGCACCGGCCGCAGCCGGTGGCCGGCGACACCCGGGAGCACCGCCTGCACGTCCTCGGGCAGCACCTTGTCGCGCCCCTCGAGCAGCGCCCAGGCGCGTGCCGCGTGCAGCAGCGCGAGCGCGGCGCGCGGCGAAAGCCCGGTGGTGTACTCGGGCGAGCGGCGCGTGTGGTCGACGATGGCCTGGATGTAGTCGAGGAGCGCCGGTGCCGCGTGCACGGCCCGCACGTTGACCTGCAGCTCCATGAGCTCGCCAGGGGCGAGGCACGAGTCGAGCGCGGTGATCATGTCGCGGCGCTCCACGCCCTGCAGCAGCGTGCGCTCGGCATCCCGGTCGGGATAGCCGAGCTCGATGCGCATGAGGAAGCGGTCGAGCTGCGACTCGGGCAGCGGGAAGGTGCCGATATTGTGCGACGGGTTCTGCGTGGCGATGACGAAGAATGGCTCGGGCAGCGGCCGCGTCTCGCCCTCGGCGGTCACCTGGTGCTCCTCCATCGCCTCGAGCAGCGCCGACTGGGTCTTGGGCGTCGCGCGGTTCACCTCGTCGGCGAGGATGAGCTGCGAGAACACCGGCCCGGGATGGAACTTGAAAGACGCGCTGTCGCGATCGTAGATCGACACGCCGATGATGTCGGCCGGCAGCATGTCGCTCGTGAACTGGATGCGGTGGAAATTGAGCCCGAGCAGCTTCGCGAGCACGTGCGCGAGCGTCGTCTTGCCGACGCCCGGAAGGTCTTCGATGAGCAGGTGGCCGCGCGCGAGGAGGCAGGCGAGCGCGAGCCGGATCTGGCGCTCCTTGCCGAGGATCACTCGGCCGGCATGCTGGACGACGCGCTGGAGAGACGGAGGATTCGCCAATTTGGCCCTTGTTTTGAGGCGCTAGTTTAGAGGAATCGCGCTATATTGGATGTGCCATACAACCTGCCGTCCCGCGTCGAACGCATCGCGATGCCGATCGCTTTCATCAGCCACCCGGACTGCCTCGCGCACGAGATGGGCGGCCATCATCCGGAGTCTCCCGCGCGCCTGGAAGCGATCGAGGACCGGCTCATCGCCTCGGGCGTCGGCGCGCTGCTCGAGCGCCACGAGGCGCCCGAGGCAACGCTCGCGCAGATCGAGCGCGTGCATCCGGCCGAGTACGTCGAGGCGATCCGCGATGCCGCGCCCAGCCGCGGCTACGTGCGCCTCGATCCCGATACGGCGATGTGCCCGGGCACGTGGAAAGCGCTGCTGCGCGCCGCGGGCGCGGCGGTGCTCGGCACCGACCTCGTGCTCGGCGGGCGCGCGTCGAGCGCTTTCTGCAGCGTGCGTCCGCCCGGGCACCACGCGACGACCGCGCGCTCGATGGGCTTCTGCATCTTCAACAATGTCGCCATCGGCGCGATGCACGCGCTCGAGGCGCACGGGCTCGAGCGCGTCGCGATCGTCGACTTCGACGTGCACCACGGCAACGGCACCGAGGAGATCTTCTCGGGCGACGAGCGGGTGCTGATGGCCGGCATCTTCCAGCATCCGTACTACCCGTACAGCGGCACGGACGACCCCGCGACCAACATGGCGAACGTGCCGCTGCGCGCCGGCTCAGGCGGCGACGCGCTGAAGAGGGCCGTGGAGGACGTGTGGGCGCCGGCGCTCGAGGCGTTCCGGCCGCAGATGATTTTCTTCTCCGCCGGCTTCGACGCGCACGTCGAGGACGACATGGCGGGGCTGCGCTTCGTCGACGCCGACTACGCCTGGGTCACGCGGCGCGTGAAGGAGCTCGCGGACCCGCACACGCAGGGGCGGGTCGTTTCGATGCTCGAGGGCGGCTATTCGCTATCGGCCCTGGGCCGAAGCGCCGTCGAACACATCCGCGCGCTGGGCGGGATCTAGCCCGTCGGCTCCGACCGCCGCGCGCCGGCGGTCCTCCATGTACCAGGCCTCGCACGCGCCGGAATACGACGTCCCGGGCAGCTGCCGGAACACGATGTCGGGGTGGCGATGCACCCGCTCGTCGAAGTGCCACGCGTTGACCGTCGAATAGCGGGTGCAGCGGCCGGCCGCGGAGCGCTGGTTGCAGCCCAGCAGCGTGGTCACGATGACGCTGCCGTTCAGGTCCTGCACGAAGTGCAGGCCGGTGGCCCCCGCATAAATCCGCACCGGCTGCGCACCGACCTTGCGGCTGGAGAACACGCGCGCCGTGCCGGCGACCACGCCGACGCGATCGAAGATCAGCAGCATGTCCGGGGAGCGCGAGCGGCGCGCATAGGGACCGCTCTTGTAGAGGTCGCAGATCAGGTCGCCCGTGCGCTGCAGGTCCGCCATGCCGAGCGAGGGCGGCTCCTGCGAATGCACGGGTGACGCCGCGAGCAGCGCGACGGCGAAGGCGCGCCAGCTCTTCACTGCGTACGCGGCCCGCGCTCGACCGGCAGTCCGGCGAGCGCCCAGGCGTTGGTGCCGCCGTCGACGTGCACCACGCGCATGAACCCGGCTTCGCGCAGCAGCTTTGCCGCCATCTGGCTTCGCGTGCCGGTCTGGCACACGCAGTAGAGCGGCGCATCCGCGCCGAGCTGCGCCTTGAGGACCGAAGGCTCGAGGCGGTCGAGCGGCACGTTGACGGCGCCGGCAATGTGCAGCCGCTCGAACTCGAGCGGCGTGCGCACATCGAGCAGGTGGACCGCGCCCGCCTGGGCGAGCTGCGCGAACTGCTGCGGCGAGACGTTCGTAAGTTGCGTCGGCGCCGGTGCCGCAGCGACGCGCGTGTCCGGCGCGCCGCCGTCAAGATTCGCAGGCACCGCCTCGTGGATGCGGCGCGGCATGGCGAGGTTGAGGTTGCCCATGAGCGCGAGGAACGATTCGCGCGTCTGGCCGGCGAAGCGCGCATTGAAGGCGCGCTCCTCGGCGATGCTGCTCAGGCGCCGTCCCTTGTAGTCGTGCCCCGGATACACCAGCGTCTGGTCGTCGAGGGTGAACAGCCTCGTCGTCACGCTCGTCCACAGCGCCTGGGCGCTGCCGTTCTGGAAATCGGTGCGGCCGCAGCCGCCGATCAGCAGGGTATCGCCGGTGAACAGCCGGTCCTGCCACAGGTAGCAGACGCTGCCGGGCGTGTGCCCGGGCGTCGCGATCACCACGATCTCCTGCCGCCCGAACAGGATGACGTCGCCGTCCGAGAGCAGCCGGTCGTAGCCGTGCGCATTGCAATCCGCCGACACGACCGTGCATGCGCCGGTCGCCTGCTTGAGGGTGTTGCCGCCGGTGATGTGGTCGGCGTGCACGTGGGTCTCGAGCGAGTAGAGGAGCCGGGCACCCGTTTCGCGCAGCAGCTTCAGGTCGCGCTCGACCTGCTCGGCGACCGGGTCGATGATCACCGCCTCGTGCGTCGCATCGTCGACGAGGAGATAGGTGTAGGTCGACGACTCGGGATCGAACAACTGCCTGAACATCTCTAGCTCCCCACGGCGTGAGTGGCTTGCGCGACGAGCGCCGCGGCCGCGCGCTCCAGCGTCGCGCCGTCGAGCCGCTCGAGCCGCACGGCAGCGGCAGTCTGGTACTGGCGGTAGTTCTTCGATATGGAGCGTGCGTACGCCGGGTCGTAATGACTGCGCAGCAGGTCGGGCACGAGGGTGTCCCAGTCGCGTGCTTCCGCCGCTGCGAGCCACCGGTCGATCACTTCGCGCCCATAAAGATCCTTGAGGCACGAGAGCTTGTCCTTCAACCCCTGCGTGTCGCCGAGGAAATGCGCGTACTCGCGCTTGAGGAACTCGACGCGTTCGGCGACCGGGGCCTCGATCGCCAGGCATTCGCTCTGGCGCATGCGCTCCAGCAGCGCCGCGTGCACCTGCACCGCCCCGATCTTGCGGCTCTCCGACTCGACGAACACCGGGCGCGCCGGGTCGAATCGGCGCAGGCGCTGCCACAGCAGGCTGTCGAACATCTTCTGCGAGGGCTGGGGATCGCCGGGCAGGTCGCCGAGCACCGAGCCGCGATGCTTCGCCAGCGCCTCGAGGTCGAGCACCTGCGCGCCGGCGCGCTCGAGCGCGTCGAGCAGGCGGCTCTTGGCGCTGCCGGTCGGCCCGCAGATGACGCGAAAGCCGTAGCGCGCCGGAAGCACGTCGAGCTGCGCGAGCACTTCGCGGCGGTAGCTGCGGTAGCCGCCCTGGAGCGTCGACACGTGCCAGCCGATCTGCCGCAGCACGTGGGCGAACGCGCCCGAGCGCTGCCCGCCGCGCCAGCAGTACACGAGCGGCCGCCAGTCCCGCGCGCGCGAAGCGAAGCGCTCCTCGAGATGGCGCGCGATGTTGCGCGACGCGATCGCGGCGCCGACCTTTTTGGCCTCGAACGAGGACACCTGCGCGTAGATCGTGCCGACGCGCGCGCGCTCCTCGTCGCTCATCACGGGGCAGCTCAGCGCGCCCGGCACGTGATCCTCGGCATACTCGCCGGGCGAGCGCACGTCGACGATCTCGTCAAAGTCGTCGAGCTGTGCTACGGTGACGACGTTTTCGTGCTTCAAATCAAAGCCTTCCCGGGAAGCCCCGAGCCTGAAGGCGCCATTTTAAGGCCCCCGCATGAATGCCCCCGAGAAAACGACGCTGCGCCTCACCCAGTACAGCCACGGCGGAGGCTGCGGCTGCAAGATCGCGCCCGCGGTGCTGTCGGAGATTCTCGCCTCTTCGCCGGTGCGCGCGCTGCCGAAGGACCTGCTGGTCGGCATCGAGTCGAGCGACGACGCGGCCGTCTACCGGGTGAGCGCCGACCAGGCGATCGTCGCCACCACCGATTTCTTCACGCCCATCGTCGACGACCCGTACGACTTCGGTCGCATCGCCGCGACCAACGCAATCTCCGACGTGTACGCGATGGGCGGACGCCCGATCTTCGCGCTCGCGATCGTCGGCATGCCGCTCGAGAAGCTGCCGGTCGAGGCGATCCAGCGCATCCTGGCCGGCGGCGAATCTGTGTGCGCCGCAGCTGGCATCCCGATCGCGGGCGGCCATTCAATCGATACCCTTGAGCCGATCTACGGGCTTGTCGCGCTCGGCCTCGTGCACCCGGACAAGGTGAAGCGCAACGACCGCGCCAAGGCCGGCGACGTGCTGATCCTTGGCAAATCGCTCGGCGTCGGAATCCTCTCGGCTGCGCTCAAGAAAGGGCAACTCTCCGCCGCCGGCTACGACCAGATGCTCGCGGTGACGACCAGGCTCAACACGCCCGGGACCAAGCTCTCCGCGCTCGCAGGCGTCCATGCGCTCACCGACGTGACGGGCTTCGGCCTCGCGGGACACCTGCTCGAGATCTGCCGCGGCTCGAAGCTCGCCGCGACGGTGCGCTTCGACGACCTGCCGATCCTCACCGAAGCGCTCGACTGGGCGAAGCAGGGCACGGCCACGGGCGCGTCGGGCCGCAACTGGGCGGGGTACGGCAAGTCGGTGCGGCTCCCGGCAGGCTTCGAGGAGTGGAAGCGCGCGCTCCTCACCGACCCGCAGACCTCGGGCGGCCTGCTCGCCGCGTGCGCGCCCGAAGCCGCTGCCGAAGTCCTCGCGATCTTCAAGGCGGAAGGCTTCGGCGACGCGCGTATCATCGGCCAATTCGGCGCGGGCGAGCCCGCGCTCTCTGTCGTCTAAGGAGAGCCTCCCATGGCTGCATCGCAGCGCCCGGCGCGTCCGGGCGTGCATTCGATCGATCATTTCGCGCTCGAGGTGCCCGACCTCGAGCTCGGCAAGCGCTTCTACGAGACGTTCGGCCTGAAGGTCGAGCAGAAAGACGACGGCCTGGAGATCCGCGCGGCTGCGAGCCCGCATCGCTGGGGCCGCCTGATCAGCGGGCCGCACAAGCGGCTCGCGTACCTGTCCCTGAATTGCAACGCAGATGAGTTCGAAGCGCTGAAGGCACAAGCCGCCGCAGCGGGTGCCAAGTTCGGCGAGCCGCATCGCGCCGGAAGCGCCGAAGGCTTCTGGACGCGCGATCCCGACGGCAACGCCGTGCAGGTCAAGCCGGGCACGAAGACCATGCCCGATCAGAAGACGCCAATGCGCATCAAGTTCGCCCAGGGTGGCGAGCGCGGCGTGCTCGGCCGCTCGCACTATGGCCGGATCCAGCCGCGGCGCCTGTCGCATTGCCTGCTGTTCACGCCCAACGTGCTCGCGATGGTCGCGTTCTACGAGAACGCGCTCGGCCTGAAGCTCTCCGACCGCGCGCAGGACCTGATTGCTTTCACCCACGGGCGCTACGGAAGCGACCACCATCTGCTCGCGTTCGCGAAAAGCGAGGCGAAGGGCTGGCACCACAGCTCGTGGGACGTCGAGGGCCTCGAGGAAGTCGGTCGCGGCGCCGACCAGATGGCCCGCGCAGGCTGGACCAAGGGGTGGGGTACCGGCCGCCACGTGCTCGGCTCGAACTATTTCCACTACATCCAGGATCCTTGGGGTTCGTTCGTCGAGTACTCGGCGGATATCGACTACGTCCCGGCGGGGCACAACTGGGCGGGCGACAACTGGCCGCCCGAGGATTCGCTTTCGCTGTGGGGACCCGAGCCGCCGGAGATCTTCCTCACCAATACCGAAGTCGCCCTCGCGAAGCAGCCCGCGTAGCGTTCGGGCCTACATCGGCTTGGCGACCATCAGGTAGAACGCGCCGACCAGCGCGAAGAACGCCGGGAAGCCGAGCGCCGTCCAGCACCGGAAATACGTCCAGTAGAGCGGCGGCAGGGCGGTGCCTTCGCGCACGGCTGACTGCGCCATGTCGCGCATCCGGATCTGCATCCAGACCACCGGCAGCCAGCATGCTCCGGCGACCATATAGAGCACGGTCGACCACACGATCCAGCGGCTGCCGAGCGGAAACTGCGCAAGGTGCGCGAGGTAGAAGCCGCTGAGCGGCTGGAAGATCGCCGAGGTCGTGGTGAACAGCCAGTCCGCGACGACGACGTACTTCACCACCGCCGCGATGACGCACGGGTCGCGCGTGCGGCTCGCGAAGAACATGTAGAACGCCGAGCCGATGCCCGTGCCGAACAGCAGCGTCGACGACAGGATGTGCAGCCACTTCAGCGTCGCGTAGTCCATGGCGCCTCGAGCTGGTGCACCAGCAGGATCGCCGCGAGCAGCGGCAGGTTCTTCACCACCGGTCCGTACGGGTGCAACCAGAACTCCGGCAGCTTCCACGTGATGATCGCCGTGTACAGCACGATCACGACCATCTGCGCGAGCCACAGCACGGAGCGCCGCTTCATCGTGAGCGTCGCCACGCCGAACGCGAGATCGACCAGCGACGCGCCATAAAGCATCGCCGGCGCGAGCGCGCGCGGAATGCCGGTCCGCTCGAGCAGCGCGTAGCTCTCGCCGACGGGATACACGCCGAGCGACACGATGCCCGCGGCGAGCCAGACGGTGGCGACGGCGACGCGCAGCAGCGGCAGCAGCCAGCCGAGCTTCGACTCGAGCGCGACGGCGCGCGCCTGCGCGGGAGCGATGAAGCCGCGCACGCCGCGAGGTGCGCGTCCGAGCAGCGCGCGCGTCGCGGCCACGTCGGCGACGTTGCCGCGCTCCAGCATGCCGAGCGACTCGGAATCCAGGAGGCCGCCCGGCAGCCGATCGCCCACGCGCGCTACGGCACGCACGAGGCCCATCGGCACGCCCAGGAAGCGCGCCGCGCCCAATCCCATCGCGGCGCGGAGCTCCGAGAGCAAGTGGCGCAAGGTCAGCGGCTCGGGACCGACGAGCGGAACGCGCCCGCCGGCGTGCTCGCTCGTGACCGCGAGCCGCGCGATGCACGCTGCGACGTCGTCGACGTGGATCGGCTGCACGCGGAAGTCGCCTGCCGGAACAGGAATGAGCGGCAGGCTTGCGAGCGTGCCGAAAAGGTGTGCGCTCGCGCCGCCCGAGCCGTAGACCAGCGATGGCAATGCCACCACCGCCGAGAGCGGCTGCGCAAGCAGGAACGCGTCGGCTTCGCGCTTGCTCAGGTGGAAGCGGCTGCGCGCCGCATCGTCGGCACCGAGCGCCGAGACCTGCACGACGCGCTGCACGCCGGCTCGCACGCAGGCGGCGAAGAGGGCACTCGGCGCGACCGTGTGCACGCTGCGGAAGGTCTGCGCACCGCGCTCGCGCAGGATCCCGGCGGCGTTGACGACGACGTCCACGCCCTCGAGCCGGGGCATCCACGTCGACGCGTCGAGATCGCGCGACAGGTCGACGCGAATCGGCCCCCGCCGCGATGCCCGGAGCACGACATGTCCTGCCGCTTCGAGCAGGTCACTGACGCGACCGCCGACGAAGCCGCTGGCGCCCACGACGAGGATCCGGAACGAGGATCGCAAAAGCCTGTCACACAATCGGTTTTCGATACGACTGCACCCGCGCGGGCCGGTTCATGATTGCTGAAACATCGTCGCGATTTGCACCGGTGCTTGGCTCCGGTGCGCTTTCGGGATCCTGGGCGAGCGTCGCCTCGAGCGCGGCGCTCATGGTCGCCGGGCGCCTCGAGAACGGCAGCGCCGCCGCGCCCACGAACGCAACGAGTCACTGGGTGTGGGGCGCGCGCGCCTTCTCGCACGACGACGCGTCCTTGCGCCATACGCTGGTCGGCTACGTGATTCATCACGCCATGTCGGTGTTCTGGGGCGTGGTGTATGCAGCGGTGCGCCTGCGCAGCGCGCCGACGCAGGCGGCCGTGGTGCGCGATGCGGCGCTCGTGTCGGCGGCCGCCTGCCTGGTGGACTACACAGTGACGCCGAAGCGCCTGCGGCCCGGGTTCGAGACGCGCCTGTCCAGGCCCGCGCTCGCCGGCGTCTATGCGGCGTTCGCCGTCGGGCTCGCCGCCGCCATGCTCACGAGGCGGCAGTGACGCCGCTGGATCTCGTCCAGTGGCCGGCGATGGTCGCGACGGTGATCGCGGCCTGGCTTGTCGCGTCGCAGTCGCGGCGCCGCCGCACCTGGGGCTTCTGGTGGTTCCTCGCGAGCAACCTCCTGTGGGTGGTGTGGGGCCTGCACGCGGACGCCTGGGCGCTGATCGTGCTGCAGGTCTGTCTCGCCGCGCTCAACGTCCGCGGCGCGCGCAAGAACGATCCGGATGCACGGCCCGCCTCATGAGGCGCCCCACGTCCCGCTGGAGCATGCCCCGGAACGACCTCATGTCGCGCCGCGCTGATAGAACTCACGGGTTGAGCGACGCGTCCCCCACCGATCCCATGTCCTTAGAGCCGCGCATGCGCAGGCGCATCCTGCCATCCCCCCGGGCGCCGTCGCCGTGGCCGGAGCGCGAAGGCGACGCCATCGAGCGCATCTGCGCGGCGCGCGGGTTCGAAGTTCATTTCCAGCCGGTGGTGCGGCTGCTCTCCGGAGAGGTGCTCGGCTACGAGGCGCTGCCGCGGGCACCGCTGGACGGGCCGTTTGCAAACGCTGCGGAGATGCTCGACGCCGCGGCGGGCCACGGGCTGCTCGCCACGCTCGAAGTCGCGCTGTGCGAGCAGGCCGTGCAAAAGTTCACGCGGCTCGCGCTCCCGGGCCAGCTGGTCCTCGCCCTGTCCGCCGACACGCTGATCGACGCGCAGCTCCATACCGGCGGGCGTCCGGCTTTCCTGCGCGCGCTCGAGGCGTCACGCCTGGTGGTCGAGCCCGCCGGTCATCGCAAGCCGCCGACGCTCGAGCGGCTGTGCGAGGCCGCGATGTTGCTGCGCTCGGTGGGCGCACAACTGCTCGTCGACGACCTTGGACGCGGCTTCTCCAGCCTCGCGCTCTGGCCCGAGCTCAAGCCCGAGCTGGTCAAGATCGGCCCCCAGTTCGTGCACGAGGTGCACCGCAATGTCGCGAAGTTCCAGTTCCTGAAGTCGCTCCAGCAGATCGCCGACGGGTGCGGCTCGCGGCTGCTCGCCGTGGGCATCGAGTCGAATGCCGAGCTCGCGGCGCTGCGCGATCTCGGCATCGCGTACGGGCAGGGCGGCTACATCGCGCGGCCGGCCCCGGCGCCCGCCGCGAAGCTGCGGCCCGAGGTCGTCGAGGCGCTGCGCACGCGCCGCTTCGCGTCGCTGCCCGAGGCGG
>JADMIO011280022.1_pt1 | contig 60003 bp, 46 predicted proteins | sample 8958161 | NCBI WGS metagenome assembly JADMIO01 (sample SAMN16585339, study PRJNA669376) | soil metagenome | isolation source: Crop rotation soil | place: USA: Cullars Rotation, Alabama | collected 2011
CCGCCGCAGCCACGCCTTGAAGGCGGACGGCACCGTCTGGTCCTGGGGATACAACCAGAACGGCTCGCTCGGGATCGGCACCGCCGACACCTTCAAGAACGTGCCGACCCGGGTAACCGCGCTCTCCAACGTCACGGCGATCGGGTCCGGCTGGGCCCACGCACTCGCCGTAAAGAACGACGGCACGGCCTGGGCGTGGGGCGACAACCAGTACGGCCAGCTCGGCGACGGCACCACCACGCCCCGCAACGCCCCCGTCCAGGTGCAGGGCCTCACGGGCGTGACGAAGGTCGCGGGCGGTTACCGCCACAGCATCGCCCTAAAAGGCGACGGGACCGTCTGGGCCTGGGGCAAGAACGACGTGGGCCAGCTCGGCGACGGCACCACGACCAACAGCAGCATACCCGTGCAGGTGCAGGGCCTGACGAACGTCGTGGCCATCGCCTCCGGGGCCTATCATAACCTCGCGGTGAAAAACGACGGGACGCTCTGGGTCTGGGGCGACAGCTACTGGGGCCAGCTCGGGATCGGCATCAACGGGAACGGCCCCAACCTGGCCTACCGGACGTCGCCGGTCCAGGTGACAAGCCTCACCGGTGTCGTAGACGTTGCGGGCGGCTACTACCACAGCCTGGCCGTCAAGAGCGACGGCACGGTCTGGTCGTTCGGATATAACACCGGCGGCCAGCTCGGCGACGGGACCTTTACCAAGTTCCGGAACACGCCCGTGCAGGTGCAGGGCCTTCTGCGGGTTACGAAGGTCTCGGCCGGACAATACTCGAGCATCGCGATCCGGAATGACGGCTCCGTCTGGACTTGGGGCGGGGGGCTGACACTCGGCGTCGGCAGGTCCAGCGCCAGCGCGCTGCCCATGCGGGTCCCGCGCGTGGGGAGCGCCATCTCCGTAGCGATGGGCGATCAGCACGGCCTGGCCGTCAGCGACCCCGCCTTCAACTGGTACGCGCTCACCTACCTCCAGAACCAGGCCGACTCGAACATCGCGGTCCTGACGCTCCGGGGCAACCGGTTCACCGGAAGCTCGTCGACCAACCCGAAGAACTCGGCCAACCGCGTCGTGGTGGCCACCGGCGACTTCAACCGGGACGGCAACGACGACGTCGTCGTACAAGACTCGAACACCGGCGCGGTCACCTTCCTCTACATGAACGGCAACCTGGTCACCTCCTCCGCGCTCCTGACTCCCGCGCTCGGCGCGGACTGGAAGGTAAAAGCAGCGGCCGACTTCGGCGGCGGACTCAACCAATCCCAGGACGGCTGGCCGGATCTGGTCATCCAGAACACGACGACCCAGCAGGTGGCGGTCGTTCGCCTCAACGGGGCGACGGTCGCCAGCACACATCCCCTCTCGAAGAGCCTGCTGCCGGGCTGGCAGGTGGTGGGGGCGGCGGACTTCGGCGGGGACGAGAAGATGGAAGTGGTGGTTCAGAACACCTCGACCCGGCAGGTTTCGCTCCTGTCGTTGGATGAGTCCGAGAACGTCATCGGCAGCGCACCGCTCCTGCCCACTCTCCCGACCGGCTGGACCGTCCGGGCCTGCGCCGACTTCACCGGCGACGGCTGGCCGGACCTGATGGCGCAGAACACCACGACCGGCCAGATCGCGGTGCTGAAGGTGCTGAACAAGCAGATCACGAGCAGCTATTCGGTCAATCCGGCTCCGGCGGCGGGGTGGGTAGTGGTCGGACCTAAGTAGTTCCGTCAGCACTGCTTCAGCAATTGAGAGCGCCGCTCTCCAGGGAACCATCATGCGTTCTGTCAAACGAACCTTGTCTCTTACTTTTGCCGTCGCCGCGCTGATTGCGAGCTCGCTTGCCTCGCACGCTCAGAATGTCGCATTCGGGTTTAACATAGGCTCACCGCCCAATACGGCGCCAGGCCCAGCCGTGTTTCCCACGCTCACCAACGTCGTCGCCGTCTCATCCGGAGACGGCCACTTCCACGCGGTCAGGGCGGACGGAACCGTCTGGTCTTGGGGCGTCAATGCCAACGGCGAGCTCGGCAACGGCTCGACCAACGCGAGCTACGTCCCGGTACAGGCCACCGGGCTTACGGGCGTGATCGCCATCGCATCGGGATTCAATCATAACCTCGCCATCAAGAGCGACGGGACCGTCTGGACGTGGGGATATAACAACTTCGGCCAGCTCGGCGTGGCCGGCGGCTCGAAGTCTACCGTCCCCGTTCAGGTGCCCGGACTAACGAATGTTGTCTCGGTCGCGGGCGGACGCTTCCACAGCCTGGCCGTGAAAAGCGACGGAACGGTATGGGCCTGGGGATACAACGCCGAGGGTCAGCTCGGCAATGGCACCACTACGGGCAGCATCGCGCCCATCCAGGTGCCCGGACTGGCCAACATCGTCTCGGTGGCAGCGGGAGCCTACCATAGTCTGGCGGTCCAGAGCGACGGCACGGTGTGGGCCTGGGGCGAGAACTACAATTCCCAACTAGGACCAGGCGCCGCCTATGGGGTCAACAAGTCGCCCGTGCACCTCACGGTGTCCAACGTCGTCTCAGTGGCGGCCGGCTATTATCACACCCTGGCTCTCGAAAACGACGGCACGGTGTTGAGTTGGGGGTCGAACCAGTACGGACAGCTCGGGCGTGCCGGCGGAGGTGAGGACCTTCACGTCGCCGGCCTCACCGGAGTCACGGGGATCGGCGCCGGGCTCTATTCGAGTTTCGCGGTCCTGAGCGACGGGACGGTGCGCGGCTGGCCTTCCAATGTCGTCGGCAACGCCGAGACGTCCCCGATCTACATGCCTTCCAAGATGCTCGGCATCGCCGGGGCCGTCGCGATCACCTACGGCGTACTCGTCAAGGACCGGTCGACGACCGCCGTCCTGCAAAACCAGACCGACGGGAACATTGCGCTCGTGACGCTCCGGGGCGGATCGTTCATCGGGAGCGTTGCCACGACGCCAAAGCTGCCGGTCGGTTGGAACGTGGTGGGACGCTACGACTACAACCGTGACGGAGACTACGACCTCCTGGTGCAAAACGCCAGTACGGGCGCGCTCTCCATTCTCTACATGAGTGGGAACCTGGTGCAGCTCAGTGCTCCCGTCACCCCCACGCTGCCCGCCAACACGCAGGTGATGGCAACGGGCTACTTCGGCCTGGGCAGCGGTCCGGAGATCGTCGTGCAGAACATGAGCACGCAGGAGCTCTCCATTGTCGCGCTGCGGGATAACAAGATCATCGGCACCTACCCGCTCTACCAGAAGCTGGCGCCGGGCTGGAAGGTCGTGGGCGCGGCAAACTTCACCGGCAGCGGGGGGTACGAGCTGGTCGTGCAGAACACCTCGACACGTCAGATCTCGTTCTTGAAGCTGGACAGCCGGGCGGTCGTGGGAAGCGTTCCGCTGAACCCGACCCTTCCCGCGGGGTGGACGGTCCAGGCCGTGGGAGACTTCAACCTCGACGGCTCCCCCGATTTGATGGTGCAGAACTCCTCCACGCGTCAGGTAGCCGTGCTCACCATTGTGAACCTGCAGATCACGTCGAGCTATTCAGTCAACCCGGCGCCGTCGGCCGGATGGTCGGTCGTCGGACCGAAGTGATCCGCAACCTGGGAGCGGATTTTCTCTCCGCTTCGTAATATGGATGAGTAAGTAGTAACCGGCCCGCCTTTCGAAAAGGCAGGCCGGTTCTCTTTTGCCGTTGCGGATGAGTTTCTACCTGGAGGACAGGACTCCTACCACCCTCCGTCGAACAGCGACCTCATCCATTGCGGATGTCATGCCTTCACTCGACCGTAGCGCTCGCGGCCGCAGACCCTTCTGATGTATTGCACCCAGAAAGAGAATGTTATGCATTCACTCGGAAGAGCAGTCAGCGTGGTATCTTTGGCGTTCGTATCCCTCTCCCCCTCCCTCTGCGCCGGCGCCCAGAATACGAGCTGGGCGTGGGGCAACAACTATAACGGCGAGCTCGGCACCGGCGGTTCCACCTACACCAGCAGCGTGCCGCTGCGGATAGCGGGACTGCCCGGTCTCATGGAGGTGAGCGGCGGCGGAGGCATCCACAGCGTGGCGCTGAGAAGCGATGGCACCGTCTGGGCATGGGGCGATAACTTCTACGGCGAGCTGGGGAATCACTCGAACGCCAAAAGCTGGGTTCCCGTGCAGGTATCGGACCTTACGGACGTCGTGACGGTCGCCGCCGCCGCCGGCGCATTCAGTCTGGCCGTCAAGAGCGACGGCACCGTCTGGGCGTGGGGGCAGAACGATTTCGGGCAGCTCGGGGACGGCACGGCCGCGAACCGCAACGCGCCGATCCAGGTGAACGGCCTCTCCGGCGTGGTGAAGGTGGCCGGTGGGTACGCCCACAGCTTGGCCCTCAAGGCCGACGGTACCGTGTGGGCCTGGGGATACAACAACTACGGCCAGCTCGGAGACGGCTCCAACTCGAACCGGAGCGCGCCGGTACAGGTGACGGGCCTCACCGGCGTGGTGGCCATCGCACGGGGCTACTACAACGGCTTGGCCCTCAAGTCAGACGGAACTGTGTGGACGTGGGGATTAAATAACTATGGCGAGCTCGGCAACGGCACCAAGGTGGATAGCAACGTGCCGGTGCAGGTGCAGGGGCTGACCGGCGTGGTGGCGCTCGCGGGAGGGTACTCCCATAACCTCGCCGTGAAGAGCGACGGCACGGTCTGGGCCTGGGGGAACAACTACGCCGGCCAGATCGGCGACGGCTCCACCGACGACAGCAAGATACCCCTGCAGGTCGCGGGCCTTTCCGGCGTGGTCGGCGTGGCCGGCGGCTACATCCACAGCCTGGCGCTCAAGCGGGACGGCACGGTCTGGGCCTGGGGGGATAACGAACAGGGGCAGCTCGGCGACGGCACCATCACAAATCGAAAGGCCCCGGTCCAGGTGACCGGCCTTTCCGGCATCACGCGGGTGGCAGGGGGGTTCGACCACAGCTTCGCGCTGAAGGATCCCAATTTCGGCTGGGCCGGACGGGTGATCCTCCAGAGCCAGGCCGATTCGGGTATCGCATTGCTCACGGTCAAGGGCGCCTCTTTCACCAGCAGCGCCGCGACCTCTCCCAAGCTGCCGGCCAACTGGGCGGTAGTCGCCGCCGGAGACTTCAACAACGACGGACGGGGCGACATCGCGGTGCAGAACACCCAGACCCGGGCCGTCTCCATCCTCTCCCTGAACGGCAACGTCGTCCAATCGAGCGTAGGCGTCTACCCCACGCTTCCGGCCAACTGGCGGGTCGTGGCCGCCGCCGACTTCAACGGGGACGGACAACCGGACCTGGTGGCGCAGAACGGCGTGACACAGCAGGTCGCCCTCCTCACGATGGACGGGGCGAGGATCGCGGGCAGCGCCTCCCTCTCGCAGACCCTGCCGGCCGGCTGGCAAGTGGTCTGCGCCGGAGACTTCAACGGCGACGGGAAGGTCGACCTGGTGATCCAGAACCCCTCGACGCGCCAGATATCCCTGCTGACCCTCAACGGGACCACCGTCACCGGCAGCACGGCGCTCTCGCCCACGCTCCCGGCCGGCTGGGCCGTCCTCGCCGTTGGGGACTACAGTGGGGACGGCAAGCCCGACCTGCTGGTGCAGAACAGCCAGACCCGCCAGATATCCGTCGTGACCGTCGCGAAGATGAGGATCACCGGCAGTTATTCGCTGAGCCCCATCCCGCTGGCGGGGTGGGTGCTGGCGGGGCCGAAGTAGAACAGACTACCGGTCTACCTTGCAATGGAAAGTGCACGGTAGACCGGTAGTCTGCAGAGCCGAAGGCCCTATCTGCCCTTGCCGGCCCTGCTTACGGGGAGGAAAGGAGACCGGCCGCACCGAACTGTTCGGGAACCGTCGATTTGGATTGCCCACAGTCGGCAAGCGCAGCGGACCGGAGCCCTGATGAAGATCGGTTGCGAGACTATCATTTTCGGCGCTCAGCTTGACGACTTAGACCACACCCTCGCAACGCTCGCACACCTCGGCTTCTCCGGCGTCGAATTCTCCCAGCGCCCTCGCAGGATCTACCTCTACGACTCGGCGACAGGCAGCCACCACCCCGTCTCCATCGAGGAGCTCGCCTCCCGCCTCAAGGCAAACGGCCTCACATTTCTGGGGATGGCCGGCGGGACCGTGGCGGAACGCATCGACTTCTGCCGCAATACCGACCCTGAGCGCCTGGAGCGGCTGGGAGTGACGGAGGCGGACTGCCGGCCTCACTACCTCTACGTCGAGGACCCTGCCGGCGAGGACGCGACTTACGCGATGGAGCGCGGCTTCGACGTCGCGTGCCATCCCCACGCCTTCAGCCGGTTCGACCGCGTCGAGGCCGCAAAGCCATACTTCGACGACCAGAACCCCCGTCTTCACTGGATGCCAGACGCCGCGCACATGTTCGTGACGGGGGAGGACCCGGTGGCGGTCGTGCGGTCACTGCCGATTGAGAAGATGATTGCGGTCCATCTGAAGGACTTCGATGCCGCCTACGGCCGCTCGTACCACCGGTACGCGAAGGGATTCGGGCCGCTAGGTACGGGCGACGTGCCGTTGGAGGACTTGTTGGACGTCCTGCGCGACCGCGATTATGACGGTTGGCTGGTCGTAGAGCAGGACTACGCCCTGGATGACCCCGTCAATTCTCTCCTCCGATCGGTCCGGTGGCTTTCGGCGCGCGGCCTCGCACAGCATTCCATCGACCTCCTCCCGGAGGGCGGACCTCATCTGATTCCTCGCCCGTCTGAGTTTGAAAACCTCGGCATGTCGTTGGCGCAGTTCAGCGCCAGGTTGTTCTCCGCAAGTGATTCCCCCCTGGACGTCTGCTATCAGCGAATTGCGGAGGCCGTCTGCCGCCTCTTCCGGGCCACGCACGTGAGCCTCTGGTCCTGCAGCCAGGCGCGAGATGACCTGTTCCTTCTCACCTCCTACCCGCCGCACCTGCACACCCACGAAGAGCCGTTCAGCCTCGACCGCGCCGAGTCGGCTCTTGGCAGCGTCGTGAATCCGATGGAGGTCCGGGAGTTTACGGTCGCCAATCTCGTGCAGCCTGACGGCCAGCGTCGATTCGCCTGGCAGAGCGTTGCGCGCCAGACGGGCGCTGAGACGGCCATCGCCATGGCGATACCCAACCGGTATAATCCGCACGTAGTACGCATGATCATCGGAATCATGCGGGGGCCGGAGCCGGCCGTGGACGCCCGCGGCATCACGGGCGCTATTGCCGGCGATATCGCTCGCGCCGCCGACATTGCCCTCGACGACGCCTGTTCCGCCATTGCGAACCGCGTGAACATGGCGGCGGACCGCACCAACTCCCTCCAGCAATTCCTGGAAGAGCTGGAAAAGTTGATTCGCTCCTCCCTGAAGTGCGAAGCGCTGACGATCTTCCTGGCCAGCAGGTCCGGCGAGCGGCTCGAAGCGCGATGGTCGACGAACGGGAAATGCGCCTGGGATCCGACCCTGCGAAAGGAAGAGCGCTGCTACCGGGCGCACGAGATTCAGCATCCGACCGTGCAGTCGTGGACCCAGTACCGCACCATCCTCATGGCGGTCGGAAATACGGCGTTTCGCGAGGGAGAGGGAGGGGCCAAATCACACGAGGACGTACCCGATTCGAGCAAGGAACGGGACAATATCCTGCTCGTCCCCCTGGTGGCGGTCTCCGCCACTCCGGACGGCCGCCAGCATACGTCCGTGCTGGGAGTGGTCCGCTGCCGGAACAAGCGGCCGATCATGCTGCCGGACGGCCAGGAGGGGCGTCCCTATTTCACGGACGACGATGCGGCGATACTCTCCGCGATATGCCAGGCCGCCGCGCCCCACGTGGACGTGCTCCGGCGCGACGAATGGCTGCTCCGCTCCCTGGCGCACCTTACGCACGAACTGAATATGCCTGTGAACACGCTCCAGGCGGCCACGGATGAGCTGCGTACCCTGCTCAAGAAGGACGCAGACCCGCTGGTAGGAGACTTGCTGGAGAACATGCTCTCCTGGACCGGGCTCATGAGCCGCGTCATCGGGGCGGCGGACATATTCGGCCGAAAAGGCGAGCGGCTCCAGATGCAGTGTAAGCCGACGCACTTTATGGGGGACGTGATCGCACCGCTCAAACCTCAGCTGCGTTTTCTTCTGGCGAACCGGGGTTTTGACGTCAGCCGGGTCACCTATTCTGACTTTTGGGAGGTCCCAAGGCTCTGGATCGACCGCAACCTTTTCCAGATGGTCTTCTTCAACCTGCTCTCCAACGCGATCAAATACGCCTACAACGACCGGTCGCGGTTCAAAATCCACATCGACTGCGGGCAGAGCAAGGGGTTCTACTGGATATCCTGCAGCGACTGGGGGCCTGGTATCGATGAACGACACGTGAGCACCATCTTCGAGGAGGGCGTTCGCGGTCCCGAGTCGGTGAACCGAATCGTGGAGGGAATGGGTTTCGGATTGTGGATCGTGCGCAGGATCGTAGAGGCGCACGGCGGGAGCGTGGAAGTGTCCAATGTCTACAATCCTACGACGTTTACGATGTACCTGCCCGAGTCGCTAAGGTCATCCGCTCCCAAGCAGCAACAGTAATCAACGAGTAGTCGTTACGGAGACTAATTATGAGGATTCTGGCGTTAGACGACCAGCCGGCCGCAATGCAGCTCTGGTGGAACGCTCTGGTGCGCGAGGGGTTTTCGCTCAGGCCGACGAGTACGACCTCCGAAGCGGTCCTGGCATACAACGAAGACCATTATGACCTCATCCTGCTCGATCGCATGATGCCTCGCGGCGACATCTTTGCCCGCAGCGATTTCGAGTTTACGAACGACTCCGAGACGGACGTCAATACCGGCAATGACGTCTATCTGGATCTACGGGGCCGCAATCACCTGGGCCGCGTTCCCATCATTATTCTGACGAACTACTATGACCCTGAACTGGCGGCCAGGCTGGAGGCGGTGGACGAGCGCCTGCTCGTCCTGGCCAAAAGCACCCGGCCATCCGAGTTGGTCGCCATTGTCAAGGACTTTACGGCGAGGTTTCCGGTGGAGCGGCGGAGCGCCGTGATCCCGGATGATGAATACCCGGACGTTGCGCCCTACTTCGTAACAGACGTCGCGACCGGGGAAGACGTGCGCGTCTACTTCGACCGGTGCGGCTGGCAGGAGACGGAAGTCCTTGAGCCCGGACCGAACGGGTGCGAGTGGGACTTGAAGCCCGTATTCGAACACTACCTATTGGATGAAGATTTCAGCCGGCGTGTCCGCAAGATGCTGAGGTTGGACCGCCCCGGCGACCGCGCGACCGGGCTCTACTACTCCAGCACCGGCAAGAGAGACATCGAGTGGTACCGTGATGTTCTCTGCGTGACGGCCCCCTGGAACAAGCGCGACGAACCGGACCGGGAGTTGAGGGGAGTCGGGGAGGCGTTGATCGCACGCTTCCTGCGCGAGTGGCTTTGGCGGCACGGCAAACTGGACGACGAGGTGACCCTCGGCAGCGCCCAGTTCGACGAGCCCGGCGTGGACGTCGAATCGACCACCAGCGGCATTCCCTTTATCGAGGCCATCGGCTTCGCGCGCACCACCAGTACGCGTTACTATCGCATCTCCGCCGAGCAGGCCTCCGCGCTCCTCGACCGTGTCACGAGGCGGGAACGCGGGCCGGTGCGAAAAGAGGTATAGCAAAGTGGCAGCCACCCTTTGCCAAACCAATGTGGCTGCCAGGTAATGCAAAACCGGCCTGCCCCCATTCCCAGGGGCAAGCCGGTTCTTTACTTTTGCGGGCCGGAAGCGACCTACTTCAGCATCGCATCCACGGCCTTCTCGACTTCGCCGAGCTTGCCGGGTTCCACGTCCACGAAATTGCTCTTCACGACCGAGCGATTCCAGAGCAGCACCGTGTTCTTGGCGGACGCGCTGATCTTGTAGCTCGCGATATCCTCTTCCTTCGCGCCCTTCGGCAGGAAGGTGAGCGGGATCGTGACCTTGTTCTCCTTCGCGATCTTCTGGATCTCGTCCTTCGCGTCCGGGCCCTTCATGAAGACCACGAAGCTGCGCAGGTTCTTGTGGGAGTCCACGATCTTCTGCATGTCCGTCAGAAGCTTGCCAGCCTTCGCAGTGTCGCCGTTGATAAACGCGGCCATAACAGGCGCGCTGCCGTACTGGCAGCGGTAGCAGAGCTCCTTACCCTTGTTCGGGCCGGTCACGTCCACGACCTGGAACGGCGAGGGCGACGATCCCGCCTTGAGGCCCGATTCGACGGCCGCATACGCCGTCACGGCGATCAGGCTCGCCGCGGCAACCAGAATACCTACCTTCATGATTCGATGGTCTCCTTGTGCGCCTTGCGGCGCATCTCGATAGGGGTGTCCAGAGTTTTAGAGCATTATTGCTCTCTTACATACTGGAGGAGGTCCCTTTTCTCCTCCTCGTTCAACGTGTGCGCCTTCCCATGGAGCTTCTTCGGGTCGCACCGCGCGAAAATGTCCTCCAGCGACCGGGCTGTGCCGTCGTGGAGGTAGGGGTCGGTGTCATAGACCCCCTCCAAGCGCGGGACCAGGAGCTGCGTTCCCGCAGGCGTCGTACCGATCCACGCTTTGCGGCCGCCTCCCGCCTTCGGTCCGGCATGACAGGAGACGCACTCCGCCTTGCCCGTAAAGAGCGCCTTGCCACGCATGGCCGCCGCCGTCAACGACCCGTCCGGCATCCGGTAAGGATTGGGCGCGAGCGGCAGGGAGCCGGCGTAATCTGACAGTGCGTGCAGCTCGGCGGCGGTAAGCTTCGGTCCCTGCAGCAGGCCGTGCACCTCGTCCTGTATAAAGTCGGAGAGCGTCGGTTCGGTCCCGGTCCAGCGGTAGGGCGGGCTGCCCGCGATGGATCCCCGGAGCCCTTTGACGTTTCGGTCGATCTCCTTGCCGAGCGCATCCGATACGTGCACGAACTTCCAGGAGATCCCGTCTGTCCCGCCGTCCGGATGGCAGGAGTTGCAGCTAAACTGCTCTCCCTTAACGACGGTCGCGGTCTGAAAGAGGTAACGGCCCAGCAGACGGGGGTCCTTCCTCGACGCCGGCCCCAGGCTGATCCGGCGCGTCACCTTCAGCGACTGCGGGTCGATGACGGCCAGGTCGTTACCCAGCGTACTCGCCACCCAGAGCTCCTTCCGGTCTGGCGTGAAGGCGAGTCCGCGCGGGCTCGCGCCGGCGTGGCGCACCGTGAGGGTATCGCCGTTGCCGCCGAGCGGGACCACGTTCACGCTGTTGCCCCCGCTGCAAGTGATAAAGGCGCGGTTGTGCTCCACGTCCAGCGCCACCGAGTCGGGGTCCGCCACGTCCTGGCCCATCAGGTCGAGCCAGAGGTTCTGGACGCCGCCGCGAGGACCATACGGGACCTGGATGAACGCCTGGTTCGACCAGATGCCAACGGGCGTCTCCGTGGGGCGCTCGTTCTGCGCCCGCTGCCCGACGACGAATACCCGCTGGCCGTTCGGGAAGAGAGCGACCCCGCGCAAGTTCACGGCCGGAGTGGGTCCCTGGGCGCGCTCCTTCAGGGTGGCCGTATCCAGGAAGCTGACGGAGCCGGCGGTCATGTTGGCGGCGGCGACCGTCGAGCCGTCCGGCGTGATCGCCAGCGCGCGGGGCCGGCGACCCGTGGGGATCGTACCGATCACCTTTCGCGCCGCCACGTCGAAGACCGCCACCCGGTCCAACTGGCTCACCGACACATAGGCCCGAGCCCCATCGGGAGAGAGGACCACGTCCCACGGCGCGCCGCGAAGCGGGACCGTCTCCGTCTTGTGGGAGTTCAGCTCCACGAAAGCGACGGAGCCGCTGAGGCTATTCGTGACGACCGCCAGGCCGCCGTCGCGCGTAACGGCCACGCCGGTCGGCTCCGTGCCGCCAGTGGAGAGGTGGCGCAAGACCTTGCCGGATGCGCACTCGATAACGGCGACCGTCCCCTCGTCGAATTCCGTGACGACCGCATGGGTTCCATCCGGCGTGAAGGCGATCTCGAATGGACCGCGGTTTCCCTGGAGTGCCGGGCGGTCCGGCGGCTGCGGCTCGTTCGCCGATCTTACCAGTCCCGTGGCGAGGAGCAGGAGCGTAGGAATCGTGACCGCGATGGCGCTGAGGCGGATGGGAGAAAGAGGTCGTCGAGGAGGCATGGGCTTACAACCGAAAAGGACGATTGGACGATCGATTGCTGGAATAGGGAATGCAGGAGGACCTGCTTATGCCACGCAACATTCGTCATCCAGTAGGGACCTGCTTGTAGGATGTAAACGAAATCATGTTGCAACCTACAAGCAGACCCCTACGGGATGACGGATTGGGACGCTGCAAGCTAGGATTACAACGGATACCGTCAAGGAAACGGCGCCACAACTTCGTAAACTCGGGCAATAGGACTGGAGTACGGTGGCTGACTCCCTATTATTACACGCTTCCACCACCCTCGCAGGTATGCGCCCGCCCAGCTTAAAGTTGCGTCCTGTACTGTCTGTCCTCTCCCATGTGCCGTTGGTCTCAAACCGCGTTTGGGGCGGCTTGATTTCGCATACAATCATGACGGCGAGGCACACGGCCCGCGCTACCCGTACCGCTTCCGGGTAGCGCGGGCCGTGTGGGCGTCTGGGCCATATTACGCTCTGCCGGCATGTGGAAACGCAACAGACCGGAGCCCCGCGCCGGCATAAGCCCCGAGCATTGCGGGAAGGATGGCGAGCGCCGCGCCGTAGTTGTGCAGGCGCAAGAAGCCGTTCAGCGGAATCCAGAGCCCAATCGCCAGCGCCCATTGCCACGCGTGCTTTGGGCTGGCCGCGCCGAACACCGCCCCACCGATCAGCAGCAGCCCCGCCGAAATCTCGGTGTCATCCCAGCCCGGCCGCGCGTCCATCCAGGCGATAGCGAGACCCAGTGCGGTCGCCGCCAGCAGCAGCCATCCTCGTCTCTGCATTCTTGCCCTCCTCACTCAGAGTGCCCCTGCCCTCCCTGACTATACCGGCATGCCGTCCGGTTCGCAACGCAACGTTCCGGCAACAGCACAAGGTACAGTAGTTCGTAGGGGGATGCGAGCTGAGGCGGCGGCTGTGCCGCCGCTCCGAGCGCTTGCCCGGATCGTACGCATCCGCGGATACTTGTGAAGTATCTCACATAGCATCCAGAACCACGAAACCGATCTCTTCTGAACGTAGTATTCCCTAAAGTTCACTATCGAGTTTTCGCACTTCCTGAAAGACGGGGCATGGCTGCATGGCAGTTGCCGAAGTTTCCAACCTCACCGTTCGTTATGGGAAAAAGACGGCGGTCAACGACCTGACGGCCGAGGTGCCGGAGGGTTGCATAGGACTGCTCGGTCCTAACGGCGCGGGCAAGACCACGCTCATCAAGACCCTGCTCGGCTTTGTGAGCCCGACGAGCGGAAAAGCGCAGGTCTTGGGGTTGGACGCCGCCACGCAGGGCATCGCGATCAGGCAGAAGATCGGGCTGATGCCGGAGCAGGACTGCCACATCCCGGGCATGAACGCCGTCTCCTTCGTCTCCTACGCGGGCGAGCTGGCGGGCATGCCGGCCGCGCAGGCCATGCGCCGCGCCCACGAAACGCTGGAGTACTGTGGTCTCGGCGAGGCGCGGTACCGGAATATCGAGACCTATTCCACCGGCATGAAGCAGCGTATCAAGCTGGCGCAGGCGCTCATCCATGGTCCGAAGCTCCTCTTTCTGGACGAGCCGACCAACGGTCTGGACCCCGCGGGCCGCGACGACATGCTGAGCCTGATCCGGGACATCTCGCACGGCAAGGGAATCAACGTCCTGGTCTCATCCCACCTCCTGCCGGACATCGAGCGGACCTGCGACGAAGTGATCGTCATGCGGAGCGGCAAGGTCGCGACGCAAGGTACCGTGAGCGATCTCCGCAAGACGGAGGGGCAGCAGATCGAAGTGGACCTGCGCGAGCCGTCGCCCCGATTCCTGGAGGCGCTGGAACGGCGGGGCGCGAACGTGACACAGCAGCTTGGCGCACGCTGCCGGATAGGTCTGCCGGCGGAGATGGACGACGTGGGCCGGCTTCTCTTCGAGACGGCGCGTGAATCGGGGGCGCAGGTGCGCGGGTTCCAGCCGGCGTTGCGGTCGCTGGAAGATATCTTCCTGGAGGCGGTGGAATGAGCGGGGAATGGCAAGGCGGCGAGCGCCAGGCAGCAGGGGCAGCGGCAGGGGCAGCGGCGGGGGCAGGTTATAACGCGACGCCGATCGCGGATCTCACTTATCGCAACTATGACGGGCCGCTGCACTCCCGGCGGGCGCGCTGGTGGATCGTGGCGCTGAACAGCCTGCGCCTGGCGAAGCAGAAGAAGGGATTCTGGATTTTGGCGGCCATCTCGGTGCTGCCCTCCCTCTTCATGGTGTTGATCCTCTTCCTCCGCTCGCGGACGCCCGTGCCCGGTTTCGATCCGTTCGGGAACAACATTCGAGGACAGATCTACTCCTCCCACATGTTCACGGCCAGCCAGTGGCAGCTCTTCTTCCTCTTCCTGCTGGCCTTGATGGTAGGCTCCAGCTCGATCTCGTTGGACAACCGCTCCAACGCGCTACTGGTCTACCTGGCGAAGCCGATCACGAAGGGTGACTACCTGATCGGGAAGTGGATGGGCGTCTTTCTGGCGGTCTTCGCCGTGGCGCTCGTTCCGTCGATGCTGCTCTATCTCTACTGCCTGTTGAGCTACTACAGCGACGGTTTCCTTACCCAGGAGCCCTGGCTCTGGCTGCGGGTGATCGTCGCGGCAGCAATCCCGGCGGCGGTCCACGCGAGCCTCATCATCGGCTTTTCGGCCTGGTCGAAGACGCCGCGCATGGCGGGTGCAGTGTACGCGGGCCTCTACTTCATCTCCAGCATGATCTCGACCATGGCATGGGGCATCTCCACCGACGGCGACCTGGGCAGAGGCATTGCGCTGCAGCACCTCAGTATCGGCGGGCTGATCGGCGGGCTGCAGCAGAACGTGTACGGCGTTGTCTTGCAGCTACAGACCTTCAATCGCAACGCCGGAATGGCGCAGCTCAAGCTCGATCCACCCTCGCTGAAGATCATGTTGTCCGTCGCATTGGGGCTGATAGTACTCGGGATCGCGGCGGCGCGGCTCCGCATCCGGGCCGTGGAGGTGGTAAAGGGATGAGCACTTCTATTGCCAACAGCACCGCCGAGGCGCCGCCCGTCATCTCGCAGGCCCGGCCCATGATCGCCCTGGAGCACGCCTCCAAGTGGTACGGGCAGGTCATCGGCATCAACGACGTGAGCTGCGGCATTCCGCCGGGAATCACCGCGCTGCTCGGCCCGAATGGCGCGGGCAAGTCGACCATGTTGAAGCTCATCACCGGCCAGCTCCGTCCCACCACGGGCCATCTGACGGTTCTGGGCGAGAGGCCGTTCGCCAACCCGTCCGTCTTCCGGCGGCTGGGCTACTGCCCGGAGATCGAGAACCTCTACGAGGACATGTCCGGCCGGGAGTTCGTGAAGCTGCTGGGCAGCATGGCCGGAATCAGCTCGGACCTGGACCGGCGGGTGGACGCGGTCATTGAGCGCGTCGGGATGTCCGCCAACGCGCACCGGAAGATCGGCGGCTACTCGAAGGGGATGCGGCAGCGCGTCAAGCTGGCGCAGGCCATCATCCACAACCCGGACGTGCTGATCCTGGACGAGCCTTTCAATGGCCTCGACCCGGTGGGCCGGCGGGAGATGCAGCTCGTGCTGCACCAGCTCGCCGAAGAGGGGAAGTGCGTCGTCGTCTCCAGCCACATCCTTTATGAAGTGGAGCAGATGACGCACAACATCCTGCTGATGAGCCGGGGGAGGTTGCTGGCGCAGGGGGACGTCTATCTCATCCGTTCCCTCATCGACAAGCACCCGCACCGCATCTCGATCACCTCCTCGGACTGCCGGAGGCTGGCGCAGCGGCTGCTGGAGCTGCCCTACGTGCTGAGCGTCAAGCTCGACGACATCCGGATCGGCCGGCTAGACATCGAGACGCGCTCGCCGGACGCATTCTACGACGCCTTCCCGCAGGTGGTGATGGAGGGGGGCTTCACGATTTCCGACTTCTCGTCGCCGGACAACAACCTGGAGTCCGTCTTCCGATACCTGGTGGGCGAATAACAGACCGGTTATTCCGTCCAGCCAAGCAGAGCCTTCGGAAGACCGTCATTTCGAAGGAGCGGCGGATGCTGCCGGACTTGACGCCCGTTGCTCGCGACTGAGAAATCCGTCGCTGTAATGGTCACCGCCATCGAAGAGCGACGGATTTCTCAGTCGCGAGCTATCATTTTCCGATTTGCGGGAGTGCCGCGCTCCATCGAAATGACGGGTTGGTGCCGCCATCAAAAGAATGGCAATGTGACGTAACGCTGCCTGGATAACACAAATGGCTGACCTTTATATCTTCAAGAGTTCCCTCCGCGATCTATTGCGCGCCAAGCGCCTCCTCGCGTCGCTGCTGCTGATCGCGATACCCACCAGCATTGCGCTGCTCTGGCGGTTCCTGGCGGCGGACGCCTTCGACCCGTACGACGCCTACAACACGCTCTCGTCCGTGGTGATCTACGGCTTCCTGCTGGTGATCCTCTCGGTCGTCTTCGGGACGGGCGTCATCTCGCAGGAGATCGAGCAGAAGACCATCGTCTATCTGCTGACGCGCCCGGTGCCCCGCTGGCGCATCGTGATGATGAAGTTCCTGGCGGCGGTGACGGGCATCATCGTGACGGTGTTGGCGGCATCGCTGCTGCTGGCGGCGGTCACCTTCACGGGCGGCGGCGAAGCGTCTTCCGTCATCCGGCGAAAGGACATCCAAAACCGCGAGGCATTTTTGCAGGTCATCCGGGAGAAGAACGACCCGGTTTCACAGTACCTCTACGCCCAGCTTGACGAGAACACCGCGAACCGCCTCGACGGGAAGGTGCCGGACGTGATGGAGTGGAAACGCGGCCAGGGACGGCGGGTTCTCCGGTGGGTCGCCGGCAAGAACGACACCGACCGCGTTTTCCACAACGTGCTGGACAAGGTGAACCATGTCCTGGAGACCGACGCGAACTTCTACAGCGAGGAGCGCTTCCCGGAGATATTCCTCACGCCCGCCGTAAAAGAGCTGGCGGCGGCGCACCCGAAGTCTGGCCCCAAGCTGATCAAGCTGAACCGTCTTCTGATGGAGCAGCAGTATGCCGGGTTGATCGCGCCGCGGAAAGAGGCGACCTTCCCCCTCAAGACGGACCTCTACATCCTGCCAGTGGGGGCGCTCGCCTACGGCGCGCTCTTCCTGCTGCTGGCAACGATCTTGAATCGGCCGCTCATGTACGGACTCGTCTTCGCCTTCGGGTGGGAGAGCTGGGTTCCGAACCTGCCCGGCAAGTTTGGGATGGTCTCCATCATGACCTACCTGCGCGCCTTGGCCCCCCACCCGCAGCCGGCCGCGGAGTCGGTGGATCTCCTCCAGTTCCTGAGCGGAGGCGCTCAGAACGTCATTACCCAGGGCATGGCGCGGGGCGTGCTGGTCTGTATTATCCTGGGCGCCCTGGCGCTCGCGCTGACCATCTTCTCCAAGAACGAGTACGTGCCGCGTGAGGATGCCGAGTAGGGTACGCGGTGTAAGAAGAATAGTTTTTCGGGAATCGGGGTACTCTTCTCCCAATGAAAATCCGGCGGGTTCGCGGCCTCCTGAAGGAACAACCGCGACCAGCCGGACGTATTACGCCGTAGCTCCCTGACGGGCAGATGGCAAGAACGTGGACCGCTCGCAGGGAAGCTTCATTGAGAGAGGACTGCGTGTGACACCCACCGCCCCCCATCCTGCGGCCCGCCTCCGCGTCGTAACCCCCGCCGCCAGCCACCGCGCGCAGACCCTGGCCGAAGTCGTTTTGGAAGGGCTGAGCGCGCCGCAAAAGCGCCTCCCCTGCCGCTTCTTCTACGACCTGGAGGGGTCCCACCTTTTCGAGCGGATCTGCGAGCTGCCGGAGTACTATCTCACCCGCACCGAGCGCTCTATCCTCACCCGCTGCGCGCCAGAGATGATCGCCGCCGCGGGGGACGACCTGGCCATCGTGGAGCTGGGCAGCGGTAGCTCGGTGAAGACGCGGCTCCTGCTGGAGGCCGCGCTCCGCAGGCAGCCCCGGCTCCACTACGCCGCCATCGACATCTCCGCGGACTTCCTGCTCCACTCCGCTACGGCGCTCACCGCGGAGTACCCCCGGCTGGACGTCACCGCCATCACCGCCGAGTATGGGGACGGCATCGGGGCCGCCCCGGCGCACGACGGCCCGCGACTCTTCCTCTTCCTCGGCAGCAACATCGGCAATTTCGCAAAAGACGAGGCGCAGGCATTCCTCCGGCAGATCCGGGCGGTGATGCAGCCCCAGGACCGCCTGCTGGTGGGCATCGACCTGGTGAAGGATCGGGGCGTCATCGAAGCGGCCTACAACGATTCCGCAGGCGTGACCGAGCTCTTCAACAAGAACCTACTGCGCCGGGTCAATCAGGAGCTGGGCGGCAACTTCAGCCTCGGCTGCTTCCGCCACGAGGCCCCCTTCATAGAAACGGGCGAGGAGAGCCGGATCGAGATGCGGCTCGCCAGCCGCCGCGAGCAGGCCGTCTCCGTCGAAGCACTGGACCGCGAGTTCCACTTCGGGGAGGGCGAGTACATCCTGACCGAGTACAGCCACAAGTACACGCCGGACGGGTTCGCGGCGCTGGCGCACGGCGCCCACCTCACTCCCACGCGGACTTGGACCGACCCGCGCGAATGGTTCGCGGTCGTCCTGCTCCGGCCGGAAGGCGATTGATGGGCCGAACCGTTCACCCTGGCCAGCGTTCTGCCGATGAGCGCTTCGACGCACTCTATTCCTCGCTGACGGCCGTGCGGGACCGTACCTTGCGGCTCCTGGCTGCCGTGCCGGACGAAATGCTGAAGGCGCGAGTCCACGATTTCTACAGCCCGGTCGGCTGGCACTTCGGACACGTCGCCGCCACCGAGGAGTTCTGGGTGATGCAGCAGGCGCTGGACCGCGCTCCCCGAGACGCCGATCTCAGCTTCCTCTTCGCGAATCTGCCGGAGAACCCCAAGGACAACCGCGTCCACCTCCCGTCGCGCGCGGAGATTCGTGAGTACATGGTGAGCACGCGGCAGGCGGTGCTGGAGGCGCTCGCCACAGCGGACGTGGCGTCGGAAGACCCCTTGCTGGCGGACGGATACGCCTGGGAGTTCGCACTGCGGCACGAGTGCCAGCACCAGGAGACGATCTGCGAGCTGCTGCAGCTCATCCGCAAACAGAATTACCCGCCCTGTATGGGTATGCCGCGCGTGCTCGCCTACCCGGCCCCTCGCCAGCCGGAGATGGTCCCGCTCCCCGGCGGCACGTTTACGATGGGCTCGGACGACCCGCACGGCTATGACAATGAGAAGCGCGCCCACACGGTGACGGTAGAGCCCTTCGAGATGGAGCGAACGCCGGTGACGGTCTACCAATGGAACCGGTTCATGGAAGACGGCGGCTACCAGCGCCGCGAGTTGTGGAGCGACGAGGGGTGGGCCTGGCGCGAGGCGGAGAAGGCGGTCTGCCCGGAGTACTGGGGCGCGACCGTGCCGGGTGGCGACTACGTCTACTGCGGCCCGCGCGGGCTGCGGCCCCTGCACCGCGATGAGCCGGCCAGCAGCGTGAGCTGGTATGAGGCGGACGCCTACGCGCGCTGGGCCGGGAAGCGCCTGCCCACCGAGGCCGAGTGGGAGTACGCCGCCGTCTACGATCCCGCTGTAAATCCCGACACAGGCCGTTCGCGCACCTACCCGTGGGGAGACGACCAGCCTACCCCCAATCGCGCCTGTTTCGATATCGCGGAGTGGCAGCCCGCTCCCGTGGGAGACCGGCCGGAGGGAGAGAGCGCGCTCGGGATGCTGGACATGGCGGGCGGCGTCTGGGAGTGGACCGCCTCGCCATTCCTACCCTACCCCGGCTTCCGGGCCTGGCCCTACGACGGCTACTCCAAGGAGCACATGGACGGACGCCACTTCGTCTGCAAAGGCGGCTCCTGGGCCACGTCCGCTCCGAACCTCCGGTCGGCCTTCCGCAACTGGTACGTGCCCACCTACCGGCAGGGGTTTCTCGGCTTCCGGTGCGCCCGATGAGTGTGGCAACAGCGACCGAGGCCATCTCCCTGCGCGGCGTCTCCAAGCAGTACGCCGGCCACACGGCCCTCCACCCCACCGACCTCTCTATTCTGTCCGGGCAGACCACGGCGCTCATCGGACCGAGCGGCTGCGGGAAGTCCACGCTGCTCCGCCTGATCGTCGGCCTCATCGAGCCGAGCGCGGGCACGGTGACGGTGAAGGGGCAGGCGGTGACCGCCTCCACGGTACAGGCGGTCCGGCGGAAGATGGGCTACGTCATCCAGGACGGCGGCCTCTTCCCCCACCTCACCGCCTCGCAGAACGTGCTGCTGATGGCGCGCCACCTGGGCAAGCCGGAGGCGGAGAACCAATCGCGGCTGCGTGAGCTCTCCGACCTCACCCGCTTCCCTCACGAGGCCCTGGACCGCTACCCGGCGGAGCTCTCCGGAGGGCAGCGCCAGCGCGTCAGCCTCATGCGGGCGCTGATGCTCGACCCGGACGTGCTGCTGCTGGACGAGCCGCTGGGCGCGCTGGACCCTATGGTCCGCGCCGGCCTACAGACCGACCTGAAGGAGATCTTCGGCCGTCTCCGGAAGACGGTCGTCCTGGTGACGCACGATATGGCCGAGGCGGGCTACCTGGGCGACCTGATCGTGCTGATGCGGGAAGGCCGGATCGTGCAGCAGGGGACATTGGCGGATCTACAGGAGCGGCCCGCGGAAGGGTTCGTGACGGAGTTTATGTCGGCTCAGCGCCGGGTGTGATGCTGTTCCAGAGGTCCGCGGGGACGTAGCGGGAGAGGTGCTTCGGGTTCGAGGTGGCGACTATGAATTGAGCGGGCTCCAGTCCGAGCGAGAGTGCTTGAGCGGCCAGGATCACGTCCCCGTCGAGCGCGTGAACGGCCGCCGTGGCGACGCCTTCGTTCCGCGCTCTGGCCCAGAGCTCCGCGGCAAGGAGCATGTCGCTCGTAGTGATGGGAAGATACTGGTTCAGTGCCTTCACTTGGTCAAGCCGGCGGAGGCTCGCCCATTTTCCGGCACGAATTAACTCACGGCGAACCTCATAGTCTGCGATTTCAGGTACATAGACCGCGGTCCCACCGTGTAACATACGGTTAAGCCATGCATGGCAGGCGTCCACGTCCGCTGAATGACCGGGTTTCTGAGCCTGGACGCTGAGAGGGGAAGTATCCAAGACGACTGCGATTATCTCCGTCATATTTCTGGCACCAGGAAATTGACGCGGTTGGCCTCAAGATTGCGCATAAGTTCGGCGTTTTCTGCATCACGCCGGGCAAGCTCCTCCTCATCGTCCGTCGCGTCTTCTTCGCGCCACCTGCGCAGAAGATCTATCATCGCCTGGTTCTTTTGGCGCTGCAACTCTCGTTGTTCCGTCACTGTCGGCTTGCGGAAGTCATTAGGCGCTTGCTTCTCTACAAGCTGCCTGACGACTTCTGCCGGTTCGAGGCCTAATTGATCTGCCTGGCCGTTAATCCATGTCTCTACGGCAGGGGTAAACTCGATTGTTAAGGTCATGATGCACCTCCTACACAGACATATCGATTATACACGCATAACCCTCCTTTGCTTGGCTGTAGTGATCTGCCTGCCGGCTCGTGCACAAGCGGATACCCTGACCGTCGGCTCCAAGAAGTTCACGGAGTCCTACGTTCTGGGCGAGGTCGCCAAACGCCTCCTCACCGGCGCGGGTTTCACGGTGGATCACAAGCAGGGGATGGGGGCCACCGGCATCGTTTGGGAAGCGCTCAAAAGCGGGCAGATCGACGCGTATCCCGAGTACACCGGAACCATCAGCGAAGAGATTCTGAAAACGAAGGGCGAGATGGCGCCCGACGCCATGCGGGCGGAGCTGGCGAAGTTCGGCGTGGCGCTAACCGGCGACCTCGGCTTCAACGACACCTACGCGCTCGCCATGCGGGCGGAGGACGCGAAGAAGCTGGGCATCCGCAAGATCAGCGACCTGCGCAGCCATCCGGATCTGAAGGTCGCCATCACCCACGAATTCCTTGCGCGGAAGGACGGCTGGCGGCCCCTGGCGGAGCGGTACGGCCTGCAGATGTCGAACGTTACCGGCGTGGAGCACACGCTGGGCTACGACGCGCTCCTTGCGGGCCAGGCGGACGTGAAGGACGCCTACTCCACCGACGCCAAGCTCGCGGACAAGCGCTTCGTGGTGCTGGAAGACGACCTCGGCTTCTTCCCGAAGTACAAAGCCGTCTTCCTCTACCGACAGAACATGCCCGCAAAAGCGGTCGCGGCGCTGCGGACACTGGAAGGGACCATCGACGAGGAGAAGATGGTCCGGCTGAACGCCGAGGCGGAGCAGACGAAGGACTACACCCGCGCCGCCGCCCTCTATTTCGGAAAGGCCGCCTCCACCGAGGCGGCGCGCACCGCCGAGACCTACAGCTCCAAATTCGGGCGGTGGACCTACCAGCACCTACAGCTCGTAGTCTTCTCGTTACTGCTGGCCATAATCGTGGGCTTGCCGCTCGGCATCGTGGCGAGCAAGCCGGGCGCGGTGAGCCAGATCATCCTGGGTGTGACGGGCATCATCCAGACGATCCCCTCCCTCGCCCTCCTGGCGCTGCTCGTGCCGATCTCGTTCCTCGGCATCAGCATGCGGACCGCCATCGTCGCGCTCTTCCTCTACAGCCTCCTGCCCATCGTCCGCAACACCGCCACCGGACTGCAGGAGATCCCTCCCTCCGTCCGGGAATCGGCGGCGGCGCTGGGGCTGGAGCCGGGCGCGCGGCTGCGGAAGGTCTTCTTGCCGATGGCCTCGCGCACCATCCTTGCCGGCATCAAGACGAGCGCCATCATCAACGTCGGCACTGCCACACTCGCGGCGCTCATCGGGGCGGGGGGCTACGGCGAGCCGATCATCAGCGGCCTCAGCCTGAACGACAACCGGACGATCCTGCAGGGCGCCGTCCCGGCCGCCGTACTGGCGCTCCTGGTGCAGATCCTCTTCGACCTGCTGGACCGCGCCCTCATCCCGCGCGGCCTGCGCCTGCGGCCTTCGGGCGAGTGAAAGGACCTATGACGACCCGAAAGCCCTCCCCCGCCGAGCCGGTGACCGCGCTGCGACACGTGAAGATCGTGGAGTGCGGTGAGGAAATGGTGGACTTCCTGGCGCATTGTCCAGGATTGTTGATGGATAAGCCGCGGTTCACCTACCGCCGGGAGACGGTGCTGCGGCGGCGGGTCGCGGAGATGCTCTGTGAAGCCAATGGCCGTCTGCCGGAGGGGTACCGGCTCGCGATCGTGGAGGGGTGGAGGCCGCCCTACATCCAGCGTAGGATGTACCGGTACGTCTGGGACCGCTTCGCGGAACGGAACCCCGACTGGTCCCACGTACGCCTCACCCGTACCGTCAACCGCTACACCGCCCCGATGAACGCGCGCGTGCCACCGCCCCACACCACCGGCGGCGCGGTGGACCTGATGCTGGCGGACGCGCAGGGGAAACTGCAGGACCACCATTCACCCTATGAGCCGTTCGATCCCGCCGGCTTCTCCTTCGACGCGCCGCGCCTGAGCGACAAAGCCCGCCGAACCCGCGAAATCCTCGCTGAGGCGCTGCTCCCTACCGGCATCACCAACTACCCCAGCGAGTACTGGCACTGGAGCTACGGCGACCAGGGGTGGGCCTACCGGGGCGGCCACCCGCACGCGATCTACGGCGCGGTCCAGCCGCCGGGCTGGGAGCCGGCAGCGGAGGATGCGGTGGAGGGGCCGTTGGAAGCCGTCTCGACGGTGGAGTGATACGGACGTGCCATAGGCGAATTCGGAGTATCGGCCTCAGGGTCAGTCACTCCCACCAGCGTAAGGGGGTGACGCCGTCATCGTCATAGACGTTTCCGAAGTACCACTCCCAGCCGGGGTGCTCCCCGGTCCAGCGAATGAACAGCTCCTCGATGGCCGGGAATCCCGCCGACACCGGGACGGTAAAGGTCATCCCCTTCAGGATCGCGCCGTCCAGCACGCCGCCGATCCCCCGCACACGCTCTACCAGCTCGTCGCCCACCTCCTTGGATATCGGCTCCAGCGCGAAGAGCTGTACGGCAAGGTTTCCGGAGCGGCGCTGCACCTCGAACGAGCCGTGCCGGTCCAGCAGCCTGAACTCATCTCCGGCGGCGATACCCTGCACGAGGCCGGGCGAGTAGAGCAGGCGGTACACCCCTTTACCTATCTCTTCCGCATGGACCGGTTCCTTGATCGGGCGCCCGTTGCGAAACTCGATCAAAAGGAGCAGGTGGCGCTCGCGGGACCGCTTCAACATGGTTGTTATTCGTTGAGCCGCTTATAGTAATAGACCGCAGCAGACAATACCCCGCTCGTATTGAGCGCGTAGTCCGGGACTTCGCCCACGCGCGTCCAGCCGAGACGCTGATAGACCGTCTCCGCGGGGGATCCCACTTCGGTGTCGAGCACGAGCAGCGTGCGGCCCTCCAAACGCGCGAACGCCTCGAGCTCGGCCATCATCTGTCTGGCGATTCCACGTTGGCGGTGGCGGCTCGATACGAGGAGCTTCATCACCTCCGCGCGGTGCAGGCCGTTCTGCTTGCGGCAGAGCGCCAACTGCACGCTGCCCACCACCTCCCCGTACTCCTCGGCCACCCAGAGCGCGAGGTCCGGCCCCAGGCTGGCGAAGACCTCGTCCCAATACCTCGACGCCGTCTCCGGCAGCAGCGGCGCGACGAAGTTCACCGAGGCTCCCCCGTGAACCACATCCGTCAGCAGCGCGCAGAGCGCCGCTGTGACGCGGGGATCGGGGCTTATGATTTGTCTGATAGTGACCACTTCCGCGCACATCCTCGTCCGCTTGCTATAATGAGGAGAGGGACAAAGAGAAACGGCCGGGGATACGAGCCCCGGCCGTCACTCAGTCCCTAGAAAGGAGGAGAAGAGGTGACCCTTACACTACACCTTTTGGGATGCGGATCCTACCTCATGGGAATCCTCTACTATGCCAGTCTGATCTGGCGTAACAGAGCCCAGAAGTAGTTCGCATCTCGCGGCCCCCGACTCTTCGTGGGAAAGGGGCCGCATCTTCCTCTACCATGGATATTAACACCGACAGCCTGATTATGTCAAGTTTTCGCCGCTCCGTTAGGGACGCTACTTGCGGTCTCGCTCCCGCTCCCGATTCTGCTCACGGCGGCGCTCTTCACTGCTCTCCCGCTTGCCCCCTCGTTCCCGCTCGCGCTCCCTTTCCCGTTCGCGCTCCCTCTCTCGGCGGCGCTCGGCGTCCGACTCTCCGCCCGGCTCCGGCGGGCCGAGGGGGCGGTCCACCGACACTGCGGATTTGAACTCCATCGGCCCGGAGGCGTTGCTGCCCAGCGTGAGCGTGGCGGCCCGCAGGCCCTCCGAAGTCGCCTTCAAGACGATCGGACCCGCTTTCTCCTTCGCGCCGACCAGCACCATGCAGAGCCCGTTGAAGGCGCTGCGGCGGCTCGCCTTGTCGGGCTCATGGCTGCTCGGGTCGCCATTCCCCACGCCCCGGATCTCTCCGGCGCCCGTGACGGTGAACTGCACCAGGTTGTCCGCGGTAGGCACTCGGCGGCCCTTCTCGTCCACGATCTCCACCACCACGGGAGAGAGGTCCTCGCCGTCCGCCAGGAGCGTCTTCACGTCCGTCTTCAGCCGGATGGCGACGGGCGGACCGGTCGTCTCGATGCGGTCGCGTACGACCACCTGCCCGTCACGATAGCCGCGCGCCTCCAAGACGCCCGGCTGGTAGGGTACCTCCCACTCCAGATGGCCGTAGCGCGGCATCTCCTTTGTCCCGAGGCTCTTGCCGTTCAGCAGCAGCTCGACCCTCTCGGCGTTGCTGTGGCACCAGACCGCAATCGGTTGCCCGGTCCTTCCGACCCAGTTCCAGTCCGGCAGGATATGGAGCACCGGCTGGGCGCCCCACCAGGCCTTGTAATACCAGAAGTTGTCCTTCGGGAAGCCGCAGATGTCCAGGATGCCGAAGTGGGAGTTAATGCAGGGCCAGCCGTAGGGGGTCGGCTCGCCCTTGTAGTCGAAGCCGGTCCAGACGAACGCGCCGGCCATCCACTCCCGCTCCGCGATGGGCTTCCAGGCGTGCTCGGCGGTCTCGGCCCACTCTGGATGGTTCACGTCATATGCGCTCACGTAGCCACGCCGGGTATCGTTCTCGTAGATTCCGCGTGTGGAGACCGTGCTGGCCGTCTCGCTGCCGAAGACGGGCGTCTTGGGGAACTGGCGGTGGAAGCGCTCATACTCCCCGATGTTGTAGTTGATGCCCTGCAGATCCGTCTCACGGCTCACCTCGCCGCCCCAGCCGAAGTTCATGGCCTGCGTGACGGGTCGGGACGGGTCGAGCCGCTTCGTCACCGCCTGCATCGCCGCAAAGATGCGCCCACCTTCCGGCGACCCCTGGATGTTCTCCTCGTTGAACATCGACCACAGGACGATGCTGGGGTGGTTGCGGTCCCGCAGCAGCATGCCCTTCAGCTCGGAAAGGTCGTCCGCCTTCGTGCCGGGAGGGGACTTGGAGAGCTGCGTGTCGCCGAGGTGGCGGGTCTCGTCCATCACCACCATCCCCAGCCGGTCGCAGGCGTCCAGCAGCTCCGGGGCAGGCGGGTTGTGGGAGCAGCGATAGGCGTTCGAGCCCATCGCCTTTAGCCGGCGGACACGCCACTCCATCAGCCGGTCCGGCATCGCGATCCCGACGCCCGCGTGGTCCTGATGGTTGCAGGTCCCCTTCAGCTTCACCGGCTTGCCGTTCAGGAAGAAGCCCTTGTCCGCGTCGAAGCGGAGGGTGCGGATGCCGAACGGCGTCACCGTACGGTCCACCACCCTCCCGTCGCGGACGACCGTCGTCTCCAGCCGGTAGAGGCGGGGCGTCTCGATGGACCAGAGCTGGGCGGCGGCGATATGCGCCTCCTGCACCGCCTGCATGGGCCGCCTGCCGCGTAGCTGGAGCGGCGTCTTCACCTCCGCCACCGGCGCACCCGCGGGCGAAAGGACTCGTGAAACGAGGAGGCACTTCTGCGGATTGGGAGAGGCGTTATCCAGCGTGGTCTCGATGCGGACCGTCCCTTCGGGTCGCTCCTGTCCCTCAGGTCCCTTTACGCTGCCACGCGCGAACACCCCCCACGGGGCCACGTGCAGCGGGTCGGCCACGTTCAGCCAGACGTGGCGGTAGATGCCGCCGCCCTCGTACCACCAGCCCTCCGCCCGGCGGGGATCGACGCGCACCACCAGCATATTCCGATCTCCATAATTGGCGGCGGAGCTGATGTCATACCGGAAGCCGATGTAGCCGCTCGGCTGGCGGCCGAGCAGGATGCCGTTCAGCCAGACCGTGCTGTCGCGATAGACCCCGTCGAAGTCGATCCAGAGGCTCTTGCCGCGGTAGGAGGCGGGCAGGTGGAAGCTCTTCCGGTACCAGGCGGGCGTCACAGGGAGGGATCCGTGCGAGGTGTCCGCCGTGGGCGTGAAGGTCCCTTCGACCACGTAGTCGTGTGGCAGATGCACCGTCCGCCAGCGGGTATCCAGATATTCCGGGCGGATCTCCGGATGCTCCGGCTCCGGCTGGTCCTCCTCGAACGTGATCGGCCCCATGATCCCGCCGTCGCCGCCGGTGTTCTCCACCAGGATCAAGAGGCCGTTAGGCCCGCCGTCTTTCCAGGCCTGCCCCAGCTTCACCTCGAACGGGTCGTTCCAGCCCGTGTGGAGCGTGAGGCGCGTGCCGTTCAGGTAGACAGCCGCGTTGTCGTCCACGCTCTCGAAGCGGAGGCGCTGCGCCTTCCGCTTCGGGTCGCCGCCCAGGTCCGCGCGGAACCAGGCGAACCGCCGCCCCTGCCGGAAGACGCCCTTCCCCACGGTCGCCGCCTGCCAGTCCCCATCGCCTAAATCGGGAGGCAGGGCCGGGAGGTCCAATCGGTCCACGTCCGCATACTTCCACGACCACTTCAGGCCGGCGGAGTTAGCCTGCGAGGCGCTGGGCAGGGGGTCCCGCCGGAATTTCCAGCCGGAGTCGAAGCGGAGACGGATTCGAGGCGAGCTCTCCGGCGCGGCGTGTGAAGACGGTACGAGGGCAAGCAGCAGGATCGCGGCAAGCAGCGGGCGGCGGAAACGGTTCATGCGGGCGGTCTCTCCAGTCAAGCGCGGGTTGGGGCGGCTTACTCAGTTTACCTTCCTGGACTGGCCCCTCCAGACCGGACCTTCGCGCGAATAGTCGCGATGGCAGAGTCCCGCAGAGCCGGAGGTATCTCCTGCACGGCCGCAGCCATCACGTACGGATCGCCTGCCTCCTTTTACGGTGGGGTCGCCGCAGTACGAATCACGCCGGGTATCGCTTTCGCGATACCCGGCGTGATTCGTACAAGCAGGCGAGACGCCTGCGCTCCCAGGTTACTTCGGCCCTACGACCTCCCACCCCGTCGGCAGCGTCGGGGTGACCGGCAGGCTCTGCACGATCGTCGTGCCGTTCATCCGCAGGATGGAGAGCTGGCGGGTGTTGGTGTTCTGGACGAGGATATCCGGCCAGGAGTTGCCGTCATAATCGCCCACGCCCACCACGTGCCAGCCGTCCGGCAGCGTCGGGGTGATCGGGATGCTCGTGGAGACGGTACTGCCGTTCAGCACGAGTACGGAGATCTGGCGCGTCACAGTGTTCTGCGCCAGGATATCCGACGATCCGTCGCCGTTGAAGTCGCCCGTTCCCACCACCACCCAATTCGCCGGCAGTGTCGGCGTGATCGCCATGCTGGTTCCGAGCTGGGTCCCACTCAGCGTCCACACGGTGATCTCGCGGGTAGTCGCGTTCTGCACGACGAGGTCGGCCTTGCCGTCTCCGTTGAAGTCGCCCAGCGCCATCAGATGCCAATCCGGGGAGAGATTGGGCGTCAGGTTGTAAGTGCTGGTGACCTTCCCCGCCTGCATCACAAGGACAGAGACCGTGCCGGTGGTAGGATTCTCCACCACCAGGTCAGGCAGACCGTCGCCGTTCAGATCGCCCACGCCGGCCACCTTCACGCCCGCCGGCAGGCCGCCCGGCACCGGAACGCTGGCGAGGATGGCCCCGCCGTTCATGGTGATGATCGAGAGCTGCCGCGTGGAATAGTTCGCCGCCACGATGTCCGGCATCATGTCGCCGTTGAAATCGATGGCGCCGAACGGCATCCGCTCGTCCGCCCCGATGTCGATGGCGGTTCCGTAGATGCGGGGCTGCAGGTCGATGTCGGTCTCGCCGAGTGTCACGAACGTGCTGTTACCCGCATTGACCGCCGGCGAGTCGCCCCGCAGGTGGTAGTTGCGTGCGCCCGCATTCACGAACTTCGGATCGACGAACACGTCGCCGGTACCGGGCGCCATGTTGGCGAAGTCCGCCGGCGTGTTCGCCCACAGGATGTTGTCCTCCGTGTGCGGGGTGCAGGTGGTATCGTCCCGCTTTATCCCGTAGCCGGTGTTGAACGCAACGATGTTATTTACGATCGTCGGAGCGCAGTTTGACTGCATCGAGATTCCGCCCGCCTGGGGTGAGCCGGGGCTGACGTTGGAGACGATGGTGTTGTTGATGATCGACGGGTTCGACCGGTTGTAGAGCTTGATTCCGGCTGCGCCCGACGAGCTATTCCCGGCGATGACGTTGGATGCGAGGATGGGCGAGGAGTAGTTGAGGTAGAGGCCTCCGCCGTTCGTCGCCGCAGTGTTGTCTGAAATCCAATTCGCAATGACGGTCGGCGACGATTTGTAACAGTAGATGCCGCCGCCCAGCACCTGCGCGCTATTGTTCGTGATTCGGCTGTTCGTTATGATCGGCGAGGAGAGGTTGCAGGCAATGCCCCCGCCGTTGCCCGTCGTGCTGTTCTTCGTGATGGTGCAGTTGCGGACGACGGGTGCGGAAGAATCGGCGAGGACGCCGCTGTCCGAGCCGTCATGGATCGTGGAATCGAGCAGGTAGGGCGTGCTGCTCACAGAGTAGAGCCCGATCCCCTGGTTCGGCCCGATGTCCATCCGGATGAAAACGGGACTGCCGAAACTGACGCCGATGCCCGCCCCCGCGCCGGAGCTGCCGTTCCGCAGCATGAAGCCGTCCATCATGGTCGTCGTGCCGCCGTTGGCCGCGGTGACCACGCGCCCGCTATTCCCGCCGTCCACTATGACCGCGTTGGTAACCGCGTTGCGCTGGCCGGAGGAGGTCTCATTTCCGGCAAACCCGGCCAGGAGGCTCACGCCCGGCTTAAGCGTCAGGTGCTCGGCGTAGGTCCCTGCGGCGACCCAGATCTCGTCGCCCGGCAGGGCCATGTCGACGGCGGACTGGATCGTCGCTTTGGCGGCCGCCCAGCTCATGCCGGGGTTCACGTCCGCGCCGGATGGCGAGACGTATAGGACGCGACGCGACGCGACGGGCGTACGGGCGGTCGTGAACTCATCGGCGCCGATGTCCACATGCGCCCCCGATAAGCGGGGATTGCTGTCGATGTCCGTATTGCCGGCGCCCGCATAGGCGTCGTCCCCCGCATCGATGAGCAACGAGCCCGTGGCGAGGTGGTAATCACCCAGAGCAAGACTCAGGAGGCCGGGATCGATCATAACGTCCGACGCGCCGGCGACAAGGCCGGAGTAGTCGTAACCGTAGTTCCCGAACAGGTCGTTATGCGAGAGCGTGGGGGTGGTGAGCTCGTCCGCCTTGCGGATGCCGGAAGAGTTGTATGCGATGACGTTGTTCGCAATGACCGGCGAAGAGCTGGAGGCGGTATCGGTGCTCATGTTGATGGCGCCGGCATTGACCCGGTTGGTGGCGCTATTGAACACGATGGTGTTGTTGGTAATAACCGGCGACGAGCGGAAGTCGATCTGGATGCCTCCCCCGGAGATAGCCGTGTTCCACGAGATGAGATTGTCGTGGATGGAGGGCGAAGCGTTGTAGATCTTGATACCGCCGCCGTTGCCGGTCGGGTCCGTGCCGAGCGCGCTGTTGCCGGTAATGATGTTGTTCTTCACCGTAGCGGAGGCGGCGTTCAGATAGATGCCGGCGCCGCGGGCGGTCGTCCGGTTCCACCGGATGATGTTGCCGGTGATGGTAGGCGTGGAGCCGGTCGCGAAGATCCCGCCGTTGGTGTTGTTCTGGATGATGTTACTGGCGATGAGGGCGGTTGACGTGCCGCCGACATAGAGGCCCTGTCCCGTGTTATCCGTGATGATATTGTGGGAGACCGTAGCGGACGAGTTGTTCAGGTAGACGCCCGCGCCGGTTGGTGCGTTGCCGTTTCGGATCGTGAAACCGTCGATGACGGTCGTCGAAGTGCCGGCCTGACTGGTGACGACCCGGCCGCCCCCGCCGCCATCCAGGATCGTCACGTTGGCGTTAGAGTTGCGCTGCGTGCGCAGCGTCTCGGCGCCGGTGAAACCGCCGTAGAGGGAGACGCCGGCTTTCACGGTGACGCGGTCGGCGTAGGTGCCTGCGGCCACCCAGATCTCGTCGCCGGTTTTGGCGACGGTCATGGCCGCGGAGATGGTCGCTTTGGCGAGGTCCCAACTGAGGCCGCTGTTCGCGTCGAGACCGGTGGTCTTGACGTAAATCACCTTGGCGTTTGCCAGGGATGTGGCCGCGAGGCTGAAGAGGAGAAACAGGGCCGTCCACACCGACGGCAGCAAACGGCGACGGCGCGTGATCCCCCCGTCTGGGGTGACATAGGAATGCATACAGGACATCCTCCGAAGAGAGTAATGGGTCCGGGGGAAAGATGTAAACCTCACCACGGGCGGTCACACTTAAGTGCGACCGCCCGTGGCGGGTGCATTCCTATTTACGAGCCCAGGAATGGTTAGTTCAGACTTAAATCAGAAAAGTTGGGCCGCTGGCAGGCAACTTGAACTACCGATGAGCTAATCGATGCCCTCGCCTCCTCCCCCTTCCGAACCCTTGCCGAGCTTCCGGCTGGAAGCCCCCGACGGCACCGGGTCATCGGTGGATATGCCGCCGCCCTTGCCTGCGCCGGTTGCGCCGGCTGCGCCCCCGCCGGTCGTGCCGGCGGTCGTGCCAGCGTTCGGTTTCGTATGGGTGCCATCCGGCGTCGCGGGCTTGGAGCCGCCGCTCAAGAACATGTACCAGACCAGGAAACTGAGGGCCAAGAACGTAACAACGCCTGCGATGATCAGCTTCGGCTTCTCGTTCGCTTCGCCTTTGCCGCCCTTGCCCTTCGCCTTGGCGCTGCCGGAAGCCGGCTTGGTCGACCCCTTGGCCGGTTTCGGACTCTTGGCCGCCGGGGCGGCGGTCGAGGCGGCCGCCTTTTTGGCCTTCGGGTCTTTGCCCGTCTCGTCTCGCTTGATCACCATCGGCATGGCTGCATCCCCCTGTCGCGCGCTCGAAATCTAGAAGTCCTATCCTATTCTACTCTGCACAGCCCGTGCCCTTCCTTCGTTACCACCTGGACTGATTCCGGACGACAAGAAAAACGGGAACAGGCCAAAGTCCGTTCCCGCGGGTCTTGCGCTTCCTTAACCTTTAGGCGGCCCGCATCTGCCCGACGATCCTAGGGCGTCACTGTCAACACCGCCGTCTTGCTCACTCAAAAAGATACTGCGCCTCCGCGCGTGTTTCGGTGGCAGTTGCCGCCATGGCGAAACAGAGGATTGCGATATAGCGCGTGACGCTCCATCGATTCACCATTGTAGTTGTCTCCTGGAATGAACTCCGGCCGTCCCCGGGGACCGGCCGGAGCTGAACTCTTATTAGGGGGTCGTATAGACAGCGCCGTCGCCGTTGCTACGGTAGGGCGCGCCGATCGCCAGGCCGCTGCTGGTGAAGGCGAGCGACCACCCGAAGAAAGTCCCGGTCTGGCCGTCGACCGCAGTGAGCTTCTGATTGGTGCTCCCTAGCGAGTCGAAAAGGTAGACGGCCCCGGTCAGACTCTTGTACCCCAGGGCCGTCGCGGCGACCCGAGTTCCGTCCTGGCTGATGGCTACGGCCCGGCCGAGCTGGTTTGCCGGCCGCGCGTCCTCGGCAGAGAGGATCTCCTGGTGGGTGAGGCCGGTAATCAGGTAGACCGCTCCGGCGACATTTCCGGCCTCAGATGGCCGGTTGTGGGCGCCAGCGGCGATAACCGGGCTCGCGGCCGTCCCGGCGATGGCAACGGCGTTCCCGAACCCATTGCCGGGCGCGCCGTCCACCGCCGATATCTTGGTCGGCGGTCCCCAGAGTGTCCCTTTCGGAAGATAGACGTAAATCGCGCCCGCCTCCGAGTCGTGGTGCGGATCGCCGACGACGATCACCTTGCCGGCGTTGATTCCCATCGAGAGGCCGAACAGCGTCCCGGACTGGGGGTCGGCTGGGAGCAGCTTCTGCTTTTGCGATGCCGCTGAGCCGTTCCACGCAAAGACGTAGGCGGCGCCTCCCGCGGTGTGGGCAGGCGCTCCCACTACGAATGTCGTGCCTGCCGGCGCAATGCCGACGGCTGAACCGAATTCATCCCCGGCAACGGAATCACTGCCGCGGACGTAGCCCCGGTAGGTCCAGGCGGCCCCGGAGTGCGTGTAGAGATAGACCACGCCGCGGCCGTTCTCCGCCTCCGGCGCGCCGACCACGAGCAGTTTGCCGCCTTGGCCTAGCGCCACCTGATAACCAAAGAGCTGGCCCGGCGTGCCGTCGTTGGGCGCTACTGTCGCCTGCCTCACCCAGATCCCGCCCGTGGAGACAAAGAGGTCCACCAGGCCGGTGTCGCCGTTCCATCCGGGTCGGCCCACTGCCATCGTCGTTCCAGATACGGCGACGGACCAGCCGAATCGGTCCCCGGGAGCCCCGTCCTGCGCGGTAATCAGCGACCGCGGCACGGTCGTCTTTCGGAGGGACAGTCTGTCGAATCCGACTTGCTGATTGGGAGTCGTCGTATCGTCCAGGAGAATCCGGAGCTGCTGGCCGAGATAGGGCGCGCCGGGCGGCGCCGTGAAGGAGGCGCTGAACGAGGTGAAGCTGCCGCTCGGCGCGGTGATGTACCCCGTCGTCGCCAGCACCTGACCACCGGACGTGCAGAGGCTGGCTCTTCCGCTGGTGTTCGGGTAGCCGATCCGGCGGCAGATGTACCCCGTCAGGGTGTAGGACTGTCGCGCGGTGATTGTTTCGCCGGTGTCCTGATAGATGCTGCCGCTATTGATATAGGCGAACTGCGATCCATCGGGCGGCGCGCTGTCGTGGAAATCCGGGGCAATGTAGGCGAAGTTGTGAACGCCGAAGTTCTGCGACGCCATCGTGCCGCCCACGCCGGTCCACCCCGGAATGCTGTCGGTCGTATAGGTGCTGGTTTGCGGGGATTCGAACCCGGCGTTGGCGATGGGGATGTTGGAGTCGGCGCGCGCGGTCCGGAAACCTGCCAGTCCGATGCTGGCGAGAAGCGCCCCTGCGAGTAGGAATCTGTTCACTGCATGCCTCCTTGCGAGCGGAGTAGTGGCGGACATAGTGACCGCCAATGGAGAATGGGTGAAGAGCGACTGAGGACCGGCCCCAGCGGCGCGAAGAGTTCCTACTCCTGCGGGAGTTGGTAGCCGCGATGAAGGTCCGCTAGCTGTGGCGAACTGACGAGCCACATAGGAAGAGTGTAGGGAGACGGCTAACTATCCGTCCAGCAAAGTTTGCCTAACTTAAGGTGCGCAGCAAAAATTGTTGAGGTTGGTCCTATGGAGGAGAGAAAAGTCGTTCCGCGGCAGCCCCGGAGGTATAGTCTCACGCCTCATGCCCATGATCTGTTGGTAAACGGGTTGGAGGAGGCGTACCGCACATATCGAGAGAACTATGACCAGGCCTCGATCTCGCCGCCTGCGCGGTTCACTAAGGCGTGGAAAGTGGAACGGCTGGGAATTGCCGGGCAGACACTGGATAACATCCTGAATGGGCCTGGGGCTGCGAAGTCCGCCCTCGCGGCCGCCTTTTCCGCGCTAGGTCTCCCTTGGTCGGAGGAATATTGTCTCAGGGCCAAAGACCCGGCCGAGCCGCCTGCCGATCCGCGTTACACGCCTCTCGCCAGACCCGCCCCCTTGCCAAAGCGCCGACGGCGGCTACGACTCGTCTCTTCCCTGGCGGCGATCCTCCTGCTTGCGGTGCTGGCCGGGGGGTGGAGATACTATGTAAGCTGGCGCACGTCGCCTCAATACTACGTGAGCGCATTGCGTGCGCTGCGCGGCACGCCGTCCGCCGCTACCGAACTGTGCAAGGAGATGGCGGAGGAGGCGCACAAGGCCTGGTACGGACCGAACGAGGCGAAATGGGTGGCCGCGTTCGACGAGGCGTATCCGGACATCGAGGGCTGCCTGGAATGGATGCAGCGACACCGACCTCCGGATACGCTGTGCCTGGCCGGAGCCCTGACGCGCTACTGGCGCCTGCGGAACGTGCTGCTGGCGAAGGAGAAGTGGCTGGCCGCGGCGGCCGATGAATCGGCGGCACCGAACAAAGTCGATCCCTTGGTGCGCGCGCGTGCGCTTCTCGGCCTCTCTCTGGCCAAGGTCAAGCGCTACGACGCGGTCCCAGACCGGCGGCAAGTCGAGCTAGCGTGGGCATATGCGCACCGGGCCCAATCGCTCGCGCACGGCCTGCGGGACCAGGAATCCCTGGAAGCGTCTGCATGGAATCTGATCGCGGTCTGCGAACACGCCCTGGGTGCGCGCCGGAACGACATGGATCGGATGCGCGCCGCCGAACGTGCCTTTGGCAAGGCTTTACGGCTCACGAGTCAGGCAGGGGACACACAGGGTGAGGCGCTGACACACCTAACCCATGCGATGTTCGGAATCGGACCTGACGGGCCTGCCCGCTACGCCGAGATGGCATGGGAGGCCAAAACCGCGCTCGCCTTCTTTCGTTCGCCGAACGGCTCCCGATATTGCGAAGAGGAGGCTTCGACCTATCTGAGGGACGCCGGATACGGTCTTCGGCCCGAGGACGTGGAGGAGGTTGGGGCGGTAGACCAGGAATGCCGGCTCCAGATTAGGCGCCACTTGACGCGTGCCGACGATGACAGCTGCCTGAAAGCGTGGAAGCAGCTCGGAGGGCTGGCGCTCAGCACTGGTAATACCAGGCTTCAAAAAGAGTGCCTACTGGGTCTCTACAACGCGCGGGGGGAGGCGTTCAGAGTTGACGCCGCTGTCCGCCTGCTGGCAGCATGCCGGGCGAACTGCACTGGCGAGCGGGGGTTCGACTTTCTCCCTAAGGATTGCTCGCAATACCGTGCGTCATTGCCGATAGACCAACAAGGGCTGGCAGACCGTTGGATGGAGGAGGGGCGAACGGCGGGCCTTCAGAAGTCTCTATCGAATGCCATCCTGCCTTTCACGGCCGTTATCCGGGTGGCTTCGCGCTAGGCGGCGTACGTTCTCCTTGCCCGCAATCCGCGCTTCTCGAATCGCCGACTGGGGAGGTCGGCGCAGCAAAAACGGGAGCGGGCGTCTGCCCGCTCCCGTTTTGCCTCTTTAGCTCGCCCTAGGCTGCCTGCGGTATTCCTGCGCACTTCGCCACTGGCTGCATGGTCTGCTGTGCGCATTCCGTAAGCCGGGCCGCGTCGGAGGCTTCTCCGGGGTACCACGCGCTCCCGATCCAGGGAACGATGGGCGCCCGCCCTCCGGCCAGCCCGGCCTCTACCAGCCACGTCTCCAGCTTCTCGGCCAGGCGGGCGGTGACCACACTCACCTGGGCGCCCGTGTGGGGCAGCATGACCCCGAACGACCGGTCGTCGTACCGGGTGATGATATCCACCCGGCGCACCGAGCTCTGGATAAGTGCCGCCACCTCTCGGATCGACTCTTCCGCTTTGATCGTTCCGTAGGCGCGGCTCACGTGCTCGTACCCCTCCAACCTTACCAGGATGAGCGATACCGGATGGCCGTAACGGCTGGCCCGGCTTAGCTCTTCCTCCAACCGGTTGTCGAAGTAGTGGCGGTTATAGAGCCGCGTCTGCGGATCGACCACTGTCTGACTGCGATCGAGATCCAGGGACTTGGCAGCCTGGTCCTCCATCCGTCTGCGGAGGAGCTGCACTTCCATCTGCGCTTCCTTCAACTCGTCCGTGACCATGATCTTCTTCAGCTTCTTGGTCGAGTTGCGAAGGATGTGCGAGACGTAGTTGCACGAGATCCCCAGCGACCGCGCGATCTCCGTCTGGTTGCGATCCTTGAAGTAGAACTCCCGGATGACCTTGTGCTCCAAATCCTTCAGTCGTTTGAGGGCCGTTTCGAGAACGACCTTCTCCTCGATGGGGAGTTGGAACTCGACCTTGCGGTCGGCCTTCACCCGGTCCATGTTGTAAGAGGGGCCCTCTTCCTCCTGTTCTCCTCCCCCGTCGAGGGAGGCCACCTTGAAGACCTCACGGGTCGTCAATAGCTCCTGCACGCTCTCTTCGGTCATGCCCACCATGGAGGCGATCTCCGCGTTGGTCGGCATGCGTCCGAGCTCCTGCGACAGCGTTTCGATGACTTTTGAGACCTTCTGATTCAACTCCTGCAGCCAAGCCGGCTCTTTGATGATCTTGCCTCGATCACGCAAACAGTGCTTGATCTGCCCGATGATGAAATGAGTCGCGTAGGTGCTGAACTTGACTCCCTTGTCTGCGTTGAACCCCTCTACAGCGGTTATGAGGCCGATGTATCCTTCTTGGACGAGGTCCTCGGTAGGCTCGGCAGCTCCCGAAAAGCGCCTCGCGACACTCTCTACGAGATTGGCGTATTGCAATATGATCCGGTCACGGATTTGTTGCGATCCACTCTGATGCCGCCCCACCTTATACCGGCGGAGCAGCTCGTGAACCTCTTGATCCGCAAGCCGGCGGTGACCTTCAGGCTGCATTGTATCCCGGACACAGAACGGTCGTGCCCATCGATCGCCAGTCCTGTATCCATGTCCGCGCCTCCCTCAACATCTCGGTTGAGTCTGCTAGAGCCTGCCGGCGCGTCCATCCTTGCACTCCGGATTATGGCGGTTTGGGGGGTGGAACTGGAGGGATTGCGGGGATGGGGGAGGCGGCAGGGGCAGTGGGCAGTTGGCAGTTGGAAGTCGGCAGTTGGCGGACACCCCTTGTATAAAGTATGCGAAAACATCGACCCTATCGACCCTGTGGGCACTTTGGGGTGGTTTTGAGCGTGGGAACGGGCTCCGAAGGGCTCAAAACAGGGTCGATGGGGATCGACCCTGATCGGCCCTGGATGGGTCTGATCGGCCCTGGCTATGAGTTGGATAGGACGGATGCTTTGGCCCTTTGGGACTCGCGTGAGGGGGTTGGAAGCGGGGCGGTGGGGGTTTAACCCTCATCCGAAGGCTGCCGGTAGCGGGGGCTACCACCCTCATCCCCGGCCCCCAGGGCCCGGCCCTCTGTCGCTACGCGCCATTCACCCGTCCCGAAGGGAGAAGGGAGCCTGTGGCGGGGGCGGGGAACGCTGGTTGAGGGGGAGTGTGTGGCGGAGGGCTGGCGCCTCTGCTTGCGTGAAGGGTTTGGGGAGTTGCGCTGGACGTGATGCTGGGACGAGGGGTCGGTAGTCATAGTCATGGGGTGCGGCGTTCCGTTGTTTGCTATGTTGGTCGTACTTCCATTGGTCCTTCGTCGTTCCTGCGCAGGATGACGTCCCGTGCCATGCATGGACGAATGGGCGAGGACGAGGACGAGGACGAGAATGAGGACGACCGTGAGGGTGAGCGGCAAGCAGGCTTTGGTGACAGGACTTGGCCGGGGGTGTGGCGAATGGAGGGGTGGTGCGACCTAACGGGAGGGTGCGAGGGATGGCGGAGAAAGTGGATCGGGAGTTGCCGCGTGGGGTGAAGCTGGTTCGGACGCTTCGTGGGCACACGGGGGCCATTGGGCGTATCGCCTGGTCCCCAGATGGTAGCATGATCGCGTCTCCATCGACAGACAACACGATTCGTGTTTGGGACGCCGCCAATGGAGATCCTGCGCGGTTGCTCCATAAACATTTCAGGGAAGTATACGCTGTTGCCTTTGACCCGTCAGGTGAAAGGCTCGTCAGCGGCGGCAACGATCAAACAATCAGGCTATGGGACGTCAACACATCCCGACTCCTCCGCACTCTGGGTGGCCATATGGGTTCAGTCATGTGCGTTGCCTTTAGCCCTACGGGTAACACAATAGCTGATGCAAACTATGACGGTACAGTCAGAATTTGGGATGTGGATACAGCATCATTACGCTACAGGTCAGTAGGGCATACTGACATTGTAAACAGTGTTGCCTTCGATTCCTTAGGCAAAAAGATCGTAAGCGGTAGTAACGATGGGACGATCAGGGTATGGGATGCCGCCTCAGGAGAGCTGTTACGTGTATTAAAGGGGCATAATAGCTCTATTACAAGTGTAGTATTTGCCCCGCTTAGTCAAATAATCATTAGCGGGAGTCATGACGGTATTGTATCGATATGGGACGCGGAAATCGGGTTACATCTTAAGTCCCTAGAAGGTCATCTATCAGCAGTACTCTCTGTATCGAGTTCATCAGATGGATTGTTCATTGCTTCTAAGGGAAGTAGGGGCGATAATATCGTATCCATTTGGAAACTCGATTCGGGTGAAGCCGTAGCGATCATTCCTGAGCCGGCATCCGGCTGTAGGCACTCTGGCCTTGCTTTTCACCCATATCTCCCGCTTCTAGCAACTGTAGGTTCGGATTATGGCTCCGCCAAAAGACGATACGATACGGTAATTCATATTTGGGAGCTTGATCTTGATATTCTGCTTAATACGAAAACGACAATTCCGCATCGCCGTGGCTCCAACCTGTGCACTACAGCCAAAATCGTTTTAGTTGGAGATGCTGGAGTCGGGAAAAGCGGCCTTGGATGGCGGTTGGCGCACGGCAAATTCAAAGAGCATCCCTCTACTCATGGTCAGCAGTTTTGGGTAATGGATGAGTTGCGCACTCTGCGAAAGGACGGCACGGAGTGCGAGGCGATTTTGTGGGACCTGGCGGGTCAGCCGGATTACCGGCTGACGCACGCGCTATTTCTGGACGACGCGGACCTGGCGCTTGTGCTCTTCGATCCTACGGACAGCCGGGACCCGCTGCACGGGGTGGAGTTCTGGCTGAAGCACCTGGCGGCGTGCCGGTCGGCGGATAGGCCGGATGGGAAGGGATGCCCGGTCATCCTGGTGGCGGCGCGGTCGGACCGGGGGTCGGCGACCCTCACGCAGGAGGAGCTGGAGGCGTATTGCCGGCGGCACGGCATCTCCGGCTACGTCCAGACCAGTGCGCTGAAGGGCGAGGGACTGGAGGAGCTGATCGCCCGGCTGAAGGCGGCCATTCCGTGGGACGAGAAGCCGCAGACCGTCACCACCGTCACCTTTAAGCGGGTGAAGGATTACGTGCTGGGACTGAAGGAGGGCCGGGAGGGGGAGGAGCAGGCGGTCATCGTGCGGCCCGAGGAGCTGCGGGGACGGCTGGAGGCGACCGATCCGGAGTGGAAATTCACGGACGCCGAGATGATGACGGCGGCGGGGCACCTGGAGAACTATGGGTACGTGAAGAAGCTCCGCACCTCGCAGGCGGAGGAGCGGATTCTGCTCGCGCCGGAGCTGCTGAACAACCTGGCGGCCTCCTTCGTCCTGGAGGCGCGGCGCAACCCGAGGGGGCTCGGATCGCTGGAGGAGGAGCGGCTCCTGGCGGGGGAGTACAGCTTCCCGGAGCTCGCCGGGCTGAGCGCGGAAGAGACGTCGATCCTCTTGGACGCAGCGGCGCTCCTCTTCCTGGAGCACCACGTCTGCTTCCGCGAGACAGACCCCCTCACCACGCGCTCCTACCTCATCTTCCCGGAGCTGATCAACCTGAAGAAGCCGCCCATGGAGGACGAGAAGCCGACCGAGGAGGGCGCGGCCTATACCCTAAGCGGGGCGGTGAAGAACGTCTTCGCCTCGCTGGTGGTGCTGCTGGGCTATACGCACACCTTCACGCGCACCAACCAGTGGCACAACCAGGCGCGGTACGAGATGGGCCGCGGGCTGGTGTGCGGATTTCGGCAGGAGGGGGAGCGGGACGGCGAGCTGGACTTCGTCCTCTACTTCGGGACGGACGTGGGCAAACCGGTCCGCCAGCTCTTCCAGGGTTTGTTCGAGAGTTTTCTTGCGCGGCGCAACCTGACGGTCAGCCGCTACGAACCGGTCTTCTGCGCGAACCGCCATCCTCTGAACCGCGCGGTGGTGCGGGACGAGCAGGCCGCCGGGCTCGCCTTCTGCCCCAAGTGCGGGGAGAGGGTAACGCTCCCCAAATCTGATGAGCCGATACAACTCACCCGCCAGCAGGAGCGGGAGGTGGAGGCTCAGCGGCGCGCCGCCGATCTGCGGACGCGGTTCGAGCAGGCGGTCTTCCGGGTGCAGTCCTACGTGGAGGCACAGAAGATCCCACGGCCGGAGTGCTTCGTCAGCTACGCCTGGGGCGACCCGGAGCATGAGCGGTGGGTGGAGAAGCGGCTGGCGGAGGACTTGTTGAAGGCGGGCTTGCGGGTGGTGCTGGATAAATGGGAGAGCCATCGCGTGGGCACGAGTGTGTCCCGGTTCATCTCGCGGATCGATGCCGTGGACCGGATTCTGGTGGTCGGGACGCCGCTCTACCGGGAGAAATACGAGAACAAGAACCCGGCGTACGGGTACGTGGTGGCGGCGGAGGTGGACCTGATCTCGGACCGGCTGATGGGGACCGAGGAAGAGAAGGCGTCCGTCCTGCCGCTCCTGCTGACGGGGATGCCGAAGGAGTCGCTGCCGCCGCTGCTGCGGGGGCGCGTGCGGTCGGATTTCACGAAGGAGGAGGCGTATTTCCTCACGGCGTTCGATCTGATCCTGAGCCTGTACGGGATCCCTCCCAACGATAAGGCGGTGGCGGATTTGCGGGAGTCGTTGATGGGGGATCGGTGGGGGCGGTAGGCGAGGGGCAGGTGGCGGTCGGCAGGTGGCAGGTGGCGGTCGGCAGGTGGCAGGTGGCGGTCGGCAGGTGGCAGGTGGCAGTGGGCGGTGGGTGCAGCCGGGCGGTTAAAACCGCGCCTATTGACGGCGCGAAGTCGGCCTCCGCCGACTCGACCGATGGAGATATGAGATGTCTTGCCCGCGAATCCGGAAGTCTACGCCGGTCTTTTTGGTTGGGGATGTTGCGGCGACGATTCGTTGGTATCGGGAGCATTTAGGATTCGAGGGGACCGCGATGCCGGAGAGGCCGCCGCACTTCTTCGGCATTCTGCGGCGGGATGACGTCCAGATCTTCCTGCAGCAGCTCGACGGGTACCGGAAGCAGGACCGTTACGCCGAACGGGAGGGCGGGGTGTGGGACGCCTATCTGCACGTGGAGGGCATCCAGGAATTCGCCCGGACGCTCTCAGGGGCCGTGGAGATCGTCGAGCCCTTGCGGAGACAACCGTATGGCCAGACGGAGGTCGTGGTTCGGGACTTGAACGGGTATGTGCTGGTGTTTGCGGGGAGCGACTAGATGCCGCAGCGGTCCGGCCACAAGCCGAACGACAAGCCGAAGAAAAAGCCGAAGTCCGAGAAAACGACTAAGGCCCGAGGGGCGGGGCCGCTCCGACCTCTGCCGGAGGGAGCGGTTTGGAGTCCGGAGGCCTGTTCTCGGGAGCGCTGGGAAGAGGCGATGCGGGGCATGCCCGACGACGCCCTCCCCGCGGATCTGACGAAGCAGGCGCCGATCAGTTCCTACAGCTACCCGGAGTTCTGGTACCGGGACGAGGAGCGCACGTGCGTGGACTGCGGCGCGGAGTTCGTCTTCTCGGCGAAGGACCAGAAGTTTTGGTATGAGGTGGCGCGCATCCCGCTCCACGCCACGGCCAATCGCTGCCTGGCCTGCCGGCACCAGCGGCGGGAGGCGAAGCGGCAGAACAAGGCGCATATGGAGAAGCTGGAGGCGGAGCGTACCAAGAAGGAAACGGGGTGAGGCGGCTGCGGAAGCGTGGTCTGTTGGTCGGGGTCCTGGCCGTGGGCCTCGCAGGGGCGGCGTTTGCGGTCTGGCCGCGCGGGCCGCAGTTGGAGCTGTATACATCTCCGGCGGCGGAGTTTGAGGGGCGGACGGTGCGGGTGCAGGTGTTGAAGCCGCTCGGGTGGGTGGCGGAAAGACTGGTGACGTATGAAGCGCCCCGCACGATGGTGGAGACCGGCGACGGGCATACCATGCGGCCGATGCGGTCTTTCTTTCTCACCCTGCACCCGGCGCCGCCGGATGGCCGGCTGGGGTGGATGCCGGGCTGGCTACGCCGTTATTTCGTGCGGGAGCCGGAGGGAGAGCTCACTTTGTCCGTAGATAACGACGGGGCTGCCCTGGCAACGCCGGTCCGCGTGGTGGAGGACCCTTCTGGCGGGGACGGCACGTGGAGCGCGTCGCAACGAGTAAAAATCGGGGCCGTGGGTGCAACCATCGAGTACGTGCGTAATCGGAAGGATGAGTTTGAAGGGACGTACGGGCCGGTGTGTGGGAGCTTCCGAGTGATTGCCGACTGACTTCCGGGTGAACCTCCTGCCGAGCTGGCAGCGGCGGGTGGGCCGTCATAAAGGCCTGAGTGGCGTGCAAGTCCGTCCTCCTGGAAGGATCTGACTTTCGGCGAAACGGGCGGGCGGCTGCGGCGCAAGAGCAGATCCCTACGGGATGACGGGTTGGAGGGTCTGACAGGTCGGTCGATGCGGCAGTCGATTTCAGATCGGTCGATGCGGTATGCGTATCTGGCAGGGACGGCGGGGACGGAGGCGCCGCTCTACGAGACGGGATGCCACATTGCGGACGGGGGCTCGCGAGGACGCTCGCGCTCCCGACACGGCCGGAGTGATTATGAAAGTGGTGATCCGCTCACTTACCGGCCGCGGCACAGCTCGAAGGCTAGCAGGGCCGCCATGATCAGAGCGATCACTCCGGCGGGGATGAATTTGCGAGAGTCCGTGGTGGACTGCTGCATGGAGCGGAGGCCGGCGAGGGGGTTGAGGAAGACTAAGAGGCTCTTCACGACCATGAGCCAGCCGACCACCGTCAGGACGGCGGGGATGCCGGTCCAGACGTTGTGGAAGGAGACGATGAGCGCGCCGGTTACGAGGCTGAGGAAGCCGTTTGCCAGTGCGCCGGCCCGTCCCTGGCGGCAGAGCATGGCGAAGAATTCGGCCCAGGCCGCGTGCTGGAAGACGTGGGAGAGGCCGATCACGAGGAAGTTGAGGGCGGCGAAGGCTTCGATGGCGCGCTGCATGGGTTCTATCTAGCGGGGAAGCGCGTGCGCCCCGACGTTTTTCGCCGGGCTGCCGGGCTTCACGTTGAGGTCGCCGGCTTCGGGGTTGCGGAAGAGGGGGTCCTGGCCGGTGACTCCCGCCGTCTCCGGCGTGGGGAGCGTGGGGCGGCTGCGCGAGGGGTTGTCCGAGCAGTACCAGTAGTTGCGGGCGAAGCGGAAAGTCTGCGGGGCGGTACCGGGGCCGACGTTGACGCCGCCCTCGAACCAGTTGTCGGAACGGAAGACGACCAGGTTGTCCTCGACGACGCCGTTGCGGCAGGGGACGAAGTCCGGCGTGGCCGTCTCCTGCAGGATGCGGACCGCCCACTTTTTGGGGTGGTAGAAGGTGTTGAAGCGGATGGTCGCGCCGTCCGCCCCCGCGAAGGCGATGGGCGAATCGCTGCCGAGGAAGGTGCAGCCTTCGACGCGGATGTCCTTCGCCTCGCAGCGCCTGCCGGCCGGCACCTTCTCGATGCGCGGGCGGAAGTAGGGCAGACCGGTGCTGCCGCCGATGTTGACGCCGCGCGCCCCGGGGTTCTCGAAGCGGCAGGCGCGGATGGCGACCTCCGCCGTGCCGCCCTTGCACTGGATGCCGACGGCCCCGCCGTCTTTGAAGGTGCAGCGGGTGATGACGCCCCGGTGGCAGCCCACCATGTCGATGCCGCAACTGCCCGTCCGCTCCACGTGGCAGCCCTCTACCCGGAAGTCGTCGAGGCCGGAGAGCTTGATGCCCTCGCGGTTGTTGTCCGGCGGGGCGGTGATGCGGAGGTCGCGGAGGGTGACGTGGTGGGAGGGGGTGTCGAGGTTGCCGCCGTCGTCCACGTTGATGCTGTTGCCGCTGCTGCGGTCGATGACGAGGTCGCGGATCTCCAGGTAGCTGACGTTCTGGAACTGGATGCCGCCTCCCCCCACGAATCGGGGCCGGTGGTCGGGGTCCGCCGCCCGCACGACGATGGGGTTGCCGGGGGCGCCGTGGAGATCCGTGTAGTAGAAGCCACCGGTGTATTCGCCGGGCTCCAGGAGGATCTGCGCGCCGGGCTTCGCCTGGGCGAGAGCCTGGCGGAGCGTGAACGCATCGTGGGCACGGATGCTGTTTTGCGCCGACGCCGCGACCGCCCAGACCAAGACCAGCAGACACACCAGCGCTCTCTGCATGGGATTCTCCTGGGTTTAGTTTACCCGGGGCGGCGGGTGGTCGGACAGTTGAGTGGTCGTGCTCGTTCTCGTCCTCGTAATCGAGTTCGGCGTTGGGGCGGGGTCGGTCGGTGCGGCAGTCTCGCGGGAATGCAATTCCCGCCGCTGTGACGAGCGAAAGCCGCCTGCGCGGCTTGGACGGTTTTGACGTCATCCTGAGGCGAGGCTGTCCGAGCGGAAGGATCGGCGGGAATGTGGAACGCCGGAGCGCACATCGACAGGCGGTCCATTACGATGGCGGTCCGGCTTCCACCGATCCTTCGTTCCTCGGGATGACGTCAAAGGCTGAGGGCGGACGGCGAACGTCAAAAGCGGATTCTTCGGTCGCCTTAGGCTCCCTCAGAATGACGGCGAGGGGTCCCTCCCCTCCATATGACGGCGAGGGGGTAGCGCCGCTTACCGAAAACTGCCCCCTCTGCCGATTGCCGCTGCCGACGCCGACCGGCGTTAGCTTGCCACGCGGTGCTCCTTGGTCGGATCGCCGGTGGAGGCGACGTGCAGCCCGCTGCGGGAGTCCTCGCTCACTTCGCTGTAGAGCTGTCGGGTGTCCGTCTCGGAGACCTCTTCCAGCGTCTGGCCCACCTTCGCCGCATCCAGGGCGTGCGCCAGATCGGCCATCGCGACGATGCCGACCAACCGCCCATGCTCGTCCGTCACCGGCACGCGGCGCACCTGGCGGGTCTCCATCACCCTTCGGCACTCCTCCAAGGTCGCCTGCGGGCGCACCGTACCGATGCCCTGGCTGCAGTAGGCCTTGAGCGGCTCGCTGTTTGGGTCCTTCCCCGCGGCCACGATCCGCACGACGATATCGCGGTCCGTGATCACCCCGACCAGCCGCATGGTGTCGCGGTCTTCCACCACCGGCACGATACCGCAATCGTGGTCGCGCATGATGATGGCGGCGCACTGGATGGGCTCGTTCGGGGTGCAGCAGACCGGGCGGGGAGTCATGATGTCGGAGACGGTGGCCATCGCATATTCCTCTCTGTCGAATGGGTGTACAGTGGACGCGAGTAGGACGGCCAGAGGAGCGGAAGGGTTCCGTCAGGGAAGGTGGGGACGGATGACCAGCCGATAGAGGAGCCCCAGCACCCTATCCCGGTACGCCACCTTCACACGGGGCAGCAGCATGGGGTTGAGCGTCGCGGTCGCCAGGCCGCTCTTGGTGGTGCAGGCGCCGAGGAAGCCGGCCTCCCGCACGAGCACGGGGGTCTCGGCATTCTGGCCGCCGAAGGGGTAGCAGAAGGTACGTACCGGGCCGCCCAGGTTCTGCGCGATCTCGTCGCGCCCTTGCTCGATCTCCGTCCGAGCCGCCTCCCGGTCCAGCCGCTCCAGGTGCGGGTGCGACCGCGTATGCCCGGCGATCTCCCACCCTTCCCCCTGCAATCGCCGGAGCTGCGGCCAGTCCATGATGGGCAGGAGCGGCTTGCCGTTCTCGACGTCCCAGGTGTTTTCGGAGCCTACGTAGGCGGTGGGTATGAAGACCGTACCCGGCCAGCGGTGCTCGGCCAGGACCGGGAGGGCGTGTTCCAGCACGTTCACGTAGCCGTCGTCGAAGGTGACGCAGACGGGTTTGCGGGGGAGCGGTTTGCCTTCTGTCAGTCCCTCCACGGCCTGGGCGAAGGTGATGCCGGTGTAGCCCATGCGGCGCAGCGTCCGCATCTGCCGCGCGAAGTCGCGGGCGGAGACGTTGAGGAAGGCGCCGGCCTTGGTGCTGGCCGGCGCGCCGACTTTGTGGTACATGAGGATGGGGATCTGCATCTTGAACCGTGAAACGTGAAACGTGAGGCGGGCTAACGAAGCGCGGCGCTCTCGTAGCGCTCGAGCATCTCCTGTTCATCGGGAGTCCGGAGTACGCTGTTTTCGGCGTAGTCCTGCGCGCCGGGGTATTCCGTGGCGCAAATGCGCTCCGCCGCGCTCGCATAGTCATACACCGTGCGCCGAAGCTCGACCTCCGGCCCGAGCAAAAGCCAGTACGCGCCCGGCTCTCCGATCGGCATCCCGACGCTGCCTGCGTTCACCACTCTCGTTCCGCCAACCATCCGGTCGAACTGCATATGCGTGTGGCCGCAGACGACCAGGGAGGCGTCCGCTCCGTCGAAGACCGGTATTAGCCGCTCTTCCGGTGTCAGACGAGTGAAAATCTCTGTGTCGTTCCGGGGCGTCGCGTGGCAGAAGAGGACGTCGCCGATGCCGTCGATGGCGAGGCGGACCGTTAGCGGCCATCCGGCGATGAGCGCTTCAAAGTCCGGTTGGACCTGCTGCGCTGACCATCGGAAGATCTCGCTGAATGACTCCGGAACCTCGCCCGTCTCCATGCCCCTCATGTACGCCAGCGCGTTCCGGTCGCAGTTGCCGTGGATGAACTGAACGTGGACGTCGAGGTCGAGCAGGCGCGCCATCGTCTCGCGGGGCATCGGACCGGGCACCACGTCGCCCCCGACGACGATCCGGTCGACCCCTATCTCCCGAATCTCCGTGAGCACGGCTTCGAGCGCGGGGAGGTTTGCGTGGACATCATAGATCGCGGCGACCCGCATGAGAGCCCTCCATAGATGGACATTCCCGTTCATCTATGGAGGGCGATACATCATGGAGGGGCGGGATTCCTTCGGAGACGGTCTCGCGGCTGTTTTTGGCGGCGCATTCCGCCGCTGTCCGTCACCGCTCCCCGTATCGACGAGGCCGCTTACGAATAGCCTGGATGTGAACGGAGGACGGTAACGGCGAACGTCAAAAGCGGATTCTTCAGTCGCCTTAGGCTCCTTCAGATACTGTGTTGTCAAGCGGTAGTTTCCGTTGCTTTGAACGTAAACGTTTGTCTGCTTTTCAGGACGCCGTAGGCGATCATGAGAAGCTTGCGCATGGCGGCACAGACGGCGGCTTTTTTGACCATGCCTTTCTCGATCAGTCGGTCGTAAAGTTCTTTGACTGCCGGGTTATGGCGGATGGCAGAAAGCGCCGGCATGTAGAGCGCCCTGCGTAGGTTCCGGTTGCCCGCCCTGCTGATACGTGAGCGCTTGTGGACGCTCGTCCCGCTCCGGTGCAGCCGGGGGTTGAGCCCGGCGTAGGCGGCGACGGACTGTGCGGCCTCGAAGACCGAGACGTCGGGCAGCTCGGCCATGATCCATTGCGCCAGCGTCTCTCCCACGGCCGGGATGGAGAGGAGCAGCTCGCGATCGGCTTTGAGGCCGGGGTGCCGGTCGATGTGCTTGCGGATCTGGGCTTGCAGCTCGTCGATCTGCCTCTCGATGAAACGGACGCTCTTTTCGACCGAGCGCTGGACCGGGGCTACGATACCGGGAACCTGCAGGCGGTTCTTCTCCTGGACGAGCTGTTCGGTCAGGTTCTGCAGCCTGCGCACCATGGCCGTGAGCGTGCGGACTTCCGGGGCGGCCATCTGCCACAGGGCCGGCTGCTCTTTGCGGGCGTAGTGGGCCGCGAGGCGTCCGTCGGCCGGATCGGTCTTGTTGATCCGTCCGGTGCTGAGACCGGCATGTTTGAGCCAGGCCGGGTTGACAACGCTGACCGGCTGGCCGGAATCTACCAAGAACGTGGCCAGACCGTCGGAATAGGTGCCGGTGGCTTCCATGCAGAAATGGACCGCCTTGGCGCCCAGAAGTCCGGGGGCCAGGCTCTCGACCCAGCGCAGGAGTTGGGCGTAGCCGGAAGGAGCGTTGGCAAACGACTTGCAGGTCTCACGGTCCTCGACGGCTTGGTTGTTGATTCTTTTGTATTTGTCTTTGACCTTGCGGACCTGCAACAAGCAGACGTCCAAGGTCTCAGCAGACACGTCGACACCCAGCCAGGCTCGAATGCGGGAGGCGGTCTCTGCGTCCAGTCGCTGCATCATCGGTTCGTGGTGTCCTCTCTACAACCTTGTGAATGCGGGATGCTGGGATACTCAACCGGGAAAGACAACGGGAAAGGACCGCGTGCTCCCAAGATACTGTTCGAGTTCATTAGGACACCGGCAGCCTGCGCGCGATCTGAGGAGCGAGATCTCAGCAAAAACTGCGAACCGCAGGTGTGTCTCAAGAATGACGACGCGCTCTACCAGGCTGCCTCGCCCCGGGGTGCTCCACTCCTTGGAACACCCACGATGTTAACATACAAGAATGACGGCGGGGCCGCCTTAGGCCCGTTCGGAATGACGGCCGGGGGCCACCTTAGGCCTGTTCGGAATGAAGGCGGGGGCCACCTTAGGCCCGTTCGGAATGAAGGCGGTGGTGCTCACGCTCCTTTGGGATGATGGTTTTGGAGGTTGCCCGGTGGATTGCTTCGGGCGACATGGCGGCGCGCCTTCTCATACGCTTACCGCCGCGCCTGCGCAGAAGAATTTTCCGCAGAGCCGTTACCGGCTCTTTAGCGCGTTTTCCAGGACGGATGACAACTCTGTCTGCAGATTCTGCCGGAGGCCGAACTCGGCGTGGACGACCTTTCCGTCGGGGCCGATCACGTAGAGCGTGGGGAGCATGACGGCTTTGTAGGCGGCGGCGACCTCGTCCCCTTTCATCAGCAGCGTGTAGGTGTAGCCTTTCCGCTTCATGTAGGCGGCAGGCTGGCCCTCCGCATCTGCCACGGCCACGCCGAAGACGTTGACACCGCGCCCTTTGAACTTCTCGTGGACCGCCTGGATGGAGGGCATCGACTTCTGGCAGGGCACGCACCAGGTGCCCCAGAAATCGAGGACGACCACCTTGCCCCGGTAATCCTTCAGCGAGTGGACGCGGCCGGTGGGATCGGCGAGCTTCCAATCGGGCGCAGACGAGCCGACCGGGAGGAGCTTGTCGACGCGGGCCTCGTTGCCGGTGACGAGCTTCTCCGAGAAGCCGGCGGGCGTCGCGACCACGTAGTCTCCGGCGGAGGGCGGGTTCACGGCCACGATGCGGATGGTCTTCTCGATCGGGCCGATGGAGGTCCCTCTCGGCAGGTTGTCATCCCGGCCGATGAACCAGAGGGAGGTCATGCTCTGCTTGCCAAGGGAAGGGTGCTCGACGGAGGTCGTGGCGGCGATGGCGTGGCAGACGGTCCCCTGAATCGTGCGCGTGCCCTGGTACTCGAACGTGACGCCGTCCGCCAACAGGTTTTGGAAGGGCTGGTCCTGTGACAATTGGGGCATACCGATGAGGGCGGTTCCGCTCTCGGCGAGCAGGCCGGCAGCCACGTTGAGCGAAGGCGACCTGACCACCCGAACGGTCTTGTCCTTGGGCGAGAGAATGCGGAGCGTGGCGCCGTCATAAGCAGAGGCAAGCTTTATTGCCGGCTGGCCGTTTGGGCTCTCGCTCCCCTCCACCACAAATTTGCCGGGCATGAATCCCGCCTGCGGGACCTTCGCGCGCGCCTGGCGCACCTTCGATACGAGGCTGGGAGTCTTCTCATCCCGTATCCGGTGCTCCTCCACGTACTCGACCTGCTGCACCGCCAGGCAGGCTTTTACGGCCTTCTGGATGATCTGGCGGCAATCGACCGGCGCCTGTTTGGTCTGCGGCGTCTCCCTGCCGTGGGTGGGATGAGAGAGCGAAAGCAGTAGACCGAGTGCGATGGCGTGGGGCTGCATGGCGTAGCGTCTCCTGAATAAGCGTTCGTGCATCGTCTAATTTGGTGTCGCTACCGAACAGCGACGGATTTCAGTCGCGAGCGTCGGGCGTAGTATTCGGTAGAGCCTGCCGCTCCACCGAAATGACGATCTGCCGTATGTCTTGCGCAGCGATCGGAAAAAACGGGTTTTGACTACCCAGACATCTACGAAGTGCTTCGTATCCCACTATATACGAAGCACTTCGTAGATGTCAAGTCCCTTTTTGGATGTGGGCGATCCTGTTTCTGGAGGCAGGGAAGCCCCCTACCCGCGCCGAATCAATCCGCACGACGAAGTGCCACGGACCATCACGAAGCATCACGAACCCTGAAGAGGAGCTTGACATGACCCAGAACCATACCGGCGTCTCCCGGCGAGCCTTTCTGGCCGGATCGGCGGGGATAGCCGCGCTGGCAGCCACCGGCAACTATGCGTTCGCTGCGGGCGCGGATAGCATCAAGATCGGCGTGGTGGGGTGCGGCGGGCGCGGGCGGGACGCGGTGCAGAACGCGGTGGCTTCCGCGGACGGCGTGGAGGTCTGGGCCGTCGCGGACGCGTTCAAGGACCGCGCAGACGCCATGCGGCAGTCGCTTGGCAATCTGGGCGACAAGAACAAGGTGACCGACGACCGCACTTTTGTCGGGCTGGACGCCTACAAGAAGGTGCTGGCTTCGGGAGTCAACTACATCATCCTCGCCACCAACCCCGGCTACCGCCCGCTTCACCTGCGCGCGGCCATCGAGGCGGGCGTGAACGTCTTTGCGGAGAAGCCGATCGCTACCTGCCCGACCGGCATCCGGTCGGTGATGGAGACCGCGAAGCTGGCGACCCAGAAGAACCTCGCGATCGTCGCGGGCACGCAGCGCCGGCACCAGCCGCCCTACGTGGAGACGATCAAGCGGATCCGGGACGGCGCCCTCGGCGAGATCCTGGCGGCACAGGTCTACTGGATCCAGGGCGGCATGTGGGCTATCAACCGTGAGCCCTCCATGACCGACTTCGAGTGGCAGGTGCGCAACTGGCAGTACTTCACCCGCTTCGGGGGCGACCAGATCGTGGAGCAGCACATCCACAACCTGGACGTGGCGAACTGGGCGCTCGGAGGACATCCGGTCCGGGCGCTGGGGATGGGCGGGCGGCAGGTGCGACTGGACCCGCTCTACGGCCATGTTTACGACCATTTCGCGGTGGAGTTCGAGTACCCGAACGGCGTCCGGGTGACCTCGATGTGCCGGCAGCAGGACGGGACCTCCAGCCGAGTCTCCGAGCGCGTGGTAGGTACCAAGGGGTGGTCGGACCCCTCTGGCCGTATCCAGACGGACTCTCTCTGGCGCTACGACGGCGCGACGCCCAACCCCTACGTACAGGAACACACGGACAATATCGCCGCCATCCGGGCCGGCAAGCCGCTCAACGAGGGGCAGCGCATCGCGGAGAGCACGCTGACCGCCATCATGGGGCGCGAGTCCTGCTATTCCGGCCAGGAGGTGACGTGGGACCAGATCCTCAACTCGAAGCTGGACCTGCGGCCCGACGAGCTGACCTGGGGTCCGCTGCCCACGCCGCCGGTGGCGATGCCGGGGAAGTATCGGCTGGCGTGAAATGAAAAATGGGGAGTCCGCCGCAGGGGGTAGCCACCGGCATCGCGGTCCTGTCCGGCCGTTCATTTTGCACTTTGCATTTTTCATTTTGCGCTTCGCATTGCCGTTATGAATAGACTGCCGCCGAATCAGCAACTCGCCGCGCCGGGGAAGTGGCCGGTGGTGGGGGAGAAGGCGCCGCACGAGAGCGCGGCTCCGTGGATATTGCGCGTCGGTGGGCTGGTGGCACGGGGCGGCATGTGGACCCTGGACGAGCTGCGGGCCATGCCGCAAGTGGAGCGGGAGATCGACATCCACTGCGTCACCCGCTGGAGCAAGCTGGGGGCGCGGTTCGGCGGGGTGCCGCTCTTCGACCTGTTGGAGGAGGCAAGCATCCGGCCCGAGGCGCGGTTTCTTTCCTTCGTGGCGCGGAGTGAGCGGAACCACAGCACCTCGCTCGCGCTGGACGATGCGCGGGAGCTGGACCCGCTGGTGGCGCTCACCTGCGAGGGCGAGCCGCTGGAGAAGTCCCATGGCGGGCCGGTACGGCTGGTGACGCCCGGCCGCTACTTCTACAAGAGCGTGAAGTGGCTGGAACGGGTCGAGGCGCGGGCGGAGGACCGGCTGGGCTATTGGGAGGCCGAGACGGGCTACCACAATAACGCCGACCCCTGGCGGGAGGAGCGGTACATCTCGCGCGACATCGAGCCCCGACTGCTGGGGGAGTTATTGGCACGCCGGGATTTCTCGGGCCGCGATCTGCTCGGGTTGGAGGCGGCCGGGATGATCCTGAGCGGGCTGAAGGCGGACGGCGCCCTGCTGAGGAATGCCGATTTCAGGGGAGCCCACCTAGCGTACGCGGCGTTCCGGGGCGCAAACCTCTCCAACGCGCGGCTGCAGGGGGCCGACCTGACACTGGCGGACTTTCGAGATGCGGACGTGGAGGGGGCGGACTTCCGCGGGGCGGACCTCTCCGGCGCGAATTTTACCGGCGCCTCGCTCTTCGGCTGTACGTTCGTGGGCGAGACGCCGGATGAGTGGGGACCGGCGAAGCTCGAATTTACGGTCATTCCACCCGATGCAATCGAGGCGCTGACGCCTTCCCAACAGGCGTTCCTGACAGGCCATCACGAGGGGGATCTATGACGGACGAGGCAACCGTTTTACGGCCGGTCAAGACGAGCCCACACCGAGAGCGGTGGCGGCTCGTGCTCTCGTTGGCGCTCCTGGGATCGATCCTCTGGGTGGCGCTGCGCGGCGGGGAGGAGCCCCGGTTGGAGCGAGTAGCCGCGCGGTTGAGCCTGGCTTCACCGGGCGGGGGCGCGATCCCTCTGCAGGGAGCTACCTGGTGGTGGACATCGCCCACGGAGATCACCGGGCACCGATTGACTCCGACCCCCCTCGGATTCTGGCCCAAGCGGCCGGGTGGCCGTGAGCTTGTCACCGCCGATATTCATGGGAAGTCGTCTGCGGCGGGCGGAGAACGGATCTCGACCTCCGCCCTGGAGAGCATCTCGCCACATGGCGATTGGAGAGTCGTCTCGGGTGGCGACATGATACACGGCAAGACCGCCGTCATATTCTACGCGACTACGAAAAATGTGAGGGCGCGAGACACTTGGGGCCTGCCACAGCCCTATCCAGCCAATGGCTGGTCTACGGATGGCTCCATTTGGGCGCGTGTGATACCGGGTCAGAACGGCGCGCCCACGCGGCTGCGAATCTTCCGCCCGGACGCGAACAAGGCCGAGGAGGTGGCGGCGCCTACGCCCGGCCTTTACCCTCTCCCCTCGCTTGACATTGCGCGGGACGGTACGGGTAGGATCGGCTCTTTTACGGAGGGCGTCAGCCGGGAGGCGACCGTGGTGGAGTTCCCGCTGGACCGGCCCGACCAGACGAAGGCGGGAAGAGTGGTGGCCGCGCCGAGCGGGAGGCAGATTCTCAGCCTCGCCCATTCGCCGGACGGCGGCCGGATCGCCTGGCTGCTCTGGGAGCCGCGTGGGACGCCGCAGGGACCGAAGTGGTTCCAGCGGGTGCGGAGGTCGCTCGGCATGGGGCAGCCGGTGAGCAAAGGCGGGACCTGGGTGGCACTCTCGAAAGGGGACGGCTCCCAGCCTACCATCCTGGCGGCGTCCGGCATCGTGCCGGACCCTCAGAGGACCCGGTACAAGATCGCCTGGTCGCCGGACGGTAAGCGGATCGGCTGCAATCTAGGCGACTCGGTGTGGGTCCTGCCCACGCCATAGCCCCTGCAAACATCCAGAAAAGATCCATGACGACAACAGCGCGCCGGCCCTGCGGATGGCCGGCGCGCTGTCGTGGAGTAGCGCTGAGTGAGAGCGCGTGAGTGAGCCGTTGGTTCTATTTGTCGATGAGGAAGATGACGTTGTACTTCTTGAAGAAGCCGTTCCGCTTGGCGCACTTTGCGAGATAGTCGGCGTCATCATCGGTGATGATCGGGTCGGACGAGAGCGGTTGGTCGTGGCGGTCCTGCGCGACGATCACCAGCGGGCGAGAGCCGGCGCGATCCATGCACCGCGCCTTCTCGACGCTGGTGGCATAGCCCACGACGCCCTTCTCGATGGCGAAGTCCGGCGTGCAGTCGCCGCCGTCATACACGGTCGATCCGTCCGGGCGGCGGATCTTGGGACACATGCTCCGCTCCAGGCCGAGCCCGCGCGCGTCGATGATGACGCTGGTGTAGCGCTCCGCCGGTTCGTCGCTCTCGTCGGCGGCCGGGGCCGTCTCTTCGGGCTCTTTATAGAGAATCTTCGGCTCTACGCGAATCGGAGCCGTCTCCAACTGCCTGGACGGGCTCGCACGACGAGTGGCAGCGTGATTGACGCCGCCGGTCAGCCGGGCGGTGAACTTGCCGGCCAGGGTGTGAATTAAGCGGAAGAGCTCGGACCGAGGTCCCATCACGTTTTCCGCCGCGCCGGGCACGGTGTGGCCGGAAGCGTTCACCATGCGGAGATTGATGATGACGTTGGGACCGACGAAGAGACAGCTTCCGGTCAGTGTGTAGGCTGCGCGGGCGGCGCCCGGGACTTTGCTCCCTGCGAGCAGAGTCAGATGGTCCGACTTGGCGAGGTCGGTGATGAGCGTCTCCTTGACGGCGTGCGCAAGGTTCAGGTCGGCTGCGGAGATCGACCCGACGCGGACGGGTATGGGCGACGATGCAACAGCGGCGGACGAAGCGAGCAGTGAAACACCAACAGTCAGGAAGGCCCGGCGGCATAGCCGTACAGGCGAGATCGGTGCCGTGAACATGAGCGAGAAATCCTCTCTCCAGGCAGACTGGGCGTTCGACGGCTTGGGCGTAGCTCCCCCAACGTCTGCCGATCAATTTCGTGACAGGAAATTTTTTTAGCGATTTTTGCGGACGCAAGAGGTCTTTCCACCCGGCGAGGGGGCCTGCGGCAAGCAGGGTTGCGGGAAAGCGAACGAGAGCCCGGACGGACGGACGAGGAATACATCCAAGAGATGCATAATAGCTAGCCCAATACATCTATATGGGAGGCGCAAATGCGTAAGTTGCTGCTCGGTTTGGTGGTTTGTCTCTCCTTGTGCGGTTGTGGCGGGGGCGGGGGAGGCAACACGACGCCAAGCCCGTTCGCGGGTACGTGGCTCGGCCCCTGGTCAGACACGAATAGCCAATCGGGGACTTTGAGTATTACGGTCGCCGCTAATGGAGCGATGACCGGCACCATCGTCAATAACACGCTGGGAACGAACGGCACGACGGCGGGAACCGTGAGCAACGGGGGAAACCTGAGTGCGACTTACACGTATCCGACTGCTACCTACACGGCCAATGGCACGGTAGCGATTGGCGGCAACGGCCATATCACCGGCAATCTGCAGGAGTTCCAGGGAGGGACGCTTCTCGGGAGCGCCGTCGTCGATCTGACCAAGCAGTAGTTTTCTTTCACTCTGAGCGTATGAGACGGCCCGGGAAGCCCTTCCCGGGCCGCTTGCCTGTGTCCGCTGTTCGTCGGCAATCGGCTTGCAGGCGGGCTCTTTCCGAATGGGTGGAGGAGGAAGCGAGTAAGGGCGTAGAATCTATCACGTCCTCGACGGGCGGCGCGGGCACCCCTATTGAAGATGAAATCCACCCCTATCCCCGTCATGCACTTCGCCGATACCCACTTCGGCGTGGAGAATTACGGCCGCCTCGATCCGGCGACCGGTCTCAACACGCGACTGCTCGACTTCAGTCGGACGCTCAACGCGGCTATCGATCTGGCGCTGGAGCGGGGCGTGCAGCTCGCCGTCTTCGCGGGAGACGCCTATAAGGCGCGCGACCCCAGCCAGACCCACCAGCGCGAGTTCGCCAAGTGCATCCGGCGGCTGACGGAGCGCTCCATCCCGGTCGTGATGCTCACCGGCAACCACGACATCCCCGGCATCCGGGGCCGCGCCCACGCGATGGAGATATACCGGACGCTGGGCGTGTCGGGCGTGCACATCCTACAGAGCCCAGAGCTCATGGTCGTGGAGACCGCCGGCGGGCCGGTGCAGATCGCGGCGGTACCCTACCTGATGAAGGGCTTCCTGCTGGCGAGGGAGGAGTTTACGGGGCTCACAGTCGAACAGGCACGGGAGGCCATCGAGCGGCGGTACCAGGAGTACCTGGCGGACCTCGCCGGGCGCGCCGATCCGAAGCTGCCCACCATCCTGATGGGCCACTTCTGGGTGCGGGAGGCGCGGCTCTCCGCCTGGCAGCAGGGCTACTTCCACGCCTCCGAACCGCAGGTGAGCGTGGCGGACCTCGCGCGGGAGCCGTTCGACTATGTGGCGCTGGGGCACATCCACCGGCATCAAGACCTAAACCCCGGCGCGTATCCGTCCGTAGTCTACAGCGGCAGCCCGGACTGCATCGATTTCGGGGAGCGGGGCGAGCGGAAGGGCTTCGTGATGGTGGAGCTGGCGCGCGGCGCGACCAGCTGGGAGTTCGTGCCGTTGCCGGGCCGGCGGGAGTTCCTGGAGATCGACGTGGACGCGGACAACGACACGCCCACCGAGACCATCCTGGAAGCCGTCGGGCGGTACGACGTGGCCGGGTCCATCGTGCGGCTCACCTACCACCTCTCGGCGGAGCGCGTGCCCTTCGTGCGGGAGCGGGAGATACGGGCGGCGCTCGCGGAGGCGTTCATCATCGTGGCGATCCGGCGGGACGTGCGGCGGGACAGCCGGCTGCGCGAACAGATGCTACACGAGTCGCTCGATCCGGCGACGGCGCTCGGCCTCTTCCTGGACCAGAGCGAGCGCGGGCGGCGCAGAAAGGCGGACCTGATGCCCTACGCGGAACTACTTTTCGAGGAGCTGCGGCGCGAGGAGGCGGTGCGTTGACCCCTACTTCCGTCGGGCGGCTCTGTATCTACTGCACCAAACCGATGGCGACGGACGAGCGCGTCGCCGTCTGCGACCGCTGTTTCGCAGCGCACCACGAGGGCTGCTGGGATCGCAATGGGCGCTGCAGCACCTTTCGCTGCGCGGGCATTCCCCGCATCATGACCGGGGCGGACCTGCCCACCGTGCTTCGGACCGCACTGGAGAAGGCGAACGAACAGCCCGACCACTGCCCCTTCTGCACCAACAAGGTCTACCCCGGCACGCTCCAGGGGAAGTGGTCGCACGCGGACAAGGAGCACCCGGCGGGACCCGGTCTGCTCTTCAGCTCCAAGCAGAAGCCCAACCCGCATAAGGATTGGTTCGGCAAACGGTTTCTCTCCAAGATGCTGGGCAACCGGAGCTGGTTCCTGCCCGGCGCGGTGCTGCGGACGCGCTCCTGCGGCAAGTGCAAGCGGCTCTACCTCTGGGGCGTGCCGGTGGACGACACCTTCGTGCAGAAGCTGGAAGAGGAGACCACCGAGCGCTTCTGCCCCCACTGCTCCGCCCCGCTCTGGAAGGGGACGCTCAGCCTGGACCCCAAGCAGCAGGGCGGGGCCAAATTCGAGTGCGCGGAGACGCCGGACTTCCACCGCGACTGGCTGGGCCACAACCTCCTCGACCGCTTCATCCTGAACAAGTGGTCCCCCGCCGCGCCCTCCATCCCCGCCCACTCCTGCTCGGAGTGCCAGTACACGGAGATCGCGGGAAGGCCGATTTATCGGTTTCTTTGATTAGCCGTAAATGAACGTGAATGCACGTAAATGGACTGCCTGACCTCTTTGGGCACCGGCTGTCTCATGCGAATCTCCTCACAGGCGCTGTATTTTGCGGGTCTTCTCCTCTTCTGCCTGTCCGCGCGTGCGGATGACAAGCCGCCCGGTCACCTTTCGGTCATGTGGCGCGTCTCCATGCCGGGCTACTGCGTCAATAACACCAGCCTGAAGGTCTCCCCGGATGGCCGGTACGTGACCTTCGTCCGCTTCATCCAGGAGCCGGGCAGTGCGACCACACCAGAAGAGATCCGGCGTGCGAAGCTATGGAAGCGGAAGGCCCAGGCCGATCCCTGGTTCGGGCAGCCGGAAGTGATACTCGTCGGCCCGGGCAAGGGGCGGTTTCGCAGGCTCGGGTGTGGGATACGGCCGGAATTCGTGCAGGGCGGCCGTGCGATCCGCTTCAGCGAATTCGTGCGCCCACCCGCCCAGATGGACCTTGCTGGAGACTACAGCCGGGTCGTGACCGTGGACCTCCACACCGGGCGTAAGTCGTTCGGCGCGGAGAGAACAGGCGTGCCAGACCGGATAGAGATGCCCATAGACCAGCCGGCATCCCGGTGGTACTGGCCCGGCTGGGACGGGCGGGCAAGCAAGCCGGATTACAGAGCCATGAGGGCCGTCTATGTGTCGGAGGTGGGTTCGGCGAAGCGCCGCCGGGTGACTCGCCTGCCGGCGGTCTGCACCGTCGATGAGGTCTACGAAACGAAGGCCGGGCCGTTGGCGCTGATGTACCTACATGACACCCCTGTGCCGGTTGGGAAGATCATCCGGCTGGCGGCTCCGGGGAAGGCGCTCTACGTCTGCCGCCGCGCCGCGCGGAATGACGCTTTCTGGTGTACGGTGACGCCGCTGCCGGATGGGAAGCTGCTGCTGGCCGACACGATACAGTCTTTCTCTCCGAGCCCATGGAAGCTCTCCATCCGATGGTCAATCCTAGACCCGGTCTCCGGCAAGGTCACACCGCTTGCGTGGAAGCTGCCGGCGAGCGAGACGGCGGGCGGATATACCTTCTCCGTATCGCGTGACGGCACGATGGTGGCGGTTGGAACGGATGCTCCGAAAGTCGGGGGCAGCTACGCTTTCCAGCACATTGGGATCCTAAGCTTAGAATTCCACGTGGACAAGTTGTCG
>JADMIO011301954.1_pt1 | contig 59997 bp, 59 predicted proteins | sample 8958161 | NCBI WGS metagenome assembly JADMIO01 (sample SAMN16585339, study PRJNA669376) | soil metagenome | isolation source: Crop rotation soil | place: USA: Cullars Rotation, Alabama | collected 2011
CCGAAGGTGAGCCAGTGTGATTACATTTGCGGCCTAACTGTGGCCAGTCCAGTTACGCTGGAGTCACTAGTATTTAGGTGACACTATAGAAGCGGCCGCGACAACTTGTCCACGTGGAATTCTAAGCTTAGGATCCCAATGTGCTGGAAAGGGCCCATACACCTCAGCTGCTCGTTCGTACGTGGTCCGCACGTCACACAAGACCCGAACCGAAGTGAGGCGCGATAGGTGCTCCCCCAGCGCCGACAGCGCACCGGCCCCGCCATCCGTCGTGGCGCTTCCACCCACACCGAGCAGGATCTCAGTAGCCCCAGCGTCGAACGCCGCCGCCATCAGCTGTCCCGTGCCGACCGACGACGCCGCCAATGCGGACTGCGGATTGCAGTGCGGCACAAGGTGCAAACCGCTCGCGGTCGCAGTCTCGATGATGGCAAGGGCTCCAGACCGCGCGTACCAGCCCCCGATGGGGTCACCAAGCGGCCCATCCACGTCCACAGTGACTCTGGTTGCGCCGAGCACCGTCAGGAGTACCTCGGCCGTGCCCTCGCCACCGTCTGCCAGTGGGCAGACAACCGCCTCAGAGCCTCCGTCCACCACGCCAGCCGCAAGGGCCTCCGCTACCACGCGCGCGGACATGGTGCCTTTGAAGGAGTCAGGCGCGATGAGGACCTTCACCCGTCACCTCCCTACCATCTACCCGGCGCGCCGCGCGTTCCTCCAGAAACGCCTGCTTGCGCTGCCGCGATGACTCAAGCCCAGCCACGTGGGCGGCGACCAGCGGCTCGAGGCCCAGGTCTACGTCGAATCCGGCCAGAACCTGCTTTCCCGTCGAAAGTGCCCACGGGTCGCCGGCCAGCAGGCTGTGGACCAGGGCTGAGAGAGCGCCCTCAACGTCCGCCGCGACTCGGTCCACCACGAGGAGTTGTCCCGCCCGCTCACCACTGAAGAGATCGCCCGTCAAAAGCAGGTGCCGTGCTACGCCGACCCCGACCGCTCCAATTAGTCGGGCCAACCCACCCCACGCCGGAAGGTTGCCGAGTCTTGCCTCAGGAAAGCCCAGACGGGCGTGCGGATCGGCGACTCGAAGGTCGCACGCCAGTGCGAGTTCCAAACCGCCACCAGCGGCCACACCGGTAACGACGGCTACCGACGGCTGAGGCAATGCTGAGAGCTCAGTGAACACCTCGCGACCCAGTCTGGAACGCTCTGCCGCCTGCGCGGGCGTAGGGGCTACCCAGTCCGCCAGGTCGGCACCAGCGCTGAACACTCCACCGGCACCGCGCAGCACGACAACGCGGGCCCGACTATCCCGAACTTGGCGTACCTGCTCACGCAGAGACTCCAACATGGCGACGTCCAAGGCATTTCGCTTCTTCGGACGGTCCAGCAATAGTGTGGCGACGTTGTTACTCACCTCGAGCCGCACGGGCACGGAAACTCCTTGTCAGGATTTCGTTCAGCCGGTCAGACGATGGCGCGGGCGTCAAGCCCGCCGTCGACCAGAATGGTCTGGGCGGTGATGAAGGAAGCCGCGTCGCTGATTAGAAACACCAAGACCGAAGCGATCTCGGCAGGCTGTGCGGCCCGCCCCAAGAGGCTGCGGCCCACCTCGTCACGCACCGCCGGCGACCATGTTTCCGACATGTCCGTGAGAGCGAAGCCGGGTGCGACGGCGTTGACGGTGACCTGAGGGGCGAGCTCCTTAGCGAACGCCACTGTCACGTTCTCAAGGGCCGCCTTCGCCGCTCCATACCCCGTAACCTCTGCGCTGGCCAGATTGTCGCGACCACGGATCGAGGACACCGTTACCACCCGGCCGTGGCCGCGCCGCTGCATGGAAGGCGCCACGGCGCGGATGAAGTGCGATGGCGCAAGCACGTTGGAGCGGAACTCATCGAGCCATGCTTCTGTGGATCCGTCCAATGCCGGCGTGGCAGACACTGCACCAAGCGTGCAGACGAGCGCATCGACACTGATGCCGTCACGCTCCAGTGCCGCGATCTCCGCACGCACAGCGGCTTCGTCTCGCCCGTCACAGATGATCGCGCGGGCGTAAAGCTCATCCGACAACCGTTGCAGCGGCTCAGTCATGGTCCGACCATGTATGACGACGGTCGCCCCCGCCGCCGCAGCTTGGCGTGCCGTCTCTGCGCCAATCCCACGCGCTGATCCCGCCACGAGGACCGTGCGTCCGCGCAGATCCGTCACAGCGACGCTCCTAGCGTGGGCCCCACGCCAACTCCTGCGCCTGCCAGAAGGATGCGCATGCGGTCGACGGCCATATCTGGGTCGGCCAGAGCGCCGCACGCGTCAGCCAGCCGGAATGTTTCTGCCAGATGCACCATCGACCGGTTTGCCTCAGCGCCACCAATCATGCGAACCGAAGGCTGCAGGCCATTCAAATACGCCATCAGGACCACTCCCGTCTTGTAGTCGTACGTAGGGGCTCCAAAGACGTGACGGGAGAATGGCACCGTCGGCTCAAGCAGCGCACTGAAACCGTCTTCGTCCCCCGCGTCCAGGCAGGCGAATGCTGCGCTCGCGACGTCGGCCAGCGGGTCGAACGCCCCGAGCAGCGCGTGGCTGCCACTGCGAATCAGCCCGGGGTAGTTGTAGTCATCACCGGTGTAGAGCAACACACCCTCGGGCAACCGCGCGCGGAGCTCTTCCTCCGCCTCAACGGACAGCAGAGAGACCTTGATACCTTCAACGCTTCCCGCTGCGGTCGCGATGATCTCGAGCACCGTTCCCAAGGCGGCCAGGAAGCTGTCGCCACCCCAGTAGCCGCTCAGTTGAGGGTCGAACGCCTCACCGAGCCAGTGCAGCACGACCGGATGTTCTGCCTGCGACAGCACACGCTCATAGACCGTGAGGTAGTCCTGGGGCCCGGTCGCCGCGGCCGCCAACTGCCGCGAGGCCATCAACACGGCACGGCCCCCCGCATCCTCGACCATCGCAAGCTGTCGTTCGTACGCCGAAGCGACGTCGTCCGGGGATGCAGGGCCCGCAGGCAGCTGGTCGGTGGCGACACCAAAGATGACGTCACCTCCGACAGACCTCGCCTCTGCGGCGACCCGTCTGACAAGCGGTTCCAGCTGGTCTGGCGGAAAACCCATGCCACGCTGCGCCGTGTCCATCGCGTCTGCAACGCCTAGTCCTCGCGACCACAGGTGGTGACGGAACGCGAGTGTGTCCTCCCAGTCGATGACTGGCGATCGGGCGCTGCTTCGAACCGGATCGACGACCACATGGGCCGCAGCGAATACTGAGCGGCTTGTGGGGCGCGTCCATGCCGGCTGGACTGGGGTCCCCACGAGCTCGTAGGAGACGAGGCTGCCGTCCGAGGCTGGCAAGTCAATGCGGAGCGGGCTCACGTCGCGCTCCGCTGCAGGCTGAGCCAGCGCCGCTCGGTCAGTAGGTCGATGTTGGCCCGTCCCCCGAGGCGGTCACCAGTCCCGGAAGCCCCGATCCCGCCGAAGGGTACCTGCGTCTCATGCAGCGCGCTCATGTCGTTGACGTGCACCATGCCGGCTCGGACGCGGTCGGCGAACCGCCAGGCACGGTCAAGGTCGCGACTGAAGACCGCAGCAGAGAGTGCGAATCGCGTGCTGTTGACGACCTCAAGGGCCTCCTCCTCACTGTCGACCACGATGACTGGTGCAATAGGGGCAAATGTCTCCTCGTCGTGTAGCGCCATGCCAGGGCGGACGTCGGCGACGACGGTGGGACGCATGAAGGCGCCTTCTGCTGTCCCTCCCTCAACCACTCGGGCGCCGGCATCGACGGTGGCCCGGACCATGCCCAGAGCTCGCTCAACCTCCGAGGCCGAGACCAGCGGGCCCATGTCGACGTCGCTCTCGGCTGGGTTGCCGACGGTCCGAGAACGGGCGTGTTCTGCGAGCAGTCGGGTGTACTCGTCTGCGACCTCGCGCGCTACCACGTGGCGGCTTGTTGCGATGCACACTTGACCTTGGTGGTGAAACGAAGCCTGTGCACCCAGTCGTGCCGCCAGATCGAGGTCAGCGTCGGCCAGCACCACGGTGGCGTTGTTGCCACCCAGTTCCAGCGCCACCCGCTTCATTTTCTGGGCGGCTGCGATGTTGATGCGCATGCCGGTCCGCTCTGAGCCCGTGAAGTGGACCATATCGACGCCAGAGTGGTCGACGAGAGCCGGCCCTGCTGCATCACCCGGCAGTACTTGGACCAGGCCTGCAGGTGCGCCCGCCTCGTCCAGGAGAGGAGCGAGCATCAGTCCCCCAACGAGCGGAGTCTGCGGTGCCGGCTTCAGCACCACGGCGTTGCCGAGCCCGAGCGCTGGCGCAAGCACGCGAGCTGCGATGTGCAGCGGGGCGTTCCAAGCGGTTATCAGTCCTAGCACTCCGACCGGACGGCGTTCCACCAGGTTGACGCGTCCGCGCTGACCTGAGGGGACGACCTCGGCGTTTGGTGCCAGCGCGAGTTCAGCTGCGGAGTAGAACTCGATCACGCTCGCGTTGAACTCGCCTTCCGCGTTCGCCTTCGTGCTGCCGCTCTCGCGCACCAGGAACTCGACGAAGCTCTCCCGTTGGGCTTCCAGCAGAGCAGCGGCCTTGCGCAGAACCGACGCCTTCTGCGGGCCCGGCGTATCTGCCCAGATCGCTTGAGCCGCGCGGGCGCTGCCAATCGCACGATCAACATCCTCGAGCGTCGCCTGTGCCGCGTGACCAATCACCTCACCGGTCGACTTGTCGTGAACGACGATGGCCTCGCGCGCACCGACTTCCACAGCGGCCCCATCAAGGTGAAGGCCGGCGCTGCCATGCTTGATTGTGTCGCTCATTGTCACTACCTCCGCGGCGTGGTTTGGGCTGACGGCTCAGCGGCGGTCCAGTCCGCCCGAACCGCAGCCCGGCCGAGCATCAGGGAGTGGATCTCGCTCGCGCCGTCGATGATTTGGACGATCTTCGCGTCGCGCATCATGCGCTGAACTGGGTAGTGCAGATGAACTCCGTAGCCGCCGTGGAGCTGCACCGCGGCGGTGGTGTGCCGCATGGCGGCGTCGGTTGCAACAAGCTTGGCTGCAGAGATGAGGTGGGAGTCCCCACCGCCCCCCTGGGAGAAAGACGACACACCCTGCCGCAGCAGCTCACGGCCGGCCATGTAGTCGGCGTACATGAAGCCGAGCTTCTCCTGCACCAGCTGCAAGCTGTCCATCTTGGCGCCGAACACCTCGCGATCTCGCACGTAGGCGCTCGTTTCGCGCAGCGCGCCACGCATGAATCCGAGGCCGTACGCTCCGGCATCGAGGCGGGCCAGGTTGATGCCTTCAAGCATCCCCTTGAACCCGCTCACCTGCAGTCGGGACGATGCGGGCACGATCGCGCCGTCGAAGTGCAGGTTTGCCATCGGCATACCGCGGAACCCGAGCATCGGCTCATCAGCACCGACCTGCACCCCGGGGGTATTCAGGTCGACAACGAAGGCCGCCGTCTCAGCGTCGCGATCGGAGCTTTCCAGCTTCGTCAGGAGGATGCAGAACTGCGCGGCCGGCGACTGGGTGATCCAAGCCTTTTCACCGGTGATCGAGTAGTTCTCGTCGTCAATCTTTGTTGCCACCGTACGACCGGCCCGGATGTCGGTGCCAGATTGAGGCTCAGAGACTCCGAAGCACCCGAACACGTCGCCGTTCAGCAGGCCAGGCAGCCAGCGGTCCCGGATAGCCTCCGGCGCGTACCGGGCCAGCAGGTAGCCGTGCAATCGGGCGATGGAGATGCCAAGCGCGACGGCACCCGAGTAGGACGCGATGAGTTCGGTGGCCTCATGAGCGCGGGCGAACCCTTCGGGGTCGATGTCGAGGTCGTCGGTGAAGATCAAACCCTGCAGTCCGATGGCGGCTGCCTTCTTCACCAGCTCCGGGAAGAACTCGCCACTGATGTCAATCTCTTGGGCGCGAGGGGCTATGTCCTTCTCGCAGAACTCCTGCACCACTTCCAGGAGGGCCAGCGTGTCTTCGTCCAGGTAGGCGCTCACTCCGGCACCCCGTTGTCCGCCCACTCGTAGCGGATAACACCGCGGAGGTTTCGTCCAGCTAGCAGGTCCTCGAACGCGTCGTTAACCTGCTCGAGGCGATATTCCTTCGTTACGAGGGTGTCCAGGTCGAGTTGACCGGCTTCCCACATCGAGAGCATCAGCGGGATGTCGTTGCGAGGGTTGCACCCACCGTTAAGGGATCCCTTCAGCGTCTTCTGCCACAGTACGAAGTCGGACGGGTTGATGGGTAGCTGCGTTGCGTCGTGACGAGTGAGGCCAACAACGGTTGCAGTTCCGTCCTTGCTGAGGGCTTCAACTGCTTGGGCAATGGTCTCCGCAGTTGCAATCGCCTCGAACGAGCGGTCGACACCGACGCCCCAGGTGACCTCCTTGGCGACTTCGACGGGATCCTGATGCCGTGCGTTGACGGTATGAGTCGCGCCGAGCTCCTTCGCCTTTTCGAGTTTCCAGTCCTCGATGTCTACGGCGATGATCCGCTTGGCTCCGGCGATGCGTGCCCCCTGCACGATGTTCATGCCGATGCCGCCACAACCAAGGACGAGGACGTCGTCCCCAGGCTGCACCTCTCCACGGTAGATCGCGGTGCCGACACCTGTGGTGACGCCACAGGCGACCAAACAAGCGCGGTCAAGGCGGTACCAAGGATGGACCTTCACGACGGACTGGGCCGGCACAACGGTCCACTCGCTGAACGTTGAGACGAGACAGAACTGCCCCAGCCCGACTCCGTCGTCATCATGGAACCTGAAAGTGCCATCCAGCTGGGGCCCTTGGACCGTGTAAGCACCGAGGTCGCACAGGTTGGTCCGTCCCGACGTGCACCACCGGCACGTCCCACAGGACGGAAGGTAGGACATCACGACGTGGTCGCCTGGCTGCACGTGAGTTACAGCGGCGCCCACCCGCTCGACGACGCCAGCCCCTTCGTGGCCGAAGATCATCGGCAGCTGAGCGATCTGATCACCGGTGACGTGGTGCCAATCGGAGTGGCACACGCCCGAGGCCACGAGGTGGACCAGCACCTCGTGCTCCTTCGGATCGTCGAGCTCCAGCTCCTTGACGACAAAGGGCTGGTTCAGGCCGTAGGTTACGGCGGCGCGAGTGCGCATCATGCCTCCTGGGAATCGACGGCCGCGTTGGCGCCCGTGGCTATGGAAGTTGCCGCGGCCACCCGGCTCGCGGCGTACAGGCTGGGGTCCATCTCGATGACGGATTCGGCGACCTTCGGATGGAAATCCATCAGGCCGACAACGTCGTCCACCGTGAGGCCCGGGGCTACCTCGACCAGCTCAGGCCCGTCCTGGGTGAGCCGGAAGACTGCGCGCTCGGTGACGTAGATGACCCGTTGACCGCGCTCGAGGGCCATCCTCGCGTTGAACGTCATCTGGTGGACTTGGTGCACGAACTTGCGGTGGCGGCCTTCGCTCCGAACCTGGGGCCGGCCTTGCGTGAGGTCAATTTGTAGGCCGCCCGAGGTCAGCGTGCCGCAGAACACCACTACGCGGGCCGACTGCGAGATGTTGATGAATCCCCCGGCGCCAAGCACTCGTCCCTCGACCATCGACGAGTTGACATTGCCGTCAGCGTCTACCTCTGCGAATCCAAGACAGGCAATGTCGAGGCCGCCGCCGTCATAGAAGTCGAACTGGGAGCTGTGATCGATGACGGCGTCTGGATTCCACGCCACGCCGAAGATGACGCCGCGCTCTGGAATGCCTCCGATGATCCCTTGCTCGACCGTGAGGGTTATGTCCGTCAGGCGGCCCTCCTCGCTGGCCACGCCGGCCACGCCGTCAGCCATCCCGACGCCAAGGTTGACTACGGATCCGTCGACGATCTCATCAAGCGCGCGGCGCGCGATCACCTTCCGCTCGGTGAGCGGCATGGGGGCCGATTGAATGATCGGCACGCGAAGCTCGCCCGAGAAGGCAGGTTGGTAGCGGTTGATGGCCGTCTGCCATTGATCCTGATCGACCACGACTGCGTCGATGAGGTGCCCGGGGACCACAACAGCCTTTGGGTTCATCGTGCCTGCGGCAGTCACTCTCTTGACCTGTGCGATGACAAGCCCGCCACTGTTGCGACCAGCTATCGCGGCGGCAAGAATCCCCAGCTTGGCGGTCTCGTGCTCAACGGTCAGGTTGCCGTTCTCGTCTGCCGTGGTCCCCCGAATGAGGACAACGTCGAAACGCGGAGCCGGATAGAAGAGCAGCTCCTCACCGCGCACCGTCATCACGTCGACCAGATCCTCAGTGGTGCGCTCGTTGAGTTTCCCGCCACCCTGCCTGGGGTCGACGAAGGTTCCCAGCCCGGTCCGGGTGATCAGCCCAGGACGCCCGGCACCGCTGTCACGCAAGAGTTGTGCCAGCACTCCCTGCGGGAGGCAGTAGGCCTCGATTTCGTTGGCTGCGGCCATCCGGGCAAGTGTTGGGGTCATCGCCCAGTGCCCCGCCACTGCGCGTCGCACGAGTCCGCGCTGTGCAAGAACGTCGACGCCAGAGCCTTGCCGGTCGCCCACGCCACTGCAGAAGTACAGTGACAGGTCGCTCGGCGCTGCTTCCCGCTCGTAACGGTCGGCGATCCCCTTCAAGAGCGCTGAGGGCTCAATGACACCCCCACCTGACGCCTCAACGAGGACGCGCGCGCGGTCGGGAACCAGGCGGGCAGCCTCCTCGGCCGTGATGAACCTTGGTGTTGGTGATCCGTCGCGTCTCACGGCATCACACCTCCTCCGTTGACGTTGATGGTTTGACCGGTGATGAACGTGGCGTCTTTGCTCAACAGGAACGCGATCGCCCCCGCCACCTCGTCCGGTTCGCCGAACCGTCTGATGATCTGCTTCGAGGTCTTCTGTTCCACCCATTCGGGTGTGGCATGTACGGCAGTCATCGGCGTGACGATCGGCCCAGGGGCCACGCAGTTGACCCGAACTTTCGGACCCAACTCCCGCGCCAACGCGCGCGTCAGCCCGAGAACGCCTGCCTTCGAAGCTGAATAGGCAGCGCAGTCAACACCTCCGGTGTAAGCGAGCTGACTGGCCACTGTGACGATGCTGCCGCCGGCTGCGACGAGAGCCTCGCGCGCAGCAGCGCAGCTGAGATAGGTGCCCGTGAGATTCACGTCGATCGTGCGCTGCCAGGTCGCTAGGTCCAGGTCCGAGAAAAGTCGCTGTTCCATGACCCCTGCCAGCGTCACCAACGCGTCAATACGCCCGTGTCGGCTCAATGCGAGGCCGATGAGGTCGTCCACATCCCGTGGAATGGTGACATCCGTAGGCAGGGCGACCGCCGCTCCTTGGCCATGAGCAGTCGGATCCGCACTCGGATCAATTCCTAGAACCACGGCATACCCCTCGGCCTGCAGCCGCTTTGTCGTCGCCGCACCGAGGCCGCCGCCGGCTCCGGTGATGACGGCGACCCGCGGTGCTTGGGCCTGACCGGCGGTCGTCATCCCTGGAACGCCAGTCTCATAACGGACTCCTCGGACAAGTGGTCGTGTTCGATCTCCCCCACTGTTCGTCCGCCCCGCATGACCACGACACGGTCGCAGGTGTGCAACAACTCCGGAAGAACGGAGGAAACCATGATGATGGTCATGCCGGAGTCGGCTAGCTCGCGAATGATCCGATGGACCTCAGCCTTGGCGCCCACATCGATGCCACGAGTCGGCTCGTCGAGAAGGAGGACGCGAGGATTGGTCGCCAGAACCTTTGCTAGCACTACCTTCTGCTGGTTGCCCCCGCTAAGGGCACTTACCGGCATCGCGACTGTGGCGGCCTTGATGCGCAACTTCTTGCAGTACTCGGTAACCACTTTTGCGGCCGCTCGTCGGCGAAGCCATGGCCCACTGCTGTAGTTCGTCAGGCTGGCAAGCTCGATGTTGTGGGCGATCGACAGACCGAGATGCAGACCCTGGTCCTTTCGGCTCTCCGGAACCAGACCCATACCCGCGCTGAGGGCGTCTTGAGGGTGCCTGGGCCGATATGGCTTGCCTCGCAGCGTCATGCTCCCGGTCTGCAGCGCAGCTGCTCCGTACAGGGCAGCCAGCAGTTCGCTACGGCCGGAGCCGACCAACCCTCCGATGCCGACCACCTCGCCTTCGCGGGCCTGAAGGGAGGCGCTCTTCACGCCTCTTGCTTTGATGTCACGGACCTCCAGGACCGGGTCGCCGTGACGGACGTCGACCTGGTGGTCGCGGTACACCACGTCGAGGTCTCGACCGATCATGTGCTGAATAAGCTGTTCCTCATTGAGTTCTCTGGCCGGCGCAGTTATGACGTGCCGACCATCACGCAGCACGGTGACGGTGTCCGCGATTTCGAGTACCTCGGCAAGGTCATGGCTGATGAGAACCACGGCATGCCCGGCGTCGCGCAGCTCGAGGAGAAGCTGCAATAGGCGTCGAGAGTCGCTGTGCGGCAGTGACGACGTCGGCTCGTCGAAAAAGATGACCTTGCTGTCCATGGCCAGTGCCCTCGCGATCTCCACGAGCTGCTGCTGCGCGACCGAAAGAGTCCCTGCCTCGGCTCGCGGGTTGACATCTAGCCCGACTCGCTTGAGGTACTCGCGCGCGCGTGCCGCCAACGCGCGCCGGTCCACGAAGCCAGCCCGGGAGGGCTCAATGCCGACGAGCACATTTTCCGCCACAGACAGAGACCCGATAACCGAGAGTTCTTGATGAACAATCGTGATTCCCTGCGCAGCTGCCTGGGCCGGCGTCCGGAAGGTTACGGGCTCGCCACCCACCACCACGGTTCCGTCGTCGGGCGCCTCGAAGCCTGACAAGATCTTCGAGAGAGTCGACTTGCCTGCACCGTTCTCGCCGATAAGGGCGTGAATGGTGCCAGGGCGTAGTTCGAGGTCGACATCTTCCAATGCCGAGACGCCGGCATACCGCTTGCAGACGCCACTTGCGGCGAGCACCGCAGTCTCCGCGGCCAAGACAGTCACTGGTCGCCCCCTCCACGCGAGAGGCGGTCCATGACGACAGCGACAACGATGACGATTCCGGTGATGATTCGCTGCCAGTAGTCGGGGACGTTCATGAGCGTCAGGCCGTTGCTCAGCGTGGCGATGAGAAGTGCTCCCAGAAAGGTGCCGGACAGGCGTCCGCGCCCACCGAAGAGGCTCGTTCCACCGACGACGACTGCCGCGATGACGTCGAGTTCCATACCCACGGAGCCGGCGGGCTGGCCGGAGGACAGCCGCGAGGAGAGGATCAACGCCGAAATGGCGGTGCAGAAGCCGGCGAAGACGTAGACGAACAAGAGGGTGCGGTCGACGCGGATGCCTGACAGCCGAGCTGCTTGGGCGTTCCCGCCGACAGCGTAGATCCGGCGGCCGATCTTGAGGCGATGGAGGATCACGTAGCCGATTGCAAAGACGACGATCATGATGATGACCGGGACCGGCACAGGGCCGACGTCGCTCAGCCCGATATGCGAGAACGGCGTGTTGCGGATACTCACCGGATAGCTGCTGGTGAGCAGGAGGGCTAGGCCCCGGAGAGCAATTTGCGTTGCGAGAGTGGCAATGAAGGCTGGCACCTTCGCCACCGTGACGAGCAAACCGTTGATGACGCCACACAGGGTGCCGACAACCAGTGCGACGACGATTGCCACCGTCGCTGATGCTCCTGCGCTGAGCGTGGCATGCTGCAGGTAGAGCGCCGCCGCCACCCCGCTCAGGGCCACCACTGCTCCGACGGAGAGATCGATGCCGGCAACCAGGATCACCGTGGTGGCACCCACCGCGGCGATGGCAGTGATCGATACCTGCTGGAGCACGATCGTGAAGTTTCCAGTCGAGACGAAGTTCGACGCTTGGAAAGCAAAGAAGATACACATCGCGATGAGAGCCACCACGGGTCCTAGTTGGGCCAGGGCTCGCAGTTGGGTCGTGCGGGCTCCCGTCCCGGAAGACGGCTCGCCGCTATCGCCGGTTGTGCGTTCTGCCTCGTGCGTCGTTGCCGAAGACATGGTTCCTCCAAAGCCAGAAGTGGGTGCAGCCTTCCGGCTGCTGTGCGTGTCCACGTGGCGGGGCCTCAGGTGACCCCGCCACGTGGGGCCGGTCAGAAGGCCGGCTCGAGCGTGTTGACGTTGTCCTTCGTGACCAGGTCCTCAGGGAGAACCTTGTACTGGGGGACCGGCTTGCCCTGGAGGTAGTTGACGATCTCCTCCACCACAATCCCAGCGGTGGGCTTGTGGATCACAGTGGCGAGCACCTTGCCCTGCTTGATGGCGTTGAACATGTCGGTCTCGCCATCGATCCCGGCGACGTCGACGCCGGTGCGCCCGGCGGTCTCCAACGCGGACAGGCCACCGAGGGCGGCCTCGTCGTTGGCTCCAAAGAGGAGCTGGACATCCTTGTTGGCGGTGAGCATGTTCTCCGCTGCCTTCGCCGACTCTGCGCGACGGTACTGGCCGGGCTGCTGGGCAACGATGGTGAAGTTGCACGCCTTCAGCAGTTCGACCTCGAACGCACCCACCCGTGCGACGCTGGACGCGTCACCGGAGATGCCCTCGATAACGATGACATTGACGTTCTTCTTGCCCTTGTAGTGCTCGACGATGTGCTGACCCAACTGCTTGCCCTCGTTGGCGTAGGGCGCCAAGACCTGCGAGGCCGGGTGGACGCCCAACATTCCCTTCTGGGTGAAGAAGTAGGGCACGTTCTTGCTGTCAGCCTGTGCAAGCACTGCGTCCAGTCCCTGCGTGGTGGCAGGCATCATCATCACTGCGTCGGTGCCCTGCGAGATTGCAGTCTGGATGTCATTGAACTGCTTGTTGACGTCATCGTTTGCGCTGATGACGTTCACCTCGGCTCCCAGCTTGGCCCCAGCCTCGGTCGCCAGCGTCTTCTGCTTGACGAGGAACGGGTGGGACAGGCCTTCGATCGAGAAGGTGATCTTGATCTTCTTACCCGCCTCGATCGGCTTCTTCACCGTGTTCGTGCCCTTGTCGGACTGTTCCGCCGCGATGCCGTACAAGTTCGTTGACAGTTGCTTCTGGATCTCGGCGATCTTGTCGTGGTTCTTGGTGCAGCCGCCGTCGTCGACCGTGACCGCGCTAGGGCTGACCGACGCGCCGCCAGTCGCTGCTGCCGCGTTGTTGTCCTGGCTTGCACTACAGCCGGAAGCAAGGAGACTGGCGAGCAGCACAGCGGAGCCAGCGACAATGGTGGTTCGCTTCATTACATTTCCTCTCTGGGGAAGGCGATGACCGCCATTCCGGTGACAGCCTCGACGTTGGCCCCGTGGACCGTGACGCCGACGCGGAACGTGGCTCGCCGTCGAGCCACGTCAATCTCGGCGCATGTGGCCCGAGCGGTAACGCGTGAGCCGACGGGCACAGGGGCCCGCAGCGTGACCTCGTACGACGCGCTGACGCCTCCAGGCGCCACCAGCTTCGTGAGAGCGGTCTGCACATAGCTGGCAACGAGCAGGCCGTGTGCAATAGGTGCCCCGTAACGCGTTTCAGCGGCGTAGTCCGCGTCTTCGTGCACTGGGTTGTGGTCCCCGACCATCGCGGCGTACGACTTCACCGTCTCGTCGTTGATCAATGCCTCGTGGGTCGCGGACGCGCCGACATGCATGTCGGCGACGGTGACAGTGGTCCGCGACGGGGTCATCGCGCTCCCCCGGCACCGAGTTTCAGGGGCACGGAGGTGGCCGCCCCCTCATCGAAAGTCGACGTGATCGACGCCGCAGTTGCACGGGCCAGCTCGGCCAGCCGACCGTGCAGGTCCTCTTCGCTCACGCGAAAAATGGGTCCCCCGACGCAGACCGACGCGATGGCGACGCCTTCGCGGTTGAGCACTGGAGCTGCCACCGAGCGAACGCCGATCTCACGCTCCTCAAGGTTCACCGCGTACCCCTGCATGCGGGCTCGCTCCACCTCTGCACGCAGCGCCTCCGCGTTTCCGATGGTTCCAGGCGTGAACCGCTCAAACTCGAGCTGGTCGATAAGACGCTGGCGAACCGCGTCCTCGGCCCAAGCCAAGATGACCTTGCCCTGGCTGGTGGCATGCAGTGGGACTCGAGTGCCCGGGGTGCCATACATCTGCACTGAGTGAGTGGAGACCATGACGTCCAGATATGTGAGGTGAAGGCCCTCGCGCACGGACAGGAAGACCGTCTCATCCGTCTCGTCGCGGAGCCGCGCGATCATGGGCCGAGCAACGGCCGCCAGCCTTGCTGTGTCGGTTCCATCCCCGGCAATGAGCCGCAGCTGCGGCCCTACACGGTAAGGCCCGCCGGGCGTTGGCTGCACAAGGAAGTGGCGGTCGCAAAGGACACGCAACAACCGATGGGCCGTCGGCGCGGTCAGGCCGACCGACTGCGCTACGTCCGTGGCGCTGCAGCCTTCCGGATTGAGCGCGACCTCCGTGAGGACGTCGAGCAACCGATAGGCGGCCTGAGCTCCATTGATCTCCATTGATCTCCGTCATCTCCATAATATGGAATGTTGCTCCACAATGTGGTGCTAGTGTGGACACAGCAAGCCTCCCGCGTCAAGAGAAGCGTCCAGATCATGAGCGCGCGCTGACGTCGTTCTGCAAAGGCGGCCTTTCCATCGCGGCGCCAGCACATGTCGCGGCATTGAGGAAAGTGAGCACGCCAACGCGTCGCGGACTCAAGTTCCCCGCGGGGTGCCCTAGCCTTTTCCCTACGAAGCACAGGTTTGCGTCCGCGCATTGGCCGACGGCCCCCTGCTGCGTGCCTCCCACATCGCGGGTGGTCGCGATGTCCCGCGCTGTCACCCCTTCGTCACGCACGACAGGGGGCTCGCGACATGACGACCAAAGCGGCCACGGCTCGTCGGAAGTCTGCCGCGCGCGGATAAGCCCTGGGGTCCCTAGGTCACGGCACGTTCAGCACAGCACGGTAGTACAGCAGTCGGTTGCGACGGAGCCTGCCGCTCTACGCAGGCTCATGGCGGATCGCAAGCACGATCAGATCTCCCCAAGCCAATGCCTGAAGTTCGGGACGAAGAGCGGACACTCCCACGTGGGACGGCCACCACGCACTCCAGGTAAGGCGACCGACCCGCATTCGGCGGCGAGAGCTATAAATGGGCTGACAGCAGCATTGACAGCAACGCACCCAGACGCCCCCGGCGGGAACTGCACTTGAGATGCCCAAAGGTGGCACCCTGCAGCGCTCTACAAACCCGCGCGCACGGCTGCCGACATCTGAAAATCGGAAGATCGCCGGTTCGACCCGGCCTACGGCCACCACGAAAGCCGCAGTCAGGCAGTGCGTATCCCTTCGCCAGGCAGCGACGTTTCGAATGACCGCGATCTGCCCCCTGGAAGGCGTGCACGCCGCCAGATCGCCACACGGCAGGGCGATTCCAACAGCCGAGTTGGGGCGTCGCCCGGGACCAAACGGCTTGACCCGCCTCCTGGTGTCATCTCTCGCAGCGCGAGGCGGGACGGCCCGTCGACATGGTGTTCAGCGTTCGGTCTTGTGGAGCCCGACCACGACGCGCGTTTGGTTCACCGTTCTGCCTGGTCTGGCTATCGTGCGCCGACACAGGCCCGACGACGGCTGCAGCGTTCAGGGCTGTAATGTTGGCTTCGACGAGGCTGCGGGCGGACGCCGTGAGGCCGGAGCGGACGTGGTCGGGCAGGGGGACGCCTCTGTTGCTGAGGAGGTCGCGGGGCGTGACCCAGGCAGCGAGGGGGCTGTCGTCGATGGTGTGGGCGTCCAGTGGGTCGTGCCGCCGTGTGGCAATGGCCAGCATGTTGACGGCACGTGCGGCTCCGGTCAGTTCGGGGTTGGTGGTGGCGTCGTGGGTGGCGTGCGCGAGGTCGACGTTGGTGGCCAGGACCTGCTGGGTGAGGGGGCCGATCCGGCTCAAGTCGGTCCGTTGGGCGATGGCTGAGGTGTGGGCGAGGGTTATGCCGTCACTGATGAGTTCGTGCACCGCAGCCCGGGTCTCTAGTGCTGCGCGGGCCAGGTCAGTGTCGACGCGGCGTGAGTGCGGTGGCGTGAGGTCTCTCCAGAGTCTGGCCATGGTCTCCCACCGTTCTTGGCTTGTGTCCACAGCCGGGGAGAGCCGGGTCGTGTATTGCTGTCGGTCGAGCTGTCCGAAGTCTGCGGCGACGCGGGTCAGGGTGTTGCAGGCGGCGAGGACCAAGGATTGGGTGCGGGCGGTGAGCATGAGGTCGGCGGTGTTGACCCGGTGAGTCAGAGTGCGGTGTGCCTGGACATCCCAGCTGGCCAAGGCTTGAGCGAGCCGGCTTGCTGCGGGTGGCTCGCGGTGCTCCCCCGCCAGTGCGCGGGGGTAGGTGCCGGCGATGACGGCGCCGGCGTGCTGCTCGAACGCGGTCAGCCGGGCGTGTGCGGCGCGGGCTTGCCGAAGTGAGTCCCCGCTGGTCAGAGCGCCCCGGGCGGCCATCTTCATCTCCAGTTCGCGCACCCGCCGGCCGACGGCGACGCCAACCCCGTGGGAGCCGATGTAGAGGGTGTGCATGATCCTGGTCCTGGCGGCCCGCAGGTCGCGCTGTTCGGGCTCGCTGAGTGGTGGCGAAGGAGTGGCGTGCCTGCTGATCAGGTCGGCTGCGCGGGCGAAGCTCCCGGCGATGCGCATGAGGCGCTCGTCGGCGGGCCCGGCTCCTGGCCACGCCCGCCCGCGTCGGGTGCGATGCATGGCTTCGGTCACGGCCTGAAGTTGTTGGATCGCGAGGTCTGCGGAGTCGGGGAGGTGCTCACCAGTGAGCGGCTGGGGAGGGGTCACCGGCGGCAGGGCCTGCCAGAGCTCGCCGGCAGCTTGGACGACCTCGCCCCAGGTGCGCAGCATCATCGCGGCGTCCATCTCGTTGACGTCCATCAGGATCGCCCTGGCTATGTGGTCGGACTCGAGGAGGAGTTCGCCGACGCTGCGTTTGTCCCTGCCTGTCATGGCGCGTGCTCGTTGAGCAGGTGGCAGATCGCGGCGACCAGCTGCGACGTTCCGGGCGGGAAATCCTCGATGGGGTGCAACCGGGTGAGCTCTTCGGCGGCGCGCAGCAGTTCCAGCGGGTCGGTCTCGACCGGTGCGGGCTCATCGGCGTCGGTGCCCGCGGGCAGCAACTCCAGTGCCTGGGACGTGGCCAGGTCCAGACCCTGTCCCAGTAGGCGCAGGACTGGGTCGGGATTGGTAGCGGCCTGGTCCCAGGCCATGTCCGAGGCGCGCGCGAGCAGCCGGGCAACCGTGCCCAGGTTGTCAGTGGCGTCCAGGTCGGTGGGGCGCTGGTCGGCGCTCATCATTGGGGTCTCCTTTAGTTCGTGACAGGTGTGCAACCCAATCCGCTCAGATCCCGCGTGGGCGCGTCAGGTCTCCTCGCGAGCCTGTGCATGACGCCATCGGGGTGTCGTAGGTGTGGATGACACTGCTGTCGTGGCCTAATGGCCACCGGTGCGCCTCTGGAGGTCAGCACCGCCCGCAGTCGAGGTATTCGCACTGGTAACCCCTCGGCTCGTGCAGGAGGTAAGGGTGATGGTCACGATAAGGAAGGTGCTCGCGTACGGACCCGCGGTCGTGCTCAGCACCATGCTGACGTTGCTGGTGGGCGCGGTGCTGCCCGCCACGGTGGGACTGGCGTTGTTCGTGGGGGGTCTGGCCACCATGGTGGCGTTGCTACTCGGTGCGGGCGAGGGGCCGGCGGTCTGGATCCTGTTTCGTGCCCGTGACCTCAGCTCGGCCGAGGCCGCGGCGCTGGCACCCGCCGTGGCGCTGCTGTGCCAGCATGGAGTCGACATGGGCGCGCTTCGACTCCGAGTGCAGGATGGTGTCGTGCCGATTACGGCCTTGGGAGCTGGCCGCTGGACCGTTGTGGTCTCAGCCGGCTTGGTCGCCGCGGTCCGGGACCGGCGGCTGCCCGTCGAGCAGGCGGCCGCGGTCCTGGGCCACGGTGCCGGCGTCGTGCTCAGCGGCGTCGTGCGTTCCGATCCGGCGCTGCAGTTCTGGACGCTGCCTTGGCAGGCCATCCGTGGACTCGCCGAGGGCGTGTCGCGGGCTTGTCGATGGTTGCCGCTGGTGCGGTGGGCCTGGAAGGCACGGTTCATCGTGGCAATGATCGGCGCAGTGCAGGCGGCAGCGGCGCGACAGTGGCTCGTGACCGCCCTGATCGCCCTCGTGGGCGGCCTGTCCTACCTCGTGAGCGTCTGGGAGCGGGCCTGGGCCGCCACAATTCGCGAGTTCGGCGACGAGCAGGTGCGCCAGGCCGGGCTCGCTGAGGACCTGTCCCGTTTTCTCCTGCGCTGCTCGAACTCACCGCTGGTGCACGAACGCGTCCATGAGCTGACCTGCCCCGCGCAGCGGCCCCAGCTCGCCGTCGTGGCCACCCGGACGTAAGCCCGTTCAAAGCTGCGGCCCGTCACGCAGTTGGCGTGGCGGGGCCGCGGGGACCGTTCCTACGCTGCTCATTGCTGTGCCGGGTGAGCTTGGGCGCGGAGGGCGGCTTGGGACTGCTTCCCCCATGGCGGCCGGCCCGCATTCATCACAGCCCCGCCTCGTCCGGGTCCAGGACGGACCTGAGGTCGCCGGCACACCCTGCCGGTGGGTTCCTGGGATCAACCACCGCCGCGCACCGGCTGCACAAGTCGACCCCCGTCGGAGCGCCCACCCAGACACACCCGCCGAGGCAGGCACGCTCCTGCGTACAGCCGCACACCAGACAGGCACGCCGCCGCGGATCGCCACCCGCCTCAACGGAGTCGATCTCTGCAGCGAGATCCTCGGCGGCGGCCAGCAGCTGCTTGGCCGCCCGGGGGTGCCGGGTTCGTCGGAGCACCTCGGCCGAAGCCAGCGAGGCCACCCGCTGGTGTCGCAGTCGCGCCAAAACCCTCGGCTCCAGCACCGATTCGCTCGTGAACGCGACCATCGTGCGCTTCCTCTCCGTTCAGCCGGGAAATGACGCCCCTGACTCTCAGCCTGCAATGGGGTAGGGAAGGCCGTCCCGGTGGCGCCTCGTCACTGCCCAAAGACATCCCCCAGCGCCCTGGTGGACAGCCCCACCGGCCAGCCGTCATCGCTGTCCACCCGGACCCGCCTGCACGGCTTTGGTTGCCGAGCCCGGCATAGCCGCTGCCACCAACGCGTCAGGACCGACTGATGAGCTACACCAAGGCCTGGGAGGTCGGGTACGCCCGTGACCGGGCCCAAGGCCGCAGGCGCTACGTACCCGCAACCGACACACGAGCCAAGCTCCAAGAGCTCGTGGACGCGCACGTCCCGGTCCGGGCGATCGCGCGAGCCAGCGGCCTGAGCGACACCGCAATCGCCCACATCATCGACGGCCGACATGAACAGGTACAGCGGCAGACCGCGGCACGGATCGCGTCGTTGACGCTGAACGACGTGTACGCCCGGGCCCCCGGGAGCGTGCCCAGCGTCGGAGCCGTGCGCCGCGTGCAGGCGCTGATGGCCCTCGGGTGGCGTAAGGCGGACCTCGAGGCCGAGGGTGTCCCCACCGGTCAGCTCGTCACCCGATCGCGAGACCTGATCAGCGTCGAGGGCTGGCGGCAGGTGCGGGACGTCTACGACCGCCTGAGCATGACCCTCGGCCCGTCCCAGGCTGCCCGGGACCGGGCTGCGGCCCGCGGCTACCACCCACCACTGGCGTGGGACGACGAGACGATCGACGACCCGCGGGCGACGCCTCAGCATGGCGGGCCGGTGGAAGCAGCCGTGGACTGGGTCGTGGTCGACCGGGTGGTGGCCGGCGGGTCCGCCGGCGCACGGTGCGATACCGATCTGCAACTAACCCAGGATGAGCGCGTCGCAGCGATCCGTCGGCTCTCGACGGCAGGGTCCTGCGACCGCGAGATCGCGGAGGCGATCGGGGCCTCGCCCCGAACTGTGTTGCGACTTCGCCACCGGGAGGAAGTCCTGCCGGGTCGCCCCGGCACGCGACCAGGTTCCGCCGAGCGTGAGCGATCGACGCCGGTCGACCCCACGGGTTCGCAGCGTGTGCGCCGATCCGCCGGGCTTGAGAAGCTCGCCGGATACACGACGGTGCAGCCTCGGGGCGAAAACGTCGGGCTATCGGCGCGCCGGCCGTCGTGAGCAAGGAACTGGCCGGACTCGATGGCCGCCGAATGCTTGCGGATCGCACTGCTCAGGGGTGCCCGACAGGTCATCATTGGCGTAGTGGACCAGCGCACTTGGGTGTGATGCCCATGACTGCGGGCACTCGGACTGCCCGCCCGCAAGGAACATCGTCCACGCCACCGGCGTCGACGTCTCCTCGGCCGGCAGGCCGCTACTCGGCCTCGGTTGGTTCCGCCAGCTGACGGACTCGACCAGTGCGCCGTGTGAGCGTCATCAACCGCGAACCGGGTGGTTGGGCAGTCGACCGGTCACCATCAACAGCTCGCCACCTGCTCGGCGTCTCGAGGCGTCGACTGCGGCGATGACGGCTTCCCGCAGGAAGCCCGACCGGCTCAGCATCACGCCACCGGTCCGGCGGTCCTCGACGATCGCCTTCTCGAGCGCGGACCTGGTGCTCGCTCGAAGCGGGTGGTGCCGGTTGAACCCGCGCCGACCGTCGCCGATCGGCGAGTGTTCGGCTCGCAGGCGTGCCCGGCCGCGGATCCCGCGCGCGGCGTGTTGCTCGATGGCCCGGTGGAGCCAGCCGATGAACGCATCTGGTGAGTTCGGGTCGTTGTCCAGGTCGGCCACGTATGCCGCCCGCGCCAACTGCCAGATGTCCGGGTCCCAGTAGGTACCCGTCGAGATGGTGTCCTCGACGGTCTTCGCCATGGTGCTCCTCCTTCGCGTCCTAGCACCCACCCGCTCGTCATTCCCGGTCGCCCGCGCCGTTCTCCCCGTCGGCTGGCGCGACAGCGCACCGGCCCTGCCAGGACGCGGTGGGAGGTCCGGGGAGGCCGCCGGCCGGCACCCGTTTTTCCACAGTCGAAACCCGTTGCCGGTGCTTGTCCACAGGCTCGCCGCACGCTCTACGACCGTGCCTTGACTCCGACGAGGATAGCCCATGTCAGTTTGTTCTATTCGACAGGAGAGCATCACCGATGGACGCCAACACCACGCCGCAGGCCGCACCCGCAGAGCAGATCACGATCGTCCAGATCGACCCCGCCACCGCCACTGTCGGCCTCAACGTGCGCCACGAGGCCAACCTGACCGCCGACTTCGTGTCCAGCATCCGTGAACTCGGCGTGCTGGAGCCGGTGATCGGTCACTACGACGAGCAGGGCCAGTTCGTGGTTCTGCGCGGCCAGCGGCGCACCCTTGCCGCCGTCGAGGCCAAGCGCCCCAGCATCCCGGCCGTCATTGTCCAGCGGCCAGAGGACGCCGACCGGATCGTGCACCAGATGGCCGAGAACGACCACCGCAGCGCCATGACCACCGCCGACCGGATCGCGGGCGTCAAGCAGCTGGCCGCGTTCGGCCTGACCGCAGCGCAGATCAAGCGGCGCACGGCTCGGCCCCGCACCGAGGTCGACGCCGCCCTGACTGTCGCAGGTAGCGAGTTGGCCCAGAAGGCCGCGCAGCGCTGGGACTTCCTGACCCTGGACCAGGCGGTCGCGCTGGCCGAGTTCGAGGCCGACCCCGAGGCGGTGAAGGCCCTGGTGGTCGCCGCCAAGGACGGTCACGGGTTCGACCACACGGCCCAGCGCCTGCGCGACGCCCGAGAGGACGCCACCGCGATCGCCGCCATGACCGAGAAGCTGACCGCCAAGGGCGTGCGCATCGTCGAGCGACCGGCCTACGACGACCAGAGCACCCGGACTCTGGACCGGCTCGCCGCCAAGGAGGGGGGCCGCGCTTACAACAAGGCCACCCACACCAAGTGCGACGGCCACGCGGCCTACCTCAGTGTCACGACCGCGTGGGAGAAGGACGAGAAGGGCAAGGAGGTCCGCGTCCGGCAGGCCGAACCCCAGTACGTGTGCACGACGTGGCGCGCCGCAGGGCACGTGGACTTGTGGAACCACGGGGGCGCATCGCCCAAGCCCAAGGCGGCCGACATGAGCCCCGAGGAGCGCGAGGCGGCCCGTGCCGAGCGGCGCGACGTGGTCGACTCCAACAAGGCGTGGGACAGCGCCGAGCCGGTGCGGCGCGATTGGCTGGCCGCATTCGCGAGCCGCAAGACCGCGCCCAAGGGCTCGTCGGCCTTCATCGCCCGTGTCCTCACCGAGCACCCCGAGGTCGTCGCGAGCGTCGGCGGATCGCAGTTGGCCGCCGAGTGGTTCGGGCTGAAGCACACCGGTTACGGCTACGGAAGTGGGTGGACCGCGCTGATCGAGAAGGCCACCGAAGGTCGAGCCCAGGTGATCGCCCTGTGCCGCCTGCTCGCAAGCCTGGAGAAGGGCACGGACCGCCAGTCGTGGCGGCGGGTCATGCCCGCCACCGCCGAATACCTGACCTTCATCGCCGCGAACGGCTACGACCTGTCCGACGTCGAGAAGCGGGCGGCAGGTCTGATCAAGCCCACGCCCGCGTCGCGCGCCCGCTCCAAGGAGCCGGCCCCTGCCGCGCCTCACATCGAGGCCCCCGAGGCCAGTATCGACACCCCCGACCCGGAGCCTTCGCCCGAGAGCGAGGAGGCGTACGACGCGCCGACCGGCGCGGGCGCGGCCACCCCGGCTGCCTAACCCGCTACCGAGGTGCGCGGGTTGTCGAGGGGACAACCCGCGCACCCTTCGAGTCGACCAAATAGGAGCGTCCGCATGCGCACCAAGGTCGCCCCGGACGGCGCGCGCGCCCAGCGGTCTGCTGAGGCTCGACGCGCCGAGTCGGATCAAGTGCGCGGCGCGGGACGCGCTCACCATCGGCTGACCCCCACAGCACAGAGCCCGGAGCGCTCGACCAGGAGCCGCGCTCCGGGCTCTGCCAACGAGATCACCACAGGCGCAGCTGCTCGCCGAAGATCCGCGTCAGTCGCAGCAGGTCGGCGGCGACCAGCTGCGGATCCTTGCGCGCCAGGTCCCGCAGTTCCCGCGCTCGACGGCGCGCGCCTCGGGGTGCACCCGCTGGCACAGGGGGTTGTCGCACCGGTGTCCGAGCACCTCGGTTGCGGCCAATGCCGCGACGCCATGCACCTGGGCGAAGCCGAAACGACGCGCGATGATCACCCGGCCGGGCGCGAACCAGAACCGGCCGTGCCCCTTGCCGCTGATGGCCCCGGTCCACCACCAGCACTCACTGCCGGTGACCCGGACGATCTTGCGCTCACGCCGGGTCACCGTGTCGGCATCCGCGACCGCCGCGTGGAGCAGCCCTGACCCTTCCTCATCCAGCCGCCGTGCACACACGGGCGCGCCTCAGTCGCCGGAGTCGTCGCTCGCAGCCCGGGACGGCGACACCTCGTCCCGGGCCAGCGCGCACAGCCGCGCCGCCTCCCGACGGCTCAGACCACCGCCACACCACTGGATCGCCTCGTCCAAGCCGAGGCCCTCGACGGCAGTCATTCGGTGCAGCGCCTCCCCCGCTCGCTGCTCGCACCGCCGCACCATCTCGTCGCGCTCCCCCAACGCCACCATGACCTCGACCCCACGGGCACTGAGCCGCTTCTCTCGCTCCACCCGCTGCTCGCGCATCTTGGACTGTGCGTCCAGAGCAGCCCGTCGGGCCAACTGTCGAGCGCTCTGCTTGCTGACCGGCCTGTCCTGGGTCTGACTCATCGCCTCGTCCTTCCTGATCACGGAAACCTGCCACCCACGAACGCCCCGGACCGCTCCGCCAGTGGACAACCAGCACAGCCCACGCCCACACACCCGACCGCCCTTCCCCTGCCTACGACGTACCCCCAGCCGAAACCGCCCACCGCCATGTCCCACACACCTCATGCATTCCTGGTCGTTGAACGCGCGACCACTGACCACCAGGTGCCCTCGGACCGGCTTCCTATGGGCGTGACCATGTCGATCCACAAGCTGACGGCAGGCAGCGGGTACGACTACCTGACCCGCCAAGTGGCCGCCCAGGACGTGACCGAGAAAGGGCACACCGGCCTGGCCAGCTACTACGCCGCCAAGGGCGAGGCGCCGGGCCAGTGGGTCGGCTCCGGCCTCGCCGGCATCGACGGGCTGTCGGCCGGAGACGTGGTCACTGCCGAACAGATGCAGGCGCTGTTCGGCTCCGGTCACCACCCGCTCGCGCAGCAGCGGCGTGATCGGCTGCAGGGCCCCGACCTGACGGATCGGGACTACCAGGCCGTCACCCGACTGGGCGTCCCGTACAAGGTCTACGCCCGCGATGTGTCCACGTTCCGACTCGAGGTCGCGCAGCGCATCGCCGAGCTGAACATCAGCCGAGGCGTCGGCGGCAGCGCCGCCCGGGAGGTGGCCGTCTCCGTCGAGGAGAGGGCCCGGATCCGCACCGAGATCGCGGTCGAGTTCTTCCGCACGGAGCACGGTCGGGACCCCGCCGACGCACGCGAGATCGCCGCCACCATCGCCAAGAACTCGCGCCCCCGCACCACGGCGGTCGCCGGGTACGACCTGACCTTCTCCCCCGTCAAGAGCGTCAGTGCCCTATGGGCCATCGCCGATCCCGCCACGGCGGCGCGCATCGAACGGGCACACCAGGCGGCGGTGCAGGACGCGCTGTCGTTCCTGGAAGAGCACGCCTTGTACACAAGGTTGGGCACCAACGGGGTCCGTCAGGTCAACGTCCAGGGCCTCGTGGCCACCGCCTTCACGCACCGCGATTCCCGCGCCGGCGACCCGGACCTGCACACCCACGTCGCGGTGGCGAACAAGGTACAGACCATCGATCCAGGAGGCGCCGGCCGGTGGCTCAGCATCGACGGGCGGGTGCTGTTCAAGGCCAACGTGGCGGCCTCCGAGCAGTACAACACCTCCCTGGAGAAGCACCTGCGCGCCGACCTCGGGCTGCGCTTCGAGGAGCGCCCCAACCCCGATGCCCGCAAACGTCCCGTGCGCGAAGTCGTCGGGGTCGACCCTCGGCTGAACGAGCGCTGGTCGGCCCGACGGGCCAGCATCCAGGCGCGCCGCGCCGTGCTCGCCCAGCAGTTCCAAGCGGCCCACTGGCGTCCGCCCACCGAGGTCGAGTCGATCCAGCTGGCGCAGCAGGCGACGTTGGAGACCCGTGAGGCCAAACACGAACCACGCAGCCTCGCCGAGCAGCGGCAGTCGTGGCACCAGCAGGCCGTCGAGGTCCTCGGCGACGGAGCCGCCGTCGCCTCCATGGTGCGGGCGGCGACGGAGCCGCCGATCCCAGCGACAACCCGGGTCGACGCTGACTGGACAAGGGACACCGCCGAGCGGATCGTGACCACCCTCGAAGCTCGCCGCAGCACGTGGCAGGTCTGGCACATCCGGGCCGAGGCACTGCGCCAAGCCAGGGCCGCCGACCTGGCGGTCAGTGATGTCGACCGGGTGGTGGACCTGCTGGTCGACGAGGCGCTCAGCCAGCAGTCCGTGCGCCTGTCCCCCGATGGCGACGGGGTCGCCGAGCCTGCGCAGCTACGTCGCCGCGACGACGCAAGCGTGTACACCGTGCACGGCGTCGAGCACTACACCTCCGCCCGGGTGCTCGCCGCCGAGCAACGCCTGGTCACCGCGGCGGCACAGGTCGACGGCCGCACGGTCAGCACCGAGGCCGTCGACCTGGCGCTGCTGGAGACCGCCGCCAACGCGGTCACCCTCAACGCCGGGCAGGTCGCCCTCGTGCGCGGCATGGCCACCTCCGGAGCTCGACTGCAGCTGGCGATCGCCCCCGCCGGCGCCGGCAAGACCACGGCGATGAGGGCGCTCGCCAGGGCGTGGGAGAACGGCGGCGGGACCCTCATCGGACTCGCCCCCTCGGCCGCCGCGGCCGCGGCCCTACGCGACCAGATCAACACGAACGGGGCGGTGCGCACCGACACCCTCGCCAAGCTCACCCACCACCTCGCCAACGGCGACCTGCCCGACTGGGCCACCCAGATCGGAGCCAACACGCTGGTCGTGATCGACGAGGTGGGCATGGCCGACACCCTCTCCCTCGACGTCGCCGTCGAGTGGATCACCGCCCGCGGCGCCAGCGTCCGCCTCATCGGCGACGACCAGCAGCTGGCCGCGATCGGCGCCGGCGGGGTACTGCGCGACCTCGACGCCACCCACGGTGCGCTGCGGCTCACCGAGCTCATGCGGTTCGCCGATCCCGCCGAAGGAGCCGCCTCACTGGCGCTGCGCGAAGGCCTGACCGACGCACTCGGGTTCTACCTCGACAACCACCGCGTCCACGTCGGCGACCTGACCACCATGACCGAGGACGTCTTCGGCAGCTGGCAGGCCGACCGCGCCGCCGGTCTCGACGCGATCATGCTGGCACCCACCCGCGACTTGGTCTGCGACCTGAACAGGCGTGCCCGCGAGCACCGGCTCCAGCAGACAGATGGCCCCACCGGAGCTCCGCGAAGCGTGCGGCTCGCCGATGGCAACCAGGCGTCGGCCGGGGACCTGGTCATCACCCGCGCCAACGATCGCCGGCTCCGGGTCAGCGGGTCGGACTGGGTCAAGAACGGCGACAGGTGGACCGTTCTCGACGTAGACTCCCCCACCGGTGCCGGATCACTGACCGTCCAGCACACCCGCAGCGGACGAGTGATCGAGCTCCCCGCCGACTATGTGACCGCCTCGACCGAACTGGGCTACGCCACCACCGTGCACACCGCCCAAGGCGTGTCAGTCGACACCGTGCACGGGCTAACCACCGGACAGGAATCCCGGCAGCAGCTGTACACGATGCTCACCCGCGGCCGCCTCGCCAACCACGTGTATCTGGAGGTCGTCAGCGACGGGGATCCGCACAACGCCCTGCGTCCCGACAGCATCACTCCCCCTACCGCGACCGACCTGCTCGAGCGCGTCCTGGCCCGGGACGACTCCCCACTGTCCGCCACCACCATGGCCCGGCAAGCCGCAGACCCCTCGGTCCAGCTCGGTCACGCCGCCACCAGGTACACCGACGCGCTTTACGTCGCCGCCGAAGACCTGCTCGACCGCGGCACCCTCGAGGGCCTCGAGCGGGCCGCGGAGGCCCTCGCCCCCGGCCTGACGGCCGAGGCCGCGTGGCCCACGCTGCGCGCCCACCTCATCCTGCTCGCCGCAGCCGGGCCCAACCCGGCACAGGCCCTGGCCCAGGCCGCCGACGGTCGCGAGCTGAAAACCGCCGCAGACCGCGCAGCCGTGCTGGACTGGCGCCTGGACGACACCGGTCTCCGCAACGCCGGACCCGGCCCCCTGCCGTGGATCCCCGCCATCCCCTCACGCCTGACCGAGCACCCGCAGTGGGGCCCCTACCTGCGACAGCGCGCCGAACTGGTGACCGACCTCGCCGCCCAAGTCAGGGCCGGCGCCCAGTCCGCCCCGACCCCGGCCTGGGCACGTCAAGGGGCAGCCCGCCCGAACCCGACCACCCTCGGGGACGTCGCCGTGTGGCGCGCCGCCATGCAGGTAGACCAGGAAGACCGGCGCCCCACCGGTGCACCCCAGCTGCAGAAAGCCCCGGCGCGGTGGCAGCAGCGGCTGAACACCGCCGTAGTCGGCGACCGCACGCCGGCCCTGCAGGAGTGGGGCGACCTTCTGCGCCGCACCGCACCGGCAGCCTCCCGCGACGACTTCACCCCGCTGCTGGCCGAACGACTCGCCGCCATGTCCCGCGCCGGCTTGCCCACCCGACAGATGCTGGCCGGTGCCCTGCACCGGGGCCCGCTGCCCGACGACCACGCGGCCGCCGCGCTGTGGTGGCGGCTGAGCCGCCACGTGGCCCCCGCAGTGGCTCAAGAAGTCGACCAGGGCCAGACCCTCCACTCCGACTGGGCGCCCGCGCTGACAGCCAAGATCGGCCCGGCCCGTGTCAAGCACATGCAGACCAGCAGCTGGTGGCCGGCCCTGGTCAGCACCGTCGACCACGCCCTGCAGCGCGGCTGGTCCCTGAAGGACCTGATGGACGTCGCGGTCATCGCCGACAGCGACGTCGACCCCGCCCAGGCCGTGGTCTGGCGCCTGTCCGTGCTGACTGACCCGCCCCCCTCGGATGAGGACATCGACATCCCCCACCCCGACGACAATGCCCCCGCCGACGTGTGGGACATCGACCCGGCCCCGGATGCGCGGCCCCCGATGGCACCCGAGGTGTGGGAGAGGACGTTGGGCGCGCTCGACGCCGACCCAGGACCCGCACACACGCCGCTGGAGCCCCTGGACGCCAAGGTTGAGGACCGGGTTCTGGTTGACCCGACGGAACTCACGGTCGACGCGGAGCTGCAGCTGGCGGCCCTCGAGCGATCGGTCATGGGAGCGCTGCGGCCGAGCGACGCCGAGATCGAGCTGCAGGTGGCCCGTGCCGCGGAGCTCGACTTCGCGCCGGTGCCTGCGGCACGGATGCTCGAGGTCAACCAGCTGGCGCTCGACTTCTACTGCGACCAGTACGAAGGCAGCTGGGCGCAGGGGTACCTGACCGAACGATTTGGACAGGATCCCGCGCGCACGCCCGGCCTGCGACCGGGCTACGCCCCCGCCGGGTGGACCAACCTGGTCAGACACCTTCGCCGCCTCGGCGTCACCGATGAGGAGATGGCCGAGGCCGGTGTCGCCGCTCCCGCACGCACGGGTCGGCTCATCGACCGGTTCCGCGACCGGGCCGTGATGCCGATCGTGCACGAGGACCAGGTGCTCGGGTTTGTGGCACGACGAAACCCTGACCTGGGCGACGACGACAAGGCCGGACCCAAGTACCTCAACACCGCCGACACCCCCCTGTTCCACAAGGGTGCGCAGGTGTTCGGCCTGGTGCCTGAGCTGAATCCCACCGACGCGACACTGGTCCTCGTCGAAGGTCCTCTGGATGCGTGGGCCGTCACGATCGCCACTGGTGGGCGCCATGTAGGGATCGCCCCACTGGGTACGTCCCTGACCGATGAGCAGGCCAGCCAGATCGCCGGCCCTGGTCGCCCGATCATCGTCGCCACCGACGCCGACCTACCGGGGCGGGTCGCCGCCGAACGGGACTACTGGCTGCTCACCCAGCACGGCCTCGACCCGGCCGCGGCCACCTTCCCCGACGGGCTGGACCCGGCCGACGTGTTCAACCGGTATGGCGCTGCCGCGCTTGAGCGAGTACTGGCCACCGCGCGACCGCTGGGCGCCATCCTCCTCGAGGAGCGGCTCACCAACCTGACCGGCGCGCCTGCTCTGCAGGGCGCCGTGCAGGTCCTCGCGGCCAGGCCCGCAGACCACTGGACTGCCCTCATCGACACAGTCGCCGCGCGACTGCGGTGTTCCCCAGCCCAAGCCCGAGCCCACCTGTCAGCCAGCGTCCAAGCGTGGAACCGCGACCCGCGCGCCGCGACACGGGCACGGCTCGACGAGATCTCCGACGTCAAGGTTCGGCTCACGGCCGCCACCCAGGCCACCGCTGTCGACCAGTGGGCTGCACTGGCATCCGAAATCGATCCTCGACTGACCTCTGAAGCCGACTGGCCAACCCTTACCGCCATGATGCAGCTGGCCCACCAGGACGGCCACGACGTGGCGGCCACCGTGCGACGGCTCGTCGAGAACGAACCGCTATCGGACCTGCCCGCCCAGGACCTGCGATACCGACTTGTCGCCGCCCTACCACTCGACATCGCGGCAGCCCCACGGAGCCCAATCGCGGGCCAACCTTCCAGGGCCGCGCGGGCGCAAGAGCGCCCCACTCCCGAAACAACCTCTCCGCGTCCGCAGCAGACCCAGCGCCGTTGATAAGGCCAGCGCAGTCGCAGTTGCCGGGCTGCTACTGCTGTCCGGCGATGCGCCCCACAGCGCCCCAATATGAAACAGGTGCTACTTGTTCGGAATCCCCACCATGCTTGATCGCGTTGGCCGGCCCGTTGTCCGGTCCGGCCGAACTTGACGTCCTGCGGGCCGTATTGACACCCATGTGGCATCAGCGACGGCAAAGTGACACCAAATCGCCGCACCGCGGGGGCCGCGACTGAGGCCCACCTCCTCTTGATTAGGCGCGTACTCAGCGATATGCATTGGGTGGCGATAAGCGGACAGCGCAGGTTTCCGCCACTCAGTAGGCGCACACACAGCGGGGTCAGTGCACCCCAATCAAGCCCACAGCCCCGCGCCGCAACGGCCAGGCCGGGACCCTGGCTTTAGTGGGGACCTGACCAGGTCGAACAGGACGGCGCTCGAGCCCATGGCGCGCGCGTTGTTGGGCCGATGGTTCTGCTCAGCGAATCCAGAGTTAGCTGACTGTGCCGGTGGCCAGATTACGGTCAAGGGCCAGAGTGCGTGATCTGGGCGAAGCGTCCTGTCCGCCGCCCCGGCGCTCCCGACTGGACACTTGCGAACGGGACGCCGAGAGTGTCCAACGTCTGGGTGAGTTCGGTCGTCGTCTGAGCAGGACACCACGAGGACGATGTGTGTCGACGGGACACTGCGCCTGCCCCATGCCGCGTTCTGTCGGTCGAGCCCTGCAGGATGGGGTTCGTGAACTCGATCTACTTGCCGCAGGGGCATACGCGATGGTCACCGCGGACGGAGCAGGACATGCAGGATGCTCTGGACCAGGGGCTCCTGGGAGGAGACGCGCTACCTCGACCTGACGCGGGAGGTGGGTGCGGGGAGGGCGGAGAACAAGGAGCTTGCGCGTGACCTGCGCAGTTCGCGGCGGACAGTGGTTGCCTACTCATCGGGGTCGATGAGGTCAAGGGTGGCCCGCCGGTGCTGTCGCCGGTCCCTCTGGCTTGCTGAGCGGGTGGAGCAGGTGTCGCGGTCGTGGTCGACCCCCCGCTTGACCGCGGTCAGGTAGGGACACGTGCCCGCATCTTCGCGAAACGGGACCACAATTGCGGTAGGGTTTCAGGAAGAGTCGGTGACAGAGGGTCGCTGGGCGGATGGGGAGGGTGAGCATGGCGCGCGAGCTATGGGAAGAGCACGGTGCTGTCACGCGACTGTCCGACTTGGGGCTGAGCGTGCCGCTGCTGCACGAAGCGCTTATGCGGGCGGATGGGGCCGCGGCCACCGCAACGCCGTTCCACCCGACGTCCTTCGAGGGATACATGCGTTGGGCGGCCCTCGTGTCGGCCGCTCGAGAGTCGTTGACGTCGCTGGGGTGGTCGTTCGACGACCCGCAGAACTTGCCGCGGGCCGTGGACCCGAGCGGGACGTTTGCGCTCGTGGTCAGCTCGGGCGACGAGTTCACGGGGGTGACGTACGCCCCGGTGGGTTCACCGTCGACGAAGAACCCGAAGGGGGCGATGATCAAGCAGGCTGTTGAGGTCAACGAGCAGTTCACGCTCGACTTGGGGCCGCGGTTCTCGCCGCCGGCGCCGATGACTCCTTCGTCCGACTTGGTGACGTGGTTCCTGATGTACCGGTACACCCCGAACGAGGTGTTCGCTGAGGTGTCTCGGCCGATCGCGATGGCCGGAGCTCACGTCAGTGAGTGGGCTGAGCGAATCCTGTTGCCGACCGTTCCGCGTGACCCCGGGTTCGTGTTCCCGGCCGCGTCGGACGAGCCCGACGACGGTGACCTGTACAACGTTGAGCTGTCGCGCCGAGCGTGAACGGGGTCAACCCGTCTCGGCTGCGCCTGGCCCGTAAACGGCGGGGTTTGACACTGACCGCTTTGGCGAAGCGGACCAGCCTGAGCGCGCGGTCGCTGTCGGCGTACGAGAACGCGGAGACCGAACCAACGGCGGCGTCCCTTGCTGTCCTGGCCGACACATTGGAGTTCCCGGTCTCGTTCTTCACCGAGCCGGACATTGACGAGATTCCAGTTGATGCGGTCAGCTTCCGCGCGCTGACCAAGATGACGGCTCGGCAACGTGATGTGGCCCTGGCGTCAGGAAGGGTCGCGGCGTTGTTCGACGAGTGGCTTGGCGAGAGGTTCGACCTCCCCGCCCCTGATGTGCCGTCGCTGACTGGGTATGCACCTGACACGGCCGCTGAGACATTGCGGGCCCGCTGGGGTTTGGGTGAGCGAACCATTCGCAACATGGTGCATCTCGTCGAAGTGCACGGTGTGCGGGTCTACTCGCTGCCGTACGACTGCGCAAACCTCGACGCGTTCTCCATGCGGTGGCAGGGTCAGCCGCTGATTTTGGTCGATGTGCGCAAGTCCGGGGAACGCGGACGCTTCGACGTGGCCCATGAGCTCGGACACCTGGTGATGCACGGCGAGCACAGCGAGGTGTCCGGACCAAGGACCGAGGCTGAGGCAAACGCATTCGCTGCAGCCTTCCTCATGCCGGCCCGGTCCGTCCTCGCGGCAGGATTGCGCAACCCGACGCTGACGACGGTTTTGGCGGCCAAACGGGTATGGGATGTGTCGGCGATGGCGCTGGTGCACCGGCTACATGAGTTGGACCTGGTCACGGACTGGCAGTACCGAAGCCTGTGCGTCGAGCTGTCCCAACGTGGGTATCGGTCCACCGAACCGGGTGGCATCCCACGTGAGGGGTCGCAGCTGCTGACCAAGGCCTTGGGCCAGCTACGAACCGAGCGCGTCGGTCTGAACGGCATCGCCGAAGATCTGCACATCAGTAGCGCCGAGCTGCGAACTCACCTTTTCCAGTTGACGCTCGCGTCGACCGGCTGACTCCACTGCACTCGCGAAGCCAGCTCGGGTAAGCGGCCGGACGCAGTTGTCAGTGGGGCCCGGCACCATGGGGACATGGAGGACCGCACGTCGTCAAGCAGTCGCGCTGCCGTCTGCGCGCAGCGTTTCCCTGGGCTGATTCCTTGAGCGCGAACGAGCTCGACGAGTTCACAGTCGAACTCCACGGACCGGGCACGGCCGACTGGCCGCCGGTCGCCATGCAACACCATGAAGCAGTGGTCGTCACCTACTGGAAGGACCGGGCCACCCAGTAGGTGACGCCGCCACTTCCCTCTGGTGTGGTCGTCTGCTGCGCGAGAACACTGCCACTTCAGTTCGGCTGGATTGGGCTGTCGGTGCTGTCAGCTACGGTCCGGCCATGCAGATGCCGTCCGTGTACCAAGTCCTGACGTCGGTCGTCTTGCCGTTGGCCGTCTTCTTGCTGGGCGTGCGGGCGACAACGGCGCAGCACGTTCGCTCGCTGCGCGCCGAGGCCGCCGCCCAACGACTCATCACGCTGGCTGACGACCTTGCAACTTCAGGACGCGACATCTGTGACGTCCTCTTCGCTGGTGACGCGTGCGTCGGCTGTGGGACGGGAATCTCCGCGCGACGGCTCATCGACATTGCCGGGCAGGTGGACCGAACGGTGGACCTGGCGTTGGTGCACGTACGCGACCAGGAGATGCGGGACCGGCTGCTGCGCGTGGTGCGGGCGGCGGCAGCAGTGAGCAAGCACCGTAAGAACCTAGAACGGCCCTGCGACGAGATGCTGCGGGACGTCAACCGTCTCGCGGTTGCCTGCGACAGGGCGGCAAGCTCATGCGTGGCCATGGTGCACGAGGGGCGTCCGGTGCCGCGGTCCAAGGACTTCCTGACCACGGCTGACAGGGTTCTGACGAGCTCGGGCAGGTTCCTGCGGCGGGTTCGTCGCATCGCCGCCTGAGCGTGCTCTGACGGTGCCGCAATGCCCTGCCCGGTTCGGAGTGCTGACCCGGGCAGGGCCACGGCACTCTGACGGAGACGAAGCCTCGTCAAGGTTCCGAGGGAGGGACGCGGGTTACGGGTAGGTGTAGCTGATGGTGATCTTCGGGTCGGCCTGGAAGGCCCACCCGTAGGCGTGCTGGACACCGAGCTGAACCTGGCTGTCGCCGCCGGCGACCAGGTTGGCTGCCGGCTGCCCCGGCATTGGCTCCACCAGCGGCGGGTCGACCGTGGCCGTGTGGTCCAGGGGGAACACGACGGTGGCGCCGAGTCGCACGTTGCCGACGGGCGCCAAACTCAGCTGGGGTGCGTACATCACGAACCGGTACCGGCGCGGGTTGCCGTCCAAGGGCGACAGCTTCTGGCTCGCGTGAATGCGGATGACGTGCTGTCCGGCCGGGATGACGAGGTCGGCGACCTTGTAGTGGCTGGCGTGCCCTTCCAGCTGCTTCCTCTCGTTCGCAGCCGGGTCGAGGACGATGCCTGCCTTGTCGAGGACGGGGCGGATTATGCTCGCGTTCGCCTTGGTGATGCGCTTGAAGGTGGCCGGCTTCTTGAACTGCGCCTCGGAGCCGGACACGACGCGCACGAACGCTGACGTTCCCGCCTCGACGTCTGCTGCGAGAACGAGCCGGTAGCTGCCTTCCTGCGGCGACTGGACGGTGGCGGTGATGGTCATGTTGGCCACGTCGTAGCTGTCCGGGGTGAACCCCTGGACGGGTGCGATGGCCTCGATGTCGATGTTGATGCCCTGGTTGAGAACCACCAGGTGGGTCGTAATCGGTGTTGGCGTTGCCATGGGTGATGCCTTTCCCTTCGGTGTGGTCAGCCGTGAGCCGGCCGTCCTTGTGCGGTCTTGCTGTGAGAGGTGGCGCCAGCGGTGCGGGGGTCGGGTGGTGCGGCGGGCCTGGCGGCGGTGGTGTGACCGCCAGGCCCGTTGGTCACCGCTCGTTGCGGACGCCCTTGTGCTGGTTCGGGCTTCCGTTGAGGATGCGACCGGTGGAGGTGTCGCGCTTGAACCAGGTGTTGCCCACCTTGAACTCGCTACGACCCCGGACTGCGCCGGTCCTGTGCCCGTGCCCCGTGTTCTTCGCCATTCCTGCTCACCTCCGTTCCGACAGCCGGTCCGCGCTGCTGGTGGGTGCGGTGTCCTGTCATCTGGTAGTCGCGGCAGGTCGCGACGGTGTTAGCCGGGGCCGGTACCGCATGGCGCATGCCCGCCGACGGCCAGCGCAGGACCGCTGACCAGGCGGCGCAGGGCGCTGTCGGTCGTTCCAGCTGGTCGGCTCAGGCCGCGCGGGAGCGCGCGCCCGACCGTGTGCTCAGGCGGTGAGGTCGGTGGTCTGGGTCAGGACCGGCACTCCACGCACAGACCGTCCTTCATCAGGCCCGCGTCGAACACGAGGTAGCACCGGGTGCACTGGAGCCCGGCGTCGTCACGCCGCTGGCACGCGCACTTGCCGCACACTGGGCAGTAGTGCGTCCGGCAGCTCGAGCACGGCCATCCAGTGACTTGGCTTGTTCGTCCACAGCAGTGAACTTCACCGGTGGGCCGTTGGTCGAACTCGCGGGGCCGGTCCAGGTGGAGCTGCTCAGCACCCCAGATGTCGGTGTTACTGAACACGACGATGATTCGTCGCCCAATTCGGACAGCGTCCATGTAGTACGACTGCTCCGCTCCCCACGGCGTGCGCCAGAAGGTGCGACGAGCCGAGTGCGTCCCGTCGGCCAACGTCTTGATGGGGTGTCCGTCAGGTACGGGCTGGTCTCGCCACGGGAAGACGGTAGGCCACCCGTTTGCCGGGTGAGGGTTCACGCTGCTGGAGTGAACCATGTAGGTGTCTGCGTCGATGAGGACGACTGCACCGAGGTCCGTGAACGTGTCGGCAAGGGCGATGGCGCATGCCGGGTGACTCGCGTGGCTGGCGTCGAAGAGGTCGAGAACGTGGCGTGCCCGGGCCGGGGCACCTCCCAGGGTGGCGTTCACCAGGGTGCGCGGCAGGAGCAGGTGGCTGGCGATGCGGTCACAGATGGTTTCCAGGAGCCGGCCGGCTTCGTCTTGGTCGGCCACCCAGTCGATCAGGTCGTCGAAATTGGCCAGCCAGTGCCCGACCTCGTGCGCCAACGTGAAGTTCTCTCGCCGGGAGCCACGTGAGCGCGCGTACAAGATCACGTTGTCACGAAGGAACGAGACTCCGTCGCAGGCGCCACCGTCGTCGCGTCGGTCGGCGAGGTGTTCGACCCGCGTGGCAGTCAAGCCCAGTGTCCGCATTGCGGCGTGAGGGTCTGCAGCGAACGCGTCCTGGACGCCGGCGGGCAGTCGCGCCAACGACTTCTCCACCCACCCGTCCAGCGGCGACGTCCGGCTCATGTGGGCCTCTGTTGGTCTGTGGGCTCTGGCTCGTCCCTGGTTTCCAACGCGGTGACGAACGCTTCGAGGGTCTGCAGCCACTGGGCCGCGTCCGGCTCGTCACCTCGGTGCACCGTGGCCAGTGCGCGTGACCTGAGGGTGGACGCGGCCACCGTTCGTGACAGTCCCTGCAAGGCAGCAAACCGGCGGGTGAGCTCCTGGAAGGCTGACGTAGCCGTGACCGCGTCGATGGCGCGTTCGCTGGCGCTGCCGCCCACCGCACCCGCTGAGTCTGGCGCGACGGTGCGGTCCGTCGTGATCGACTCGACGCTGGTAGACACCAACGCAGCAACTGACTGAAGCATGACCGGAGCCAGCACCGTACCGGTGTGGCTCTCCCAGCTGGCCACCTCGGCGGTGGTGATGTCCCAACCCTCTTCGGTCAATGCGCGCGCGACCTCGCTCACCTTCAGCGCGGCCTTCGTGCGCGCACGCTTCAGCGCTGCCCCATCCAACGACAGGTTCGCGTCCGGCACCAGGCCGAGCATGGCCGCGACCGGGTCTTCCTCCAAGGCTGGAGCTCCGTGCGCGTGGTCGAACAGGGCCGCCTCGACGGCCGCCAGTCGCACAACCTGCGCCCACTCGTCGGCAGTCACGTCGTCCGGGGCAGGCATGCGTGGGTTCCTGGCGCGTTCGCTCACCAGCTCCGACATCCGGTCCTGCTCGTCCATGTTCACCACTGCACACCTTCCTCCTGCATCATCGTGGCCAGTTTCGTCAGTGCTGCCGTGCACAGCTGACTGACTCTGGCACGGCTTACTCCGAGATCCTTCGCCACCTCTGCTTGCAATCGTCCGTTGACCTTGCATTCCACGAGCGCGAATCGTTCGTCGTCGCCCAACCGGCCGAGCAACGCCCATGCGCTCGCGGCCAGTCGGCGGTCGTCAATGCTCTGCGCGAGGTCGTCGACGAAGTCCGCCTCGTCGGGGTGGTCGTCGCGCGCGGCGTACTCCGTGTCCACCTTGGCCTTGCCGGTTGCCGCGCGGCGAAGGTCCTGAGCCCGCCTCCTGGCACAGTTCGCCATGAACGCACCCCAGTTGCGCACACCGTCCGGCGGCGGCGCCTTCATCAACGAGATCATGGCCTCGCTGACGGCATCATCCGCGAGGTGACCCAGGCCTACCCAGAACAGCTCACGCTGGGCCGCGTTCCACATTGCGTCCTTGTGCCTGTCGTACAGAGCCGCCCACCGTGCATGACCCGGTCCTGCATTCATGTTCACCACCACCAGTTCGGGCCGCTCCAGGCCCGGATAGTCACCACCAGCAACCCCTTCACCTGTGTAGTCGCACGCGAACGCACCCGCGTTAGCGACACGCCAACGCCATGAGCTTGCTGAGCGGCCGCGGCCATCGGCACGGCGACGGGCGCCCCGGGGGGCGGAACCGGGCTCCCCCTGCTGCTTGCCTTGGGCGCCGTGCTGACCACGCGCCCTTGCGGCTCGCCGAGTCAGCTGGGATCGCTCACGCGGACAGCGCCCGTCTTAGGAGTGCCGCGGGTCCTTCGACAACTGTGCGACCCGCGCGTTTGACAGCCCACTCGCCGCGGCAATCCGCTCGTACGACCAACCCTGACGTCGCAGGCGTCGCACAGCCCGAAGACGAACCTTGGCAATGCGCTCGAGCTCGGCATCCAGCGCCGCGAAGGCGTTCCCTACGGCCAGGACGATGTTGATGTCGTCGCCGACCTCTTCGGGCCGTCCGGCTTGCGCGCGTATCGCCTGCTTCAGGTCTGCGGACAGGACACCCCTGCGGCCCCAGAGCGGCGCGGACGGGGAGGCATAAGCCCATCCGACTAGGTGCAGAGGTCGATACGCACGGAGGCGGGCCGCACTGAGTCGGGGTGTTGTAAGGAACTGACAGCGGAGCCTGCCAAGGCTGCCCTGCCGCGTACCGGGTGCCTGCCAATCACATACGGTGGCCTTATGGAGTACGCGATTCGTCACAAGCTGGACAGCCGAGATGCTGAGACCGGGTCCTTCGCCACGCCTTCGGAGGCCCTCGGCTGGTGGGAGCAGTGGGGCCGTGAGCACCCAGGTGACCGCATTCGCGAGTGGAAACTGGTCGAGCGAGGAACGGGCCGTGTCGTCGCGTCGCAAGACGCAAACCCAGCCGAATGAGTCGTTGCCCAGAGGGGTGAGACCGCGCCGAGCCGATGGGGTGGCTCTAGTTCTGGACCCAGTCCTCGCCGTCGCCCGGACGGACGTCCTTCGTCTCGCTGGGCGTGGAGTCGCCCTTCTCGAAGACCTCGTAGGTGGCCGGCGAGACCTTGAACATGTCCTGCGAGGAGTCGGTCCCGCTCGGACCCGGTTCTGACCCTTCAGCGTCAGCCGCTGCCGTGGCGTCTGGCGAAGTCTCGTCGGGCTGCTGTGTCACAGGCTCGTTCCCTCGGCGGAGTCGTCGAAGTTCGTCGAGTCACGTTCGGGCCCGACCAGGGCGATACCGCCGGACACCTCGAGCGGCTCGCTGCCCTCGAAGACGTCGTAGTCGGGAGGGTCGACGCCGAACAGGTCCTGCTGCTCTTCAGGAGAGTCGCTGTCGGTCGATGAGCGGTCATCTTGCGACCCCGCGGAACGGTTCTCGGTCATGACGCTGCTCCTTGGAAGGCTGCCACGGTCGTCAACGCAGCCGTCAGGGCCAACGCAAGACTCAAGGACCAGTAGGCGTGCTTGAGCTTGCGGATTCGGTAGTCCGCGTCATCCTTCGCGAACTCCGCGGCAGACAACTCGTCCATGTTCGTGGACCGAAGCAAGTCCTCAGCGACCTGCATGGCCAGCCCAGGCTTCCCCGTCCCTCGGCGGTACTCAGCCCAACGCTGCCGAAGCTGCTTCGCGGACGGTGCCGCGGACGTCCGAGGGCGCAGTACCAACAGCGCTAGCCCGATGGTCGCCGCCGAAACGACGAGCGTCGCCACCAACAGGCCCTGCTGCCATGCCTCGTCGGACTCGGTCAGTGCCTTAGGTGCCAGCGTGAGAAGAACTCCCGCCAAGGCCATGTTCGCTGTGGCCCTCTGCTGCGCAGACTCAGCACGCTTTGCATGGATCTCGTAGATCCAGCGCGCCTGCACGATGAGAGCTTCAGCTTCGGCTCGGTGAAGTTCGAGGCCGTCAGGTTCGTCTGCCACACGCACAGGGTATGGGCGAACCACCCAAACGGCGCAGACCGCCCGGCGGCCTTACAGGTGGATAGGGAAGGTCTCGTCGTCGAACTCCGCGACGGCCACGAGCCAGGACGTACGCGCCCGGCCCCGCAGCTACCGGGTCCGCAAGCACGTGCCCCGGGATGGCATCGACAGGCGGCGCCACGACCCCGCAAATGCGGGTACGGCGTCGTCGAACGCCACCTCGAGCAGCGGCACGTCGGTTGCCCGCAACAGCGCTGCTGCGTCGGTGCGAATGAGTACACCCATGGTGCTGTAGTCGTCCAAGTGACCCTCGCATTGAGAGCGCTAACGAGCGGCCGGGAGTGTTCGCGCAGCTGCGTGGTGATGGTGTGAGCGTTGACGGAGTTGCTCGCCCATCACAGCAACCGGCGCACGTGCCGGTTGCTGGCCCGTTTCGTGCCCGAGGGCCCGATCGAAGACGCGGGTGATCAGGTGAGTGGAAATGGTGCTCAGGGTGTGTCTCGTTCCTTCGTTCGCAGAGTGTGTTCGAGTGAAGGTGCCGGCTCCGCCCAGTTCCGCAATGACCCCTCTCGTGCTTCGGAACCCGTGTTTGCTGACCGGGCATCTGCCTCACCCCGCACGCGAACGAAGCTGGCGCTTCGATGGGGCCTTCCGGGAGCGGCCTCGCCTAACGCAGGTCAGGGGCGCGCCAAAATGACCGTCAAGGGAACTCCTTGGTCGAGCATGGCGCGGGTGCGGTGCTGCCCATTCCCGTAGGCATCGGGACGACGCCACCAGGCCGCGGGTAGGGCGACCGGATCCTGAAATAAGGACTCAGCAGCGAACAACACCTCACCCTCGAGCTCAGCAGCCAGTAGGGCGCGAGCCCGCGCCCCCTGGTCAACAGTCCCGTCCTCGCGGGCCTGACGCAGCGTGCGAACCGCCGCCAAGCACGCAACGTTCCACTCCACACTGTGATAGCTGCACCCGGCCTGTGAACACCCGAACCCGGCCTGCGCACCAGGGCCTTGACCCACCTGGCGCGCGAACGCGGCGTCATGCACTCGCCGCCCTGCCATGGCGAAGGCGCCGGCAACAGCAGCGGCGCAACCACCTGAAACCTGTCAGGCGGCGCTGCTGGCGACACGGGCACAGGGAGGGCGTTGACGCCCCGAGTCAGATCCGGGCGATGCCCGAGCTGCGCTGACAGCTCCTCAACGGTCACCGGGCTCCACGTGAACTCAGCGGTGCGCTCCAGTCCAGACACGGCAGCGACCAACTGGAGAGGACCGCCGCCGTGGTCCGCGTCGCCAATTAGCACCTGGTACCAGCGTTGCGGACCATGCCCGTCCAAGAGCTGTGCCGTCACAGCGTCCACAGCCTGCTCCTGAGCGTTCACGAGACTGGTCCCGTCGCGCTCAAGGCGCTGCGTGGCCAACACAACCGTCTCCCCGCGCATCGTGAAGACCTGCACCCGGCATGTCGATGCAGTGCCCAGTCCGTCAAAGGAGAACTCGACGTCACGAAGGCGGGGGAAGGTTTTGCCGCTGGTCACCGACCTGCTCCTGTTGATGCGCCGAACCGCTATTCGGGCGTACTTGGCTGACCTGCCTCAGCTTGGTTGACCACAGGTGCCGAAGCAGGGCCTGCGTCGTTGACTGACTGGTGGTACTCGAATGCCTCGGCGGAGTCCGTGTACTCGAGCAGGTCACCTGCCACGTCGGCCAAGAGGTCCCGGACCTCGGCTGGGGTTGCGTAGAAGAACTCTCGGCGCAGGTTGACCCGGTTCACACGCCGGTCGGCAAGGCGGCGGTGCATCTCGGCTTCAACACCGACAGCGTCGTTGGAGAAGTGGATGGCGTGCACGTCGAAGTTGAACGGGACGGACGCGTCCGACAGCTCCTTGACGCGCTCCATCGGCTCCAGCCGACGGGTCATGCCTACCTTGACCATCCGCTCACCGAACGCGCCCAGGTTCGAGATGACATACACGTACCCGGCGCGAATGTTCGCCGCCCGGTAGTCGACGTCCTGGATGGCCTTGTCGATCTCGCCGAGCTCGGCCCGCAACCGCTCTGCAGCCTCGGCATCGCCGTTGGCTTCAAGGGCGGCGAGCGCGTTGAGGTAGTGGGTGCGTTCGCGTTCGAGCTTGTCTCGCTGGCGTTGGAACTCCAGCTGCGCCTGCCGTTCCTCACGGAGCCGGGCACGCTCCTCCTTCTCCCGCTCCTTCTCTCCGGCGAGCTTGTCAATGTAGTCGGCGGTCAGCTCCATCTCGGTGAGGCGCAGCCGGTGGTACTTGGGGTCGATGACGATGTCCATGCCCTTGCCAAGGCGCTCAATGGTTCCCTTGGCCTTGGTGAGGCGGTCCTTGCCGGAGTCGAGCTTGTACGGGCGCATGCCTCGGACGATGTTGTCGGCCTCGTTGTTGTAGGCGCGCAGCAGCAGCTTGGAGAACTCCTTGACCATCTTCTGCCCTTGGCCCAGGTTGCCGTTCATGGTGATTTGGGTGGAGCCGTGCACTGCGCCGCCACCGACCCGGTTCATCGCCTTGATGCGGTCCTGGATTCGGGCAAGCTCGGCTTTGTATGCGACGGAGTCATCGAGCGGGTGCGTGTACTGGTAGACGCCGACCTCTTGTAGGACGAGGTCGTCGCGGGTGGTGACGAGCTCCTCTCGAACGGACTCGACCTGTGCTTCCAGAAGGAGCTTGCGTGACTCAAGGTCGGTCACGGCAGCCTGGCTGGCGGCGAGCTCTGCGGCCATCGCGGCTCGGTGTGCCGCGAGCTCCTGCGCAACCGCGGCTTGGTGAGCCGCCCGCTCCTGGTCCATCTGAGTGGAGGCCTCGGCAGCCCGCTTCTCAAGCTCGAGCACGGTCAAGGCGCCCATGTCGCGGAGCTGGGTGGTGAGCTCGGTGTTCGCTGCGGTGAGCCGTTCCACATGCTCGGCTTGTTGGGCGTTCGCTGCTGTCAGCCGTTCGACCTCGGCGCCGAGCTCGCGCGCCTTGCCGCGGGCGCCGAACAGGCCGACGGTGGTGTCTACCGCCGGCGTCGGCGCTAGCGCCAGGGCTGCGGCACGGGCTGTAGTGGCAGGGGCGAGCGCGGCGGTGTCACGTCGTCGTTCGCTGCGGGTGCGGGTGTCCACTGCAGGTGCGGCAGGTGCGGCGGGCGTTGCGGCTGCGGTGGCGTCAGGCTCGGGACTGGTCGTGGGTGTTGCCGACTCGGCCTGGGTCGTGGGCGTGTCACGGATCCAGAACTCCCACCCGGTTGGGGGTGCTGGCCAGGACGGGTCCGGCTTCCATCCGTCGGCGGGTCGCCAGTCCGAGGTCGGGGGTGCCGGCCAGTTCGGCGGCGAGTTGTACGTCCAGCCGTTAGTGCTCATCAACAGTCCCCCTACGCATGTTCGGGCGTCGGCGGCGCAGCGACACCCGGTGGCAATGATGACCCTGCCACGTCACGGCTGTCTGTGCGGCGGAATGCCCCGGTTACGTCCGACCCCGCGATCGACGGCTGTGGCGCAGGCTTATCCCCGAAGCCGGTTTGACGTATTCGAGCGCTCGTACCACTGTCCGGTCGTTACGTTCGAACCATGGGGTGGTGGGACATCTTTCGCGGGCGGACAGCCGACCGGGCGGTCGAGCCGCGGGTCAGGGTGGTTGCTTCAGCGACACGGTCCGTGCCGCGGGCGGGGGAGGAGCGTTGGTATGTGCCCGTGGACGGGAACCAACAACGCTTCGTGGACTCGGCCGAGGGCACGCCACTGCTGCACCTGATCCGCCAGTACTCCGGTGGCGAGTACGTCCTTCGCCTGTGCGACGACTCTACCGGGCTGCTCGTGGGACCAACCGACCGCCGGCTCGCCCCGGCCGGCGTCTACCTGTCCAACCTGCGCGGTGAGAGCTACCACAAGACGGCCTGCCGTCGCGGCGACTTCTCCCCAGGACCCGCGGTCGGGCTCAAGCGTGAGCCCGACAACCCCCACGCCCCGTTCGCCGTTGCCGTCACGGCCGACGCACATGGTACTGCCGTGGCCGCGTACGTGAACAAGCAGACGGCCCCCACTCTCGCCAAGCTCCTAGACAGTGTCAACAGGTTCACCGGCGACATCCCGGCGCTCTTGACCGCGGCCAAGCGCAGCGCACAGCTCGGACCGCTCATGCTCCCGATCAACGGCGTCGACTTCTGACTGTGCATCGGGCCGCCTGACCCGTGCCGCGCAGGCCGCCACGCCCATAGCTCGCGCGGGGTCCCAGACACGCAGCACCCGCGCCCACTTGCCCCTGATGGCCCCTCCGACGCGGGTGACACTCCCTCAGACCTAGACGTTGCTCCAGTTCCCGGGGAACAGCCATAGCCCAAACGAGTCATATGCGCCCCTAGGTGTACCCGGCCCCGGCGAGGAAAGTCTTCGACGAGTGAGAGGGCATCGTTGGGACGGATCGCGGCAATTAGTTCTGCTTGGAGCGGACGCTTTGGTGACGTCTCGAGGCCCATACGAAACGCCGGATATTCCAGCATTCATTCTTGGTTGATTAGCAATCTCAGCTGATAGGCGCAATCATTCTCTTCATGGCCAAGCAGACGACGGTAACCATCACCGATGACCTCGACGGTTCGACCAACGCGAAAGAGGTCTCGTTCAGCCTTAACGGCAGGAACTGGGTGATCGACCTCAGTGCGAAGAACCGCGCCGCCCTGGAGAAGGCGCTCAAGCCCTACATCGCGAAGGCGACCGAGCAAGGCCAGGGGAGCCGTCGTAGCAAGGCAGCGCGCTCGTCCTCTAGAGCAAAGTCACGTACTGACCTTGCGGCCGTGCGGGATTGGGCGAAGAACAATGGTCATCAGGTGAGCGACCGTGGCCGGATCAGTGCGGATATTCTGAAGGCATACGACACAGCTCAGTAGCCCCTGAGGCAAGCAGGCTGATGGGCGGGGCAGAGCAGCGGCATTATGCCGCCACAACCCGCCCACCGATCTCTGACTGACCCGGACGTTCTCCAACTGATGGCCAGTTGCGAATCCAGTCGAGTAAGGGCCGCAGCGCTCCTCTCCATTTCCAGAGCGCTAGCAGGATGCTGCTAATAGTCGACGATCTCGCCAGTGCCGATGTCGACGGCTTGGCCGTCGACGACCCGGAGCCGTGGGCCGGCGCCCTCCTGGCCAATCGCAGGCGCGCTTTGGTAAGCGGAGACGTCCTGGTCGATTGCCTGCGCGCGTGCCCTCGTGGCGGGTTCTGCGAGGTGGCGCGAGTGGCGGCCTTTGGCGGGCCACTGCTGGTGTCCGTCTTCGCAGTGGTCTTTGATCCGCTGACGCATCCGGTCGATGAACGCGGGGAGGGCGTAGCGGTGCCACTCCTCGAGTGCGTCGCTGCCTAGCGCCAGCGCGGCTCGTCGACGTTGGTCGGCCAGCACGGCTAGTTCCCGCACCAGGTGCGGGTGTCGGGGCCAACAGGGGGGAACGACACCGGCGACGTCCCACACGTACTCGCTGTTGAGCCAGATCGTGACGGCCTCGAGCCAGACCCACAGTTCACGGCGCAGCTGGTGACGGGTGAGGCTGTCCGGGTCCCAAGGCCGAGGGAGCATCTTGAGGCTGCCCAACGCTTTGCGCTGCTCGTCCGTCCCGTTGAGGGCGAGGTCGAGCTCCCGGTACGCCTGCTCGAGCTGGCGTCCCGGGTGCGGGAACGGGGCCACCATCGGGACCGGCATCAGGTCCGGGCTGCTCATCGGCTTCATGCTGCCTCCGTCGTCAAGTCATGTCGGTGGATAGGCCCCGTCGCCGGGCCTCGACGAGTGCCGCAGTGCGGCGGGCCTCGGCTGACACCGCAGGGGCGCGCCGGCTCTGCCTGACCAGAGCCCTCGCCCGCTCCTGCTGCGCCAGCAGGGCACGGCCGGCCCGTCCGTCGATGCACCGGGTGAGCCGGGCGATCATTGGTTTGCCGTTCTCCGACACGACCAGGGCGTGGCGTTCCTTGAGTTGCCGGACCTCGGCGCCGGTGAGGATGGGGATATCTTCGGCGGTGTTGGTGCGGCCTCCCATTTGGCCGGTCTGCCAGCTGGTGCGCGAGATCCGCACCGGACCCAGCAGGTCGGAGATCTCCTGGTTGAACGCGACGTCCTTGGAGCCGCCGAATAGGATCAGGTTGTTCGTCAGGCCGAGCAGTGTGCGGGCCTCTTGGTCCCCGAAGATCGTGGACAGCTGCGGCCGGGTCTGAGCGGCCCAGATGAACGAGATGCCCAGCGCGCGCTCGTTGGCCATCCGGGTGCGCAGCGTCGGCAGCGGCGCCGTGGAGGGCAGCTCGTCCAGGCAGGCCAGCATCGGCGGGCACAGCCGACCCCACCGCGACGTATGCGCCTCGACCAGTGCTGTATCCAGAACATGCTCTGCGACGGCGGTCATCAGCGGCGACGCGCTGGCGTACGGGTCCTCCCGGCCGAGCAGGTAGATGGTGCCGCCCCCGCGGATCACGTCAGCGACGTCGGTGGCGGGACGCCCCGGGCCGGGGACGCACCGTCGCCGGATCGGTTCTTGGAAGAACAGGCTCAGCGCCTGCTGCACCGTGGTGACCGTGTTACCGGCGGTCCGGTCATCGCCGTGCAGCGCCCCATGGAGCAGGCCGTGCCAAAACGGGGCGGCGTACGGGTGTTCGCGCAAGATCTCGGTGGGGTCGGTGGCACTGAGCGGGTTGGCCACCCACCGGAGAACCTCCTCCAGGTCACGCCCGGTCAGTGCCGCGGCGTGAAAGTAGGCCTGGATGACCTTAGCCGCCTCGGCCGCGTAGAACCGGGCGGCGTCGTCGCCGTGCCCGCCGGCGACGGCGCCTTTCACGGTGCCCGCGGTGAAGGCCTTGGCTCGGCGCTCGGCGACCATCGGGTCGACACAGCCGTCGATCGGATCCCACACCAGCTCGGGGAGGCCGATCGCCAGCCCGAACGGGTCGAGCACCACGCACGGGCGCTGCTCGCCCTCCCCCGCCCGCGGCGCCTGCCTGGATGTGAAGCTGAGCAGCAGGTCGTCGACCTTGGTGAGTGTCACCAGGGCGGCTCCGGGGGCTCGCAGCAGAGCGGGGATGAGCAGGTCGAGTGTTTTGCCGCTGCCTTGGGGCCCGATCACCCCGGCGGTGCGGTCCCATGGCACCCACAGCTGACCGCCGCGCGGCTGCCGGCCCTTGCCGAGTCGCCAGCCGACCTGTTCGGGTCGGAAGGGCGTCCGCGGATGGTCGCCTCGCAGTTTCACCTCAGCGTCCCTTTCCGTACAGGTCCGGTCGGACGACGGCGGCGACTTTGCGCAGCCGGCTCCGGCCGAGCAGCCGCTCGGCTTCCTGCCGGGTGGCCATGCCGTGGATCCGTCCGGGCCCCCAGCGGCCGAGGCCGACCGTCGCCGCCCAGACGGTCAGGGTGAGGACCAGCGCCTCGGCGACACCGACCCACACTCGGAGCGCCGTCGGACCGGCCAGGTGGGCGGCCGTGCCGGTCAGGCCTGCGCCGGCGTCTCCACCGAGCACTCCGGGCACGCTGGTGAACACGGTCTCCCGGGAGGGCAGGGTGAGGCCTCCTCCGGCGACGAGGTTGGCTACCGCTCGTCCGGCGTGGATCCCGAGGACCAGCAGGAGGACTGTGGCGACGACTGCCGCCACGGGGATCTCCCAGGTGAACGGGTAGGGGTTGGTTCGCCGTGCTCGCTGCATGGGCTGCTCCCTTCCTGCCACACCAATGCGGCGGTGGCGGTGCTGGGTGGTCAGGTCTGCGCTATGGCGGCGCAAGCGTCCGCGCACAGGAGCGTTCGGGTCTTAGGGGGCGGCCTGGGTCGGCTGATCGGAGGCCTTGCCGACCCGCCAGATCTGGAAGATGTGTTTGGTGGTCGCCTTGCCGGCGTAGCTGCCGTGGGTGACCCCGTGTCGGCTGTCCATCGCCTCCACAGTGGTCTGTTTTGTGGGGTCGAGGACCATGGCGACGTGGCCGATGGTGTTGGGCCCGAGTAGGAGTCGTAGAAGATCAGATCGCCGGGCCTGGCCTGTTGGGGTTCGACCCGGAAGCCGTTCCCGGCGGCGAGCCAGTCGCGTTGAGCTTGGGCTGTTCTGGGGGTGGTGACCCGGATCTGGGCGTAGGCGGCCTGGGTGAACGAGGAGCAGTCCCACGCGTTGGGTCTGTTGGCGCCCATGACGTAGCGATCGCCGACGTGGCCCCCGGCCCAGGTGAGGACGACCCGCAGGCGGTCGCTGGTCAGCGGCGGAAGGTCCGGGTTCCCTTGCCCGGGCCCGCACTCGGTGGTGCTTCCCAGCACGGTGCCGCTCCCGTACGCCGCGGCGTAATACAGGACGTCGTTGACGTACCAGTCGGCGTGGTTGTAGGCGAAGATCGCCGCCCGAACCCCCGCCGGACCGTTGGTGAGGCCGGACTTGGTGAGGTAGTTCGCGGCCGACATGGCGCTGTCGGCGCCGTTGGTGATGTCCGCGCGGCCGTCGCCGTCGCCGTCGACCCCCATCGTGGCCCAGGTGGCGGGCACGAACTGCATCAGGCCCCGCGCGCCGGCGGAGCTGGTGCCGGCGTTGCGACCGTGAGCGGTCTCCTCCATCCCGATCCCGGCGAGCAGCGTCCACGGGATCTTGTACCGTGCCGCGGCCGCCAGGTAGGCCGCCTTGATGTCGGCGGGGATCGGTTGCGCCGGATGGCGCAACGACGCCTGCCGAGGTGTGCCCGGTGGCGGCAAGGGGAAGCCGACCCCGCCCTCTTGGACCGGCTCCCCGCGCGGTGGTGTCCAGCTGGCCACGGCTTGGCCGTTGAGGGGTGCGCCGCGGGCCAGCATCCACGGCACCGGGTCGGTCGGCTTCCCGCCGACCCGGATCTCGAAATGCAGGTGGTTGCCGGTGCTGGTGCCAGTCGATCCCTCGACACCCAGCTGCTGGCCGCCGGCGACCGTCGCGCCGACGGTCACGTTCACGGAGGCGAGGTGGGCGTAGCGGCTGACCACCGCTGCCCCGGTGTGGTCGTCGACGTGATGGACGTCGACGACGTTGCCGTACCCGCCCATTGTTCCGGCGAAGGTGACTCGTCCGGCCCCGATCGCCACGACCGGTCCGGGTCCCGGTTGCGACACCAAGTCCTGCCCCGTGTGCAGGCGCCACTGGTGGTAGATCGGGTGGAACTCTTGGCCGAAGCCGCGCTGACCCATGGTGTAGGCCTGCGCGAACGGGGGCCGCCAGGCGCCGGTGACCGGAGTGAGGCCGCCGCAGGCGATCGTGCGCAGCTGTTCCGCGGCCGCCGGGGCGCTCACGGTCATCACGATCAGGGCAATGGCCACCGGCAGCCCGAGCGCCAGCAGCAGTGCGGGAATGAGGACCAGCGCGATCTTCTTCATGGTTTCGGCTCCGGTCCGCCTTGGTCAGGCGGCGCCGGCGATGGCCTGGTTGGTGAAGGTGAGTTCTCGCTCGACCGGGTGGAGCATGGTTTGCACCTTGTAGTGCTGCTCGCCTACGCACCACAGGGCCCTGCCTTTGCCCTGCATGGCCCACCCGGTGACCAGGTCGCGGGCCATCGGGCCGAGTCCGAGCATGTTCTCCAGCTCGCTGGCCACCCCCAGGTCCTGGCCGTGCAGGATCTTCACGTCGGCCAGGTGCAGCAGGTCCTTGGCGATGGCGACGGCTTGGGAGCCGGTGTCACCGGCGGAGAGCAGGTCGGAGGGCTTGTGCGCGACGGCGAACTGGACGTCTCCGTCGCGTCGGGACAGGCGCAGGTCGGCGTCGAAGGACTTGACCGCCTCCGGCCCGAGTCTCAGCTGTTTCCACGACTCGTCCCGGACGACCACGCGCAGGTCCCCCGGTGCTGCCATTTCTCGCATGCCTCGTCCCCAGGAGTTGAGGCAGGTCAGGGCGATCCCGATCGCCTCGTCCCCCAGGGGTTCGAGTCGGGACAGGCTCAGGGACTGGATGGGGGCGGACCAGTCGACGTCGATGGTGGTGTGGTCGTCGAACAGGCCGGCCAGGGCGCCATTGACGAGCTGGCCGAGGGCGTCGCGCAGGAGCCTGGTGTCGTCGAGGAAGTGCCGTTCGTCGGCGTACCGGCAGGTTGCGACCAGGTCGCCGGTGGGGTTGTCGAGCAGGTGCCACAGGGTGGGGATGGTGGTCTCGGTCAGGTGGGACTGGCCGTGGGTGTACCCGGTGAGGGTTTGCAGGGCTGCCTTGACGACGACCTCGTCGGTGGGTCCGAACGGGACCCGCTGCTCGCCGATCCGTTGGCTTCCGACGAGGCCGCGGACCAGGGTCAGCCAGCGCCCGAAGACGACGGCCGCGCGGCCTTGCGCCTGCACGGCGTCCAGCTGCTCCCAGCCCTGGAGCAGGGGCCCGAACGCCAGGGGGTTGATGCGGGTGGGCAGGCCGTGCCCGATCGCGAAGGGTTCGACCCCGAAGAACCGGCACAGCCCCTCGTACTCGTCCTTGGGGTCGCCGAGCACCAGGATGCGGTAGCCGAAGTCGGTCATCCGCAGGCAGAACGCCTTGGTGGTTGCGGACTTGCCGCGGCCGGGTTTGCCGAAGCTGAAGATGTTGGGGTTGGTGACCGGGACGTCGTCGTCGAGGACCCACCCGTGGGGGTCGGCATAGAACGCACCACCGGAGAGCATGTCGATGCCCATCTGGGCGCCGGTCGGTGGCAGCCCGGGGGTGGAGATGAACGGCCAGAGCACCGGCGCCTGGTCCGAGGTCATGCGCCAGCTCGAGACGGGCGCGGCAGCCGGAGCCCAGCCGCTGCCTGGACGGCGAGGCCCGCGGCGTGACGCGTGCCGGAACAGTCGCGCCTCCTTGGTGGCTTCCTGCACCGTTGGGACGGAGGGCAGGTCGTGGCCGAAGTCGGCGAGCAGCCGTGAAACGGTGCGCCCCGCTGCCCGGCGGCGGGGTGTGCGGGGTTGTCTGCACATCGTTCAGTCCGCCTTCCGGGTGAGGCTGACGCCCAAGGGGACGGTCGACGCGGCGAACGCGACGTCCTGGGCCAGGTCCAGGCGCAGCGGCGCGAACCCTGCCCGGCGCACGGACGCATCGAGGCGCCGCCCGAACTCCGACACCCTGGCGGTTTTGGGGACGGTGACCGTGCAGACGGCGTACGGGCGGGTCAGGGAGTTGCCGCGGGCGAGTTTGGTGTCCAGCCGGCGCACCTTCTCGGCCTCGTCCCTGGCCTTGGCGTTCTGCTTCACCTTCGCTTTGGTGCGCAGCTCCTCGCCGATGTCGGCGGCCCACTCGCTGGTGGCGCTTTGGCGGCCGGCGGCCGACTGGCTCAGGATCGAGTAGGCCACCAGGAAGGAGCGACGTTCCCCCGGCTCGGTCGGGGTCAGCACCGGCAGCAGCGCACCCATGGCGGCACCCTTGACCGGGAGCTTGATGGTGGAGCTGATGCTGTTCCACGCGTCGTGGCTGTAGTGCCGGGCCACCGGGTCCGCCCCGGACGGTCCAGCCATAGCCCACGGCACGTCGGCGTTGACGCCCTGGTCGGCGTGGCGGGCGCCGAGGGCGTCGATGATCCCGGCCCGGTCCCCGGGGGCGAAGCCGGTCCGGGAGGCCAGCGCGAGCTCGGGGCTGGTCAACCACGTCACGCTGGTCATGCCCAGCCCGCCGCGCAGCTGGGCCTCGATCTCGCCCAGCACGCCGTAGATGACGCGGGCGCGACCTTCGAGGCCACCACCGGACTCCTTGGCCGCCTTTCCCAGCCGTCCCTCGGGGATGACGACCGTCACGAACGACTCGGTGCGCACGCTCGCCCGCGTGAGGGTCTGCTGCAGCTCGTCGTTGACCTGCCGGGCCCCCGGGGAACCGCCGGGCCGGCGGTGACGGGCCAGCCACTGGTCTCGTTCGGCGCCGTCCTCGGGGACGGTGCGCACCAGCAGCAGGATCTCCTCGACCAGCCCGGTCTGGGAGGCCATGTCCAGCAGCTCGCTCAGACCCTGGCCCTGCCGCTGCCGTTCCTCGATCTCACGCAGCCCGATGCCCGGGTGCACGACGGCCGCGGTCACCGCCCACGTTCGGGCGGAGTGGTTTTGGATGATCGCCACCCGTGAGAACGAGGCCCCGAGCGGTGGCCCGTCGTGGATCTGCACGGCGTGCAACGCTCCGGGCAGGTCGGGCTCCTGCAGAGAGTCCACCTGCCCTCGGGTTGCCTTGGAACGAAAGCTGGTCCACCCCGCCAAGCCGCCGGCGGCGAAGGCCAGACAGGCGGCCACCCAGCCGAAGGTGGACCGGCCCCGGACGGGGGCCACGGTGACCACGGTGATCGTGGCCCACAGTGCCAGGAACAGCACCGCCGAGATCCACGCGCCGGCTTGGACGGACCAGAACACCGGCATCGTCGAGCCGGCGACGACGGCCAGCTGCCACCCGGACAGCCCGAAGAACCACCCGATCCGTGCCCGGCTGTAGTCGCTGTAGATAACCGCCATGAGAGAGCCTCCTCTGCATTTCGTACAAGGGGTTTCGGGTTTGGGTGATCGATCAGACCGGGACGATCGGGACGGCCGCCGCAGCACCCACGGCCTCGCCCCCGGCGGCGCCCGCACCACCCGCGATCCGCGGTGTTGCGGAAGGAGTGATGCCGTGCTCCGGCGCGGTGTGGGGGCCGGCGCCGTTGATCTCGGGGTTGTCGTCGTCTGCCGGCATGCTGCCCCCGCGACTGTGGCTCGACCCCTGCTTGGTGTTGCTGAAGTCAGGGACGTAGTTGTTGTGGCCGACACCCATCTGGTTGGTCACGTCGGCAGCCACGGCCGCCCCGCGCGGCCCGATGCTCTCCATGGCTGCCATGCCTGCGCCGACGGCTTGCCCAAGCCCGCCCCCGACCTGGCCCATCAGCCCACGCGCACCGGAACTAAAGCGCGCGCTGGTGGAGTCCTGCCCGGAGCTCTCACCCTGAGAGCGGCCGTTCGCGTCGGTCATCGACGCGGCCGAGGACCCGCCCTGCACCTGACCCTGGCCGCCCAGGACACCGCTGACGCCGCCCTGGGCGGCCAGACCGGCCCGCAGCGCGGACCCGGAGCTGGTGCCGGGGTCGACGAACGCCAGGAGCTTGAACAGCGCAAGGGGGCTGAAGCAGCCGATGCAGATCAGGACCACGCCGGGCACGGCAGTCCCGATCGCGTCCTGCAGGTTGTCGGTCATTCCGGTGGCGACCCCTGAGGTCATCTGCACCCCGATGCCCAGCACCAGGACCATCACCACGGGTGTGAACGCCGCGGCGATGAACCAGCGCAAGCTCTTCCAGAACCAGCTCTGCCCGGCGTCGCTGACCAGGCCCCCGGCGGCGATGGGCGTGGTCGCGGCCAGCACCATCAGGGCGCCCGCCCGGGTGAGCATGACCAGCAGGTGCCCGATCGCGGCGAACACCATGAAGATCCCCATGAAGCCCAGGACGGTGGCGAGCGTGCCGTCGGTGATGTCCTGCGTCGAGATCTGGGTGCCGAGCGGGTCGAACTGGGCCCACTTGTCGATGTGCAGCAGCGTGGACATCAGGGCGCGGGTGAGGCCCCCGCAGGCGGCGACGACCAGCACCGCCAGGGCGATCCAGCCGGCCCACACCATGACGAACTGGCCCGTCCCGACCAGGACCCTGGCCATGGACTTGCCGTCCCGCCGCGCGGCGGTCAGACCCAGCTGGACCATGGCCAGAAGGAGCATGAGCGCTCCGGCGATCCAGAAGGTCATCTGGTACACCTGCGCGCCGGGGCCACCCTCACGCAGGTCGGGGACGGTGAACGCGTCGACGATGGTCAGGACCAGCTTCAGCAACCAGAGCCCGGCGTTCCACAAGCCGAGCATTGCCGCGGTCCACCCGTCGGCGACGACCTTGCCGGCGGCTGAACCGAGATAGGTGAAGGGGTTGAGGAAGTCCATGGTGCTACCTCCTGGTCGAGGGGTCGGCCGCGCCCGCTTCGTCGCTGCTGGCCCAGGTCCGCCACCCAGCCTTGAAGGCGATGTCGGTTCCCGGCCACGTCGAGGGTGCGGCCGCGGCGGGAGCGCCGGGCGCGATCATCCAGCGTCCGCCGTGACCATCCGTCCCCGTCGGAGTGGCGTGCCATTGCATGCGTTCGCAGTAGCCGTAGCCGATGCGGGCCTGCGCGGTGATGGTCGCCCGTACGTCCAGCAGAACACAGGCCAGCACCCAGTCGGGCCTGTCCGTGGCCTTCACCTGCCCGGCCGCGGGGGTCGCGGTCACCGTGACCATGGGGTCCTTGCTCTGCCCCTGCCCCGCGCTGGCGAGGAAGTTCTGGACGTTCTTGGTCAGTGCCCAGTCGGCGACGCCTGCCCCGCCGGGTAGCGCCCACTGTTCGTACACCTGGTTCGCCTGCGGAATGGACATCCCCTGCAGGACGGTCGTTTCGATGGCGGCCAGCTGGCCGACCGCTCCTTCAGCGGTGTGTGGAAAGCCGGTCGGCACCTGCGCCAGTCCCACGCCGGTGGCCGCCGGCACGTCGATGACCGGGCCGGCGACCGCGGCAGGGACGCCGCGCCTGGCGTCGTCCGGGGCCACCTGAAGCATCGGCGCTGCGGCCACCTGGTCGCGGTAGGCCGGACCGCTCCCGGTGGCCACCGGCTTTGCCGCCGCCGACCATGCCGCCGACTGTGGCGTCGACGTCGCCTGCGCGCTCCGCAGGCCGTAGTAGAGCGCCAGGGCGAGGCCGGCCACGAACAACATCGCCGCAGCGACCCCGGCCGCGAGGGTAGCCAGCAGGCGCGATCGTCCCCATCCGCCGCTGGCGCTGTCCTGGCCGGCGCGGCTCATCAGACGCACCCACTGCCGGTCATGGCGCGCACGATCCCTGGCAGCACCAAGTAGCCGATAACCGCCAGGAAGACGACGACCACGCCGACGATCCCAGCCTTGGACGCGTGCGGCATGCCGAAGATGCGGCCCGCGACGATCGCGCCGATGCCGACGACGACCCCGAGCACGAACAGGATGATCGTGCCCCACAAGACGTAGCCCATGAGCTGGTCGGCGTAGCGCTGCGCTCCGGGCGGGGCGACGGGGCAAACCTGCGGGAGGGTGGCGAGCTCGCGGGTGAGCGCCTTCATGAGGGGTTTCCCTTCGTGGTGGCTCCGGCGACGCTCTCGCGGAGCAGGTGGTCCGCCGCGGTAAGCACCGGGGTGGGTATGAGTTCGGAGTCCAGGCCCCGCACAGCAAGGCCGCGGTCCAGCGGGATTAGGTGCATGGCCCCGCGCTGGTCGAGTTGCCGGGACAAGGCCCCGAGGCTGTACTCCAGGCCCCGGGGCCACTTACGCCGCGGTGGACCGAGGACGGCGCCGATGACTGGTGTTCCGTCGAGGAGTGCCAGCGCCCCCTCCAGCCGCCTCAGGCCGGGCATGGTGGCGGTGGTGACGGCCACGATGTGATCGGCTTGGAGCACCCGGTCGGACAGCCAGCTCGGGCTAGCCAGGAGCCGTCCCAGCTCCCATCCCACGTCCAGAACGGTCAGGCCGACCGCCGGTGCCGCGTCGGTGGGTGGTGGCACTTCATCGGGGCTGATGAAGAGGTCGCTGCTGCGCTCGAGGAGGACCTCGCCCCGGGTGCCCTGTAGCCATCCCGTGGGGTGCTGGCCCAGCTCTGCGGTGGAGGCTGGCGCCAGGCCGGAGGCCGTCACCGTGCAGCACTCCACGACGCGGGCGCTTCCCACCGTTGCCGCGGCGGCCGCTGCGGCAGCGGTGGCGAGGCTCAACGCCAGGGTGGTTGCGCCGACCGATCCGGCGCACCCGATGACGGGGAGCACGACCTCGTGGGGCTCCCACGGCTGCCCGCCGGCTTCATGGCTGCTCGGTGCGGTCGGTCGGGGGCTGGCGCTTGGGTGACAGCGGAAGTCGCCGGCCTGAACGGCCTGCCACGCGCGCTTGAGCTCCTCAACGCCCACGGCTGGTCGCGAGGGCGCCGGCTGGGTGGTCAGTGAGGTCACCGGGCAGTCCCCTCCCCCAGCGCCGACCTTCTGGCCTCGAGCGCGGCGCGCAGGCTGGGGGCGTCCAGTCGGGCCAGCGCGGCGCGCGCAGCCTGCACCCGGTGCAGCCGGTCCACGCATCCCGCCAGTTCGGCAAGTGCCTTGCCGTCGCTGTTGGCCACGGCGATCAGGCGGTTGAGTTCGGTCTCGTCGGTCATGGTCATCACCTCGTGCCCCAAAGCCGGCCCGCGCCGTGGTGGTGGCCAACTCAGGCCGACGCCCGCTGGTGGGGGCCGCACACGGTGCGGAGCGCGGAGACCGACCGGGCTGCGCGCCGGCGGATGGTCCGGGCGGAGACGCCTCGGTCTGCGGCCACGGCTTCGGAGGCTGCCGGCGCCATCAGGCCGGCATGGCCGCGACCCGAGCGGGCGGGGCTGGCCAGGTCCGCGGCGTGCGCCAGGCTCAGCAGAAGCTCGCCGTCGGACTCGGACAAGGCACCCGTGCTCGTTGCGAGCTCGAGAATGTCCAGCAGCTCCTCTTCGGCCGTGAGGCCGGCCGGGTGGACCCAGTTGGCCGCCTCGGTCCACACGTGCGCGGAGGGCGGGAACGGGATGGTGCGGTCGCCCAGGTCGCCGATCCCGAGGTCGCGCATCACGCCCTTGCGCGTGTTCATCAGGATGTTGGCGGCCACCTTGTGGCCGCGCTGCCACGGGAAGGTCCGGGCCTCGACCCACAGCTGGGCGGCGAGGATCTCGTCGATCCGACGGCTGAGCCGCCCGAGACGGAACGCGAGCAGGCTGGCTCCGGGCAGTAGCACCCAGGCCAGTGCTGCGGTCGCGGCGACGTCGTTGCCGCCGTCCGGGGCGGACAGGTGGGCCAAGGCCAGCAGGACATGGTCGGCCTCGTCCCATTCGGCGGCCCGCAGCCAGGCCGGGAGATCCGCCAGCTCGTCGACGACGAGCAGCTCTTCGTGGGAGAGCTGCCATCGCGACCAGCGCTGTCGGGCCAGGGTCAGGACCTCACTGTCGGGGTCGGCCAGGCCCAGGTGTGTTGCGACACTCATCTCGAGTTCCTTCCGCCGTGTGGACACAGCAGGAAGGTCTCGGTCAGGCGTCCCCGGACTCGTCCCCGTCCTTGGGTAATCAGGAGGGGGTACGTGTCCCGTGATCGGGGGTACGACCTGCCTGACCTGCAACGATGCGTTGTACCCCAAGTCGCCGACGTTCTTGTGTGACAGGCCTTGCGCTCCCTTGGCGCCCGCTAAATGAGGGTGCAGCGCTGTGGGTCGCGAAGGGCACACCCGGGGGCATCGCCGCCCTGATGTTTCCCTCATGGGAGAGGCGACCTGTCGCCCACCGCCGGTCGGCGTCGGCACTCCCGAGTTCCTCGTGACCGTGCGCGTCGCTCCGGCAGCCAAACCGCGACTCGCGCTCTTGGACGAGCGGGCACCCAAGCTGCCCCTGCCATCCGCGGTCGAGCGCGACGAGCGCGACCGGGCTCGGCTCGGCCGGCGCTTCGACCGCACTCCAACCGACATAGCAAGGGACCTACTGCCATTCGGCCCCAAGACCGAGGTCCTCGACGCACCCGAACTCACGGCCGAGACCGTCACCGGGCTCGCCGCCGCCTTAGAGACCCGCTATCACTCCCATTGCGCGGTTCTAGTGACCGGCCCTCGGCCACTAGGTGGAGACCGCCCAACGGGGACGGATCAGCCCAAGATCGGTTGACGGGCATTGGCCGCGGACTGACACACCTCGTGAGCCGAGAGTGAAGTGATGGGTGCGCTTGGTGCGCAATGCCCAATCAGAGACCCGGGCAGTCGCCGTCCGTCCATGGGCACCGCTCCGGCCCAAAGCCCATGCTTGGCCGCTGCGTCTTGATGAATTGTTCGGTGGGTTCCCAGTTGGGGTCCAGCACACGGGCCACGTTAAGGATGCCAACCTTGCGGACCCCGAATCGCTTGAGCGCGGCAGCGGCGGACTGCGCATGCCCTCCGCCGACCCACGAGTCTTCGAAGAGCATCACGGAGTCGGGCAGCTCCTGGGGTGGAACTGTGAAGTGCCCGGGATCAAACGCGCGCGCGTCGAACACGTCGGCGACGCCATGGAGCACGGTCTCCCGCTCAGACTTGGCGAACGTGAGGGCGGCGGTGCGGAGCGTCTGCGGAGCGCCGGCATTCTTGAGGGACGGCACGACAGCCCAGCGGGTGTCCTCTGATCCGGCGAGGGTCCGAAAGCAGTCCAGATGTCCGCGGGCTCCAAGGGCAAGCAGAGACGCGAACGTCGTCGGCAACTTCCCGGGATTGGCCCCTTTGTAATGCTTCACGAGTCGGTAGGTCTGAGTGAAGTACGGCGCGTACACCAGGGATCCAACAAAGTCGGCGGTCGGGTACGCGGCGCCGATGTGAGATCGACACTTGGAGCACAGATCTGCACCGCCCTCAGTCTCGCGCACGCAAACGCGGCACGTGACTCCGGGGATGCGCACGGTGGTCCACAGGTACGTCTCCGTCGCCTTTAGCACGTCGGCGAGAGGCTGAACGGCTTGCGGCAGAGGCCGCGTCATGATGCCGCGGCGACCAACTCGAGTGCACGCTCCAGGTCGGCCTGACGAGAAAGGATTCGGTCGATGACGCCTTGGAGCTCGTCGCGGCCGTTCGCGATGTACACCCCGGGGTGTCCGACGAGAGCAGCGCCCCATTTCGTGCGCGTGACGACCCTGTCCGTCAGCACCACTGGTCGACCGTGCTCGATCGCGAGCCGCGCCTGGATCCGCGTGCCGGAATGCTCCCCCGCCTCGACGACGATCGTCGCCAGGCCATACCCAGACATTGTCGCATTGCGCATGGGGAAGGACTGCTTGGTCGGTGGCGCGTCAGGCCAGAACTGCGACAACAAAAGCCCCCGTCGAGCGATCTCGTCTTGCAGCTCCCGGTTTGTCGCTGGGTAGTACCGCTGGATGCCCGTACCGATGACAGCAACGGTGCGCCCACCCAGCTCTAGTGCAGCCTCATGCGCGGCGGTGTCAATGCCGGCGGCAAGGCCAGCGATTACGGTCAGACCGCGTTCGATGAGAACACCCGCGGCAGTAGCGGCGATCGCCAAACCTTCCTCAGACGCCTCGCGTGACCCAACAACGGACACGCCCCGATCGTCATCGATGAGCTGGCCAGCAGCGAACAGGAATGGTGGCGCCTCTCTAATGTCACGGAGCTGCGCAGGGTACTCAGGGTCCATGACCGTAACCATCCGCAGGCCCAGTCCGGCCCACTGCTCGTATATTGCCGTGGCCTCGTCGATGGACGACTGCAGCGCGGGATCAGCGATGAGAGCATCCCCGTCAGCCTTCTCGGCCAGCAGGGAAATGGCCTCACCACGGAATGCAACTTCTCCCGCGATCTCGGTCCAGGTCATCCCTCCGGGTCGCGCGCGCAACAGCGCGATGAGCGCGGCAGCGTTCGATCGGTCGGTCATGGACCCAATGTAGGCCCGAGCACCCACAGCTCGGGAGCAGGCCCGCGGAACTCACTGGCTTGCGGGCGGAGCACATCGAAACTCGGAGGCAGCCGCGGTGGATCCATGCGTATGCGATTGAGCGATCGGCCGCCGGGATCCTAGGGCGCCGTGATCTCGACGAGTGAGGTTGGCTCCGTGCCCGCAACGAGGAAGGGCAGCAATGCACTGCGATGCGTTTCAGCCGTCGAATGGCTTTCAGGCGTCTAGCGCGCCCGAGGCATCGCGTCGTCCCGCGCAGGGCATGACGGCCATGCGTTCGTGATCGGGCGTGCCGGATGTGCAGACTCCGTCCCCGGGCCGTTCAGTTGGAACAGGTCCACCACTCGCGTGGTATTTGGGTCGATGGCCGATTAGACCCCGCGGTACCGCCGTGCGCGTTGGACTCGTTTTGCTGCACCAGTGGCGTTGAGCCTGAACTGGATCATTTGAGGGCTCACGCCGAAGTGCTCGGCCGCCTCCTCTTTGGTCCAGCGCCCTCGGACGATCGCCAGCGCCGCGGCTTCGGACACGAGAATCGCGCCTCCAAGCCATGACGCCTCGTCCTCGATGTCCTGGTTCCAGTCGCGGCAACCTCTGTTGTCGAGCGCGGGCGTCGGCGGATGAGCAAGGAGTCCGTGCGCGAGTTCGTGCGCCAGATTGCTGTTCTGTCGGCCCTGGAGGTGCGCGTCATTGTGGACGATCGTCCGACGCTTGCCCACGAACACGGTCACCGCCGAGAACAGTTCTCGGCCTCCGTCGAGCAGGTAGGCGACCCCGGGGCGGTCGTCAGTGAAGTCACTGACCTTCCAGATCGGGATCTCGAGGTGCTGTGCGAGGGCGCGCGGATCCAGAGGATCGTGCAGGCCGACCCCGAGTTCGGCTCGAATCTCCTCAGAGAGCGCCTTCGCCTCGGTCTTGAAGCCCCGTCGCACACTCGTCTCCTACTCGCTCTTGCGGAGCCTCTCGTATGTTGCCTTGATCAGTTCGTCGAGCGCCGTGGCGGCTTCCGGTGTCAGGTTTTTGTCACTGCGAAGGTACGTGGTGATCTGGGCGAGTCCGTCAGGCTCGGAGACTCGACCTTCGCTTCGAACGAAGTCATCTGCACTGAGGCCTGACCATGCCGCCAGGGCAGCTAGGCCATCGACGTCAGGGCGGCGCCCCTGAGCCATCCGGGTCAGGGTTGAGGCGCTCATCCCAGACTCAGCGGCGACCTGCTTCCAGTTCAGCTTCCGTGCGAGTCGCGTCGAGTCGAGCGCCTCGTAGAAGGCTCCGGCGTCGAACCATCCATGTTTGACCATCCCGCCTCCTGATTGCGATCTAGCAATAGCGATGCTATAGTAGAATCCGAGTCTAGCAATTCTGCCTCAGACTCGCAACTTTCCAGCACAGTGGGATCCGAAGCTTGGAATTCACGTGACTTGAAGTCGCGGCCGCACTGACCCTATAGTGAGTCGTATTAATTTAAATCATACCAACATGGTCAAATAAAACGAAAGGCTCAGTCGAAAGACTGGGCCTTTCGTC
>JADMIO011609038.1_pt1 | contig 59997 bp, 72 predicted proteins | sample 8958161 | NCBI WGS metagenome assembly JADMIO01 (sample SAMN16585339, study PRJNA669376) | soil metagenome | isolation source: Crop rotation soil | place: USA: Cullars Rotation, Alabama | collected 2011
CGCGACAACTTGTCCACGTGGAATTCTAAGCTTAGGATCCCAATGTGCTGGAAAGCGGTTGCTCCAAGCACTGGACCCACTGTGGCACCATCCCTACTGCCGAGTAGAACCCCTTCTCGTGCACCTGTTCTCGGTGCCGGAAGCCAGCACCCGACGCACCACGTCGAGACGCCTGAGCCCTCTTGTGAGCCCACGATGCAGCCAACCTCTAATGCGATCCTTTCGTTCAATTCTGAAATCGGCCTGAACAACTTCGAGTGCGAAGTGAACGGAGACGGCAGCGTGACTCTCTCTGCGGAGGACAAGCTGGCCATCGAACAGGCCGCAGCGGATGCGATGGGACTGGATGTCTCCCGCTGCACCGTCACTGGAGCTGTGACCACCAGCAGGCGCAGAAGATTGGCCGACTCAACTGTTGCATCTGATCTTATGTCAGCTATTCTGAATGGCGGACGTACCAAGTCTCGTCTCGTTGTCACCTCGGCCTCGGACCTGCTCGTGTCTGTCCTGCACACTGACACCAAACCGCAGACCAATTCTGAGCATGTGAGTGCCTCTGCCCTCTTTCAGTCTGTCCTCAGTAAGCGGGGAGGAGGCAGCAATATCAAGCCCTTCCTCAATTTGGTGCGCTCCCTGGCTCTCCACGAAGTGACTGTGACTGTGCGCACGGTAGTGTCGATGAGCGATTACCCTGACTACGGGGCCGACACGGATTCCCTGTACTCTCAGCTCACCACCGACCTGGACAACGCTGCTGGGAATGGCGCCCTCGAGAACTCGATTCAAAGCAATGCCGCTGGAGGGTCGCAGCTCGCCACTGTGACTGTCGACCCTAGTGTCGCCTCCTCCCCAGCGGAGGTGTCGACCCCTGCCGTTGAGTCGACGTCTCACAAGGCTGATTCACTGTCTGATGGCGAGATCGCTGCCATTGTGATTTGTTCAGCATTTAGCCTGGCGTGTTTACTGGTTGCATTAGTTTGTGTGTGTCGCTGTGCTTCCAGCGGTGGTGACGCTCAGTCAGCCACTAAGACTGCGCCACCATCGGCCACATATAAAACTATCGAAGGTCGTGACCTGGAGACTGGTCACAATGTCGGCTTGCCAATTGACGAGGAGAAAACGCAGTACAAGGGTGAGGAAAACTCTCAACGTGAGATCTACAGCATGGCTGACACACATCGGTCCAACGTTGCTCCCGCCTGTGCTGTGGCCTCGGTGGATATGCACGGACAGAGTGAGACGGCACAAGTGAGGGGAGCTAAGACCGCCCTGCCCGGAGACAGTCAGAGAGTGGCGTATACGGGCGAGGAAGGGTCTAATAGGGTCGTTAATATGGGCCGAGAGGAACAGTTTTAGTGTGTGACATTTCAAGTTGAATAAAAGTAAATAAAGTAGAATAAAAATAAACTCTTGTTGTTTACCATGGTACTTATGCAACACTTTCCTTTCACTCGTGCTTCTTGTCTCTCCTGTCACTGTTAGTCGCCAGTTTAAACCCTTTCTCGTTCAATCGCAAACACAATCTGTCAGCGTGGTAGTGGTGATGCCAGTCATAATGACTCTGTACAGCTGGATCATCAAGTAGGCCCCTCACTACGGAGTGTCTGTAGCAACCTACACTGTTGACCTGTGGATGATCAAACCATACATTGCCTACACAAACAGAACAGTTTACACAGGTAATAGATGCACTTGATGCACATCATATCGCCAATTAGCTTACCTGAGGCGATGCACCAGGTAGGTGAGGGTCCGTGAAATATTATGGAGTTTAGACCGTCTATAGCGAGGCGCTTATAAGTCCACAGGCGGTTACGAACCAGGTACTCTATGGAGATAATAATGAGATGAAATAGTTACAGCATTATTTACGTTCTGACTGTATATGCCACACTCTGGTGTCATACACTAACTATACATACACAGAATAATAATCAACAACATTAATAAAAAACAGTAAACAGCCCACCTGTGAAGTATCCGTCTTGACAACCAGCACAAGGATACCTAACTGGATCTGTGAAATCACCTACACACATAAGTGAGAAAGAAATAATTAAATATGCAGCCTGTAGAGGGATCGTCAGTAGCAACACTGCACGGCTGAGTACTTACTGAAGTAGATGTCAGTATCTACAAATCGCTTCCTATTTAGAAAAACACTTGCCAAATCTACACCTCCCACAACTGGTATGGGCTGAGAGGTATACGCTAAGCGGTTGAATAGCAGCATTGAGTGGATGCCAATACACCGCTTAGTCCAGTCACGTACTTCATTACGATATACGTAGTCTGTATCACAGTGAGACAGAGACAGGTCAGTTTAGTAACTGTTATCGTTACAACACAAGCATAGTTCATTGGATAGTCAACTACCATACCTTGGTCAGCGAAGTTTCTGCTGTCTAGTGGGTTCAAAATCATATCATACGCGTGCTGTTGGGTTAAACGAACATCAGTCGTAGTGGGGACGCGATCCGCCATTAGTACCCGCGATACGACCTGCAAAGGACAGTCATAAGCAATTAATGCTCTCATAGTTGATACCCACATACTGCCTCGGTGAAACCAACACACGATGCGCTGGCAGAAGCATGATGCACATATTTAGTAAAGTGGCTAACCATAAAGCAAAGCAATCCTCTCACAGTACACATCAGCTTACCTGTGACCCGTATATGTTGTCACCATTGGTCACACTAATGTACTTGCACTGAGTGTAGCCACTACTAGAGGAGGAAACTAGTCTTAGCACATAGTCTGTTGCGGTGTAGCCAGCATCCGAGGGGGTGAACTGGTCGATACAGAAGAAGGTTTGAGACTCCAGCACGCATTGCTATTTCAGCACGCACTACTAAAGCAATAACACGCGCTCACGTACCTGTGGTCTTTTCTCCTTAGGCACCTCTACATATCTCAGCCTGTCATCCCTATAGGCCCTTAGAGTGGCCTGTAGCTGAGTTTCAAACATACTGTCCTCTGAGGGCCGGTCAGTGTTAAAGAAGACTGCGATCCAGCGTGGGTCCGACTGTCTCAACAGGGCTGAATAGTGTGTACGAACATAGAGAGAGTCAGGTGCGCGTTACAAAGAGTAGAACAATAGCACGTAGTGCAAACTTACATTGTATGAGATCAGGCAATCCATAGTGTATAAACTTGGATTGATTCACCGCCTTGCTAGTGTCGTACGTCCGCACTAGAAAACACACACTCTCACTTCTACTCGCAGCGCTGCTTCTATCACCAGTAACATTTGCTGTATTGGTCTTGACAGTTACGCTGGACCTATTATCATTATTGCTTCTAAAGGTGCTCTGGTCGAGCCACATCTCTTGATTATATTCTCTGTAGAGGTCATACAGTCTGCCACCTATCAACGTCTCGGGTACAATCAATCCGCCAAGTCGCCCTGCAGACGTCACAGTATGGCCTCCCACTGCCACTACCTCCTTGCTACTAAGCGCAGCACCACCATTGACTTCATTAGTGTCAGCAGTGACGCTACGACTAATTACGGCCGTTGTAGCGAGGTTCTTTAGAGTGTCAACCATGTAGGTGACAGCCTCTTCGCACATGTATCCGTTGATCCGCAGAGGCTCGCCACCCCACTTCATAAACATCACCTGCCAGATGTTGGGAGTGATTGAGTGAGAATGAAAGACAATGATTTGCAGCTAATCAGTCTCATCAGAGAGCTCTACAAATCACCGAAAATGCAGTTCATGAACACACGATGTCTTACCTCTTCAGCTTTAATATCGCACCAACTTGTGGGATTCAAGAGATCAGCACCCTTTCTCTCCACTGGTATACAGGTTCCGTTAAAATAAGATGTTTTCATACGCTGGTCATACAGCACAGAGCTGATGTTGTATCCCTGGCTGAGAAGTGTAGTGCTAAGACCTACTTCGTATTGTGCTACTATACCTAGCCAAGTCTTGGCACGAGGGCCAGAGTCAATCAAACGTGTTGCTTTAATAAATAATTCAGTATGCATAGCGAATATATGTGTCTGCACATGAGGTGTACTCTCGCAGCTGATGGTACTGCCAACAATACCGACATTATTAAGATCCAGTAGCCGGCGATACTCGGCCAGCCAGTCACCATTATTGCGTCTAGTCAGTGGTCCACGTACACCTGAGATAACAATAATATTGGGCATGATTTGCAGCTAATAAGAATCACAAGAATTGAACATGTCTCAAAGCCAGTACACATCGAAGCTGACACAGCCTGGTGACTGTTACTAAGTTCAACGCTCACCTTGATTTAGGAACACCACTGCTTTAAACTGCGAAGTTATTTCGCTACCCAGCAAGTGGACTGTGCGGATATGAGTCAACATATCAGAGCTCGCCCGACGCCACTTTGAACAAGATAGAGTGAGTATTGATCATGGATTGAAGGCAACTTCAACAAGGAAGAATGTTTCACCTGAACCACTGCTACATTCCTTAAATAAGAAGGTATAAACTGTAACAGAGGATTGTCTTCACCACCAATGACGTTAAATAGGTACACTGCTTGCTGGTTGGCCTTCGTAGTGTGATTGTGGATCGATGAAGTGAAGATTATCAAGTTGTTGACTGCAACGTCAAGTGAACTATTAGCATTTGCCTCGCCAACATGGAAAATGATAAGATTGCGCTGAGTTATTGGCAAATCATGTGAATCATATTCAATAATCATTTTCTTTAGCTTTCGAGTGGTCTCTGTCCAGCTGACGACGTCAGGGATGGTTTTCGTCGGCCTCTTTTCAAATTGCCCATGTTTTGTAAAATGATTCACAGCGTCTTTCTGGTTGAGTACTACCTTAGCCAGATCTGGATTACTTTCCACATACTCTTTCCAACTCAGTTGGAGCTGTTCGCCGTCGTATGATACACTTTGAATAAACTCAGTACTTGTTCTTGAAGGTTGGAATGTGTCGTCGCCATTTCGAAACATCAAACTGATGCTATACCATGCCAGCAGGACAGTCAAGGATATCAAAAAGTAAATTGCTTTCATTCTTGTCACTCCGACCATTCGTTTGACCGATTTTACTTCACCAGAATGAGTAGAACCAGAAAGAAGTCATTCGAGCGACTGCTTCAACACGATCTGGGTAGTTATTATTGTTAGGCGGAAGAGCCTTACTGAAATCCGTTAAACAATCAATTAGACAGCATTTTGCTCTGTTTCATTTTATATTCCGATATCTTCCGCTGTTCTGTCCTGTACAGTAAGTGGCTGTATTTGATTGAGCCTGAATTTTACTAACATTTTGTGTTGATGATGATGAGCGGTATTAATATCAGATGTTTCGTGATTGCTCGAATTGCTTTACTTTTTTCGACTATGTGTCTGGCCATTAACGTTCAAGCTGAAAGCTCCTTCAGTGTTTTAAATGGTACATTAGTATTTACGGAACCGATTAATTCGCGCGCAGGTTATTCGACAGTCAATGATAAGGGTTACCTTGTGAAATTTCTTCCAAATGATCCACCCTCTCTGAAAACATTTTCCATGGATGTTGGAGTCAATAAGTGCCGTGTAATTGTGGGTGATTGGCTCTCCGCTGTGCCCCATATGTATGTCATCGGTGTGGAGGCGAATCATCACCTGACGTCTCACTTCGAGTATTCGGATGCGACAAAAGCCTATCGTGATAGAGCGATTATTATTCCAGCTGCAGTGTCTGTCAAGAGCGGAATTGCCACTTTCAACCGAGGTAGCTAATATTTAACTTTATAAACCACATATATGACGCCCGCCATTTCATACCATTTCAGGCGCTGGCTGGGAAAACGTATCAGATGTTGGTTCACTGTTTGGCTGGCAAGATTCGAAACGAGAAGCTGAACGGAAGAAATACGCGGACTCGCAACAGACAGTGCGTCTGATCGCCCTGAGTGATGTGCTAGTGCATGTGGCCCCGCCTGAGCCGCCGCTGTTTATGTGGGACACTCTGAAGATTGATATTCAGGGGTCGGATGTAGAGGCGCTGATTAGTGCGGGAGACTACTTGAAAAACTTTGTCTGTGTCGTCGGTAAGTGATGTGTTTTGGTGGTGCAGAGTCTATATAATTGTGTCGCTGAGTTCGCGTAGTTTGGCTGCTGTGAGATGGTCCTTGTGTCGATGTTTTTGTTTTTGATTAATATTGCGCGTGTGTTCGTGTAGGTTTGACTTTTCTTGCTCTTATTCCGGTCTCTTTTGTCAGGGGAGTTCCAGTTCCTTCACTATGCGATACCTAAGGACGTACCCACAGACCCGGCCCCCACTCTCAAGGATGCGGGTTTCCTCATGGTGCATGACGGAAGGAACAATCAGGTCTGCTCTTCGGACTATTTTTGATCAATGTGTTGTTTACCTCCTCATGCAGTTTTAATGAGATATCTATCTTTTATTGGTGTGTGTCATATTAACATTTGTTTCTCGCAGATATGGTTTAATAAGCGTTATTCCAAAGAGTACCTAGCAAATCCAGAACTGTTTGGGTGCCACAGAGTGTATGATAGTAAAATGGAAAGCGCTGCACTGGCGAAAGACTTCCAAAAAGTGCTAGATGCTCTGAAATAGATGCTGATGTGGTGTAAGTAATGTTATTATTTTATTTTCTGCGAAGTTTCTGCTGTCGGCCCCATGTTATTTCTAATCTCTGTTCACCGTTTCGAAGTCGCGCAAAAAGTCACAACAAAAACAGATTTCAGCTCATTACATCGAGGTATCCACTACCACTTTGAATATTTAGTGTGCCGTATCTGGCTTTTGATCTTAGTTGACCCACAAAAGCCGATAGAGATGGACATGAATCGGAGATGCACAATTTCAATCTTTGGAGTTTTGTCGATAGGCCTGGCGATATCAAATAGAGGAAGTTACACAACAGAAGGAAATAATCACAGTCATGGAAGGGCTTCTGAACAACATAAACATGGGTCTCACGCAGAAGTATATTATCCGATTGATTTTCAAGGGAAACAATATTCTTCCCACCATTGTATTGGAGGACATGATTACATGAAAGGAGCAGGCGATAGGTCATGTGTTTTCCACAACGTATGCCACAAGAAAGGCGAGCAGGATGTGATTCACTATTATGTAAATCCAGATATGCCAAGACAACCAATAACCTCCGAGAATTTCGAGTTTACTTATGATTTTGGGAAAAGTTATGTCACCATTGGTCCCTACCCTCAGGACAACTGGGTGTCCCGCAAATGGAGCCCCACTGTCGAAGAAGGACACGTCCCAGAAGGTTTTAAATACGACAATGCGTCACGGCATATATTCTTTGAAAGTTATACGGAACAAAATCCCGGTGAACTTGTAAACCTCCTGCAAGCTGTCTATTCCCTCCCTCTGATTCATGGGTACGAATCTCACCTTGATATTAAATTACTCGATGCATGGGGCGTGAAGCCAAGACCCAAGCACCGCTCTCAAATATTGATGAAAGGCTTGACAATCCATGAACCGCAGTACCTTCATGATGCTGGTGATGTGTGCTTTGAGACGTTCTTCGTGGGGACGGGGTTTACATCGATTCTATTTGGGGATCATATGATAGCATTCACCGCAGACCGCATGCGAGAGTATGTGCTGAAGAATCTCGGGTATCCTTTACCACCGCCACCAGTGAAACACAAGATTTTACTGCTGGTGAAAAGCTCAGAAAAGTTCCACGGTACCGATGAAGGCGGTTTCTCTAACTATGAAAACCATATCCACAATGTGCCCGAACTTATGGCACATTTAAACGCGACATTTGGTCACTTTGCTGATTGTATTAGTCTAGTTCCTGACCACTTACCGTGGGATGAACAAATAGCTATAATTCACTCAGCAACAGTAATTATCACTGCACCTGGTGGAGGTAGCTTTGGATCATTTTTTGCACGTCGTGGAGCGAGTGTGATCTTTCTAGATCAGCTATATAACGCAATGACGAGTGTTCGCTTTGCTGGAGGTGGTTCAAAATTGGGAATGGATGACCAGTGGTGGACCCACATGAACTCAATTAAAACCTTTCACTATCCTATATGTGATGATCGAGAACATGAAAAACCAGGTAATTATATAATCGTTCTAAAGCGTATGCAACATATGGTTGTACTTGCTATGCTCGCAGCAGAAGAAACCTTCAAGATTGGTAAAGTGTCTGAGATTGTGAAGCAGAGTCTCGGCAAAATGCCTGTGATTTGTGATTGCAAAAATACCTGGTAGCGAGAGTGTTTGACAGCTGTTGGTGAAAGTGTCATGATGGACTATGTTGCTGTGAATTGACTCTAGTTTTTCTAGTTGTTTTGGAACTGCTTGTTAGATGATGCAAATCGCTCGTTGTAATGTAAAAATATTTTTAAAGTTGATCCATTTGTGTTGTACGGAGAGTGTGACATTACAATCAACTCCCGCCATACATGACCAATCACTAACAATCATAACAAATACAAAACTTAATTCCCTTGCTTATTAAGTGCTTAATATTGCTAATACCTGTTGAAACACAGGATACAGTGCACCAATCGCAGTATAATGAGCGAAATCACAACCAGCCTCATACAATGGCAACAGAGCATTAAACTGACTAATCACTGTATAATTATGCTGCTTAAACAACTCATTACTATAGTCATTATACACTTGTAACCTGTGTAGTGTACGCCAATCCTTAGCTTCAATCACCCATTTGTCTTGTCTTACAGGCTGTGGGACGCTCTCCATCCATACAAAAGTTGAGCTATTATAACCATTTTCTGGGTTTGCTATGTGATGGTTTATATGATTCTGAACCATCTCCAAGTATATATTAAGTGGTGTTTGTTCACTGCCTGCGGGATGGTGTCCACAGTTCAGTAGGGTCAGGTCAGGGAAGAAAGCGTTTTTACGATTCGAGCCAGGACGACCTGGGAAAACGTTAATTGTCGTCAACATTTTATGTGACGAAGAAACGAATAAATCTCGACGTGTCAACTCTTAAGCAAGACAACACATGAATTAACAAGAACATACCACACAGTGTACATCATATAAAGATTCAGGCTCACCTAAATTATAACAAAAATAGTTGGGATCATATTGTATATGCAGTCCAGCACACCGCTCTGCTGTCTCACTCACAAAAATGTGTTTATTCATTCCTTTCTCAAAGAGGTCTTTCATCGGCATCTCACACGCCCAATGTAGGAAAAATGACCCGAAATTTCTCATATGCGAGTCACCATGAAGTTGTATTTTTTTGTTCACTAACAGGGCTGCTGCTTCACTGCTATTATAAAGATAATTTTGTGGACAATTAGTGCTCTGTTGCTGCTGCGACTGCTGTTGTGACTGAGGTTGTGTTATCCAGGTGTATTTATCCACTTCTGGGAGGCATCCTTTCTGTACATGCTCAGAGCCCAGTGGTACATGTGACAGCAGCGGAGGCAACGCCCCTCTATCGTCACCACCTCTGTTCGCTATTGGTGCTATAGATTGAGCACTTTTCAAGTCGTTAAATATACTATCCTTCCCACTATCTGTGAGGGTTGCTTTTTCCACCCATGTACCGCCAGTGTGGCTGTGCTTGCTACACTGCGATGACGAATGATGGTGGTGTTGGGCATGTCGATGAGAGGCTGTTTCATTCAAATATACCCATTCAGACAACAAAGTTACGTATTGCACTCGAGGGAAGACTGGGACCATCTCACTGAGTGCACTATAATTACCCCTAAGTAGCACTATTTTAATGTGATATGCCCCACTATTAGAGATATGGAAACTATTTCTATACGACCTACAACTTGTGTATTTTGCCAACTGAGAATGCAATTCTTTTCCTTCAACTTTTATAACGATCTCATCTGGCCCATACAATGTTTTTATTCTCTCATCTGTCACATTTGAGCCAGCCAGCTGAATGAGCCGGCTATCACCAGAACAGACGGTTTTATTTGAAAAATCTATCGTAATCTGGTGCACCTTGTGGGATGCAACCAAAACTGCCACATTTACGAAGTCTTCGAATTCCAATTGAGTCCGCCACTGTTGTACAACTAATGAGCCCGTGTTGCCGTGGGCGAACGACTCATGGGTTTTCAGCGAAAACACGGTTTGAACCACCAAAAATGTCAGCCATATAGGAAGCAGCCCTTGAAAGCCTGTATAATGAATTATATCGAATGAAAACATCATCGTTTGCCGTTCTGACGTCTCAAGTATCAAAGAGGGTTCAAATGTGGCTTCTCAATATTCAGTTCCCAAAGAGAAGCAATCAAAACTTTTTAATCGTTCCAAGAAGAGGCAAATTATTGCGTACGTGAAACGGAGAATCCCACCCCTCAAATCGAGGCAGAGCGACTTGCGCCAAAAATGGAAAACGAACAAAAACGAAGAACGTCTCCCCACCAAAGAAGTGTCATTTTCTGTTGAAGTTTTGGCAAGATCACAATTATCTCTTTAAGGGCAACAAGTGATTACGAGGCGAAGTTAATGAAAAAACCTTTGGAATTCTTTGACCTGTTCGAAAAATGCTTTCTAGATCCACTTTTAAAATTGTTAATAAATCGGTGAAGCATTCGTTTTCCACAAATGCTTCAGCCGGGAAATTCTGGATGCCGTTCACTGACAACGTGAACTTCAAAAAGAAGCCCAAAATCTTCCACAAGGCTGAAGGACTTCACTACTACCTTGAAGATGGTACGCAGATTTTGGACGGCATGTCGGGACTGTGGTGCGTGAATTCCGGTCATGGCCAAAGAAAGATTGTGGAAGCGATCAAGAACCAGGCAGAGAAGATGGCTTTCGCTCCCAGCTTCAACACTTCCCACGAGTTGCCTGGGATTTTTGCGGAAAAATTGATCGAACTTCTTCCCAATACTGGCATGAAGGAAGTCTTCTTCACCATGTGTGGTTCAACTGCTGTTGACACTTCCCTGAAGATTGCCCTTCAGTACTGGAAGGCCCGCGGTCAATCCGGGAGAACGAGATTCATTGGCAAAGAAAGATCATACCATGGCGTCGGTTTTGGAGGTAATCCGCCTCAGTTTATTTTGTCATTTTAGCTGATAATTTTTTATTTTAATTTGCATAGGAATCAGTGTTGGTGGTATTGCCATGAATCGTGTGGCGTTCAATGGTTCACTTCTACCGAATGTGGATCACATCACGCACACGTATTCTCACGAGCACATGGCATACTCCAAGGGTGAGCCCACCTGGGGCGCACATCTCGCGGAGGATCTGGAACGCGTTGTGGCTCTGCACGACCCTTCCACCATCGCGGCCGTGATCATCGAGCCTGTGGCGGGATCCAGCGGCGTGGTGCCTCTCCCCGCCGGGTACCTTCAGAAGATCCGCGATATTTGCACCAAGCACGACATCCTGTTGATCTTCGACGAGGTCATCACGGGCTTTGGCCGTCTGGGCGATTCCTTCGCGACGGTGAAGTTCGGCGTCACCCCCGACATGATCACCTGCGCCAAGGGCCTCACCAATGCAGCTGTCCCCGCTGGTGCTGTGATCTGTCAGGGCAAGATTTTCGACACGATTCAGCAGGCTGTCCATCAGGCGCCTGGCACTCAAATCGAGTTGCTCCACGGGTACACCTACAGCGGCCACCCTCTGGCCATGGCAGCGGGCATCGCTAACCTGGAAGTGATCAAGGAGCAGCAGTTGTTCGAGAAGGCAGCGGCACTGTCACCCTATTTCCAGGAGGCTCTGCATTCTCTCAAGGGCCTGCCCCACGTGATCGACATCCGCAACATCGGTCTCATGGGCGCCGTCGAGCTGGAGCCCTCTTCTGACGTCGCCAATAGACGCTCCTTCGACATTTTTGATCGCTGCTTTGAGAAGGGTGTCTTTCTGCGTGCTAGTGCTGGCACCATGATTGCTCTGTCCCCGCCTCTGCTGAGTGAGAAGAAACACATTGATCAGATCGTGGATGTGCTGGGTCAAGCCATCAAGGAGTCTGCAGAGAAGTGCCCCAAGTAGAGAGACAGATCGTGTTCACTGATGATTTGGTGGTGTTACTGTGTCGCTGTCATGTTATTTGTAGTAGGTTCTTCTAAAATGAATGCACCCCACGGCGGTTACGACTGTTTTCAGAACAGGCGGTTTTATTTGAAAATCTATCCGAAGCATTATACCGAATGAGAACATCACTGTTTGCCTTTCTGGTGTCTCAAGTATCACCGAACTGGCTCAATTATGGTGATCCTGTTGATCGTTCCAAGAAGAGGAGAGGCAAAATATTGCGTACGAACAACGGAGAATCGATTTTTGGCGGTTAGGGTTTTTGTGGCGCCGTCAAAGGTTTTCTTTTTGAACTTTTTCATCATCAAATCGCTCGTTTTTCTTTGTTGTTGCTTGCATACAAGCTTTTGAGCAAAGTTCCACACTTTTAGTAAGACTTGCAGCGTTCGTGAAGTGAAATTTCAAAGTATTTTTGAAGTACACGTGTGGAAATTATCTTGAACATGTCATCCTCGCAAACCTTTGTTCCGGCAGTAATACCTGGTCTGGAACCTTCAACTTCTCCGCGTCGTGTATCAAGTTCATCACATTCCCACCGATCAAGATCCGCGCGATTCGAGCAACAAGACCATTTCGGCTTGGAGGACACAGCTCGTGGCAGAAGCAAGAAACGGAAAGTTCAGGTTCCGAAGGTTTACCCTCCTATTGATCCAAATGGCCCCAAAACAAGTGCATGGACTGAAGAAGAGGTTAGATCTCCTTACTATTTCGTCCCAAGCCTGGTTGTGAGTACATTTCTCACCTTTTCTAGTTATTCCTTTTCCACAGAATGTCATCTTGGATAAAATGGTTGAAAAATACACGCGACCGAATAAGGATGGCGTTGATAAGCTTGTCATGGATTGGACTGACGTCACTCGGACACTGAATCGGACCAGAGCGGATGTGGACAGACACTTTAATCGGCGAAGAAAGGCAAATATGATCAAAGGTACGAGCATGACACAATTCATCATAGTTTCTCTTTCTTTTGTCACTCATTGTTGTGTCACTTCATTTTTTTCAGGCGATTACACCCCTGAGGAGGATGCGCTGATCTTACAACGTGTACAAGAATACAAGGAAAGGGATAGTATCAAAGGTATGCGATGCTATGATAACTTGTACTGTTGTGTCATTCACCCCTCATCTTCTGGTTTCTTGACACTGTCTATTACTTCTTCACCTCACTGACTCACACTTACGATCACATCTCACTATTGTCAGGATTGTGGAAAGATTTAGAGCGTGAGATGAATCGCAGTACTTGGAGCATTGGTTACCGCTGGACCACAGTCCTCGCAAAACAATCCAACTTAGTAAGTTTACTCATGGCTGGCTTGTTCAGTTGTTCCGAATGCGAATGTCGACTTCTGCTGTTCTGTACACCGAACTAACTCGCATTTATTACTATTGTAGGCTTTCAGTATCGAGGCTTTCCCTGACAGTAGTATGACTCCTGTAGCTGCAGCCGCCCCTGCGCCAAGAATAATTCCTTCTGAGCCGGTCCCCACTGTGTCAGCAGCAGCGTCAAAATTTATTGTCTCTATCAAACACCACTCAAGAGCGCCAATACATGCTGATCTGCCCCCGCCTCAGTTGCACCCACTCTATGAATCCATAGCGAATACGGCACCTTCTACTTCATCGTCTGGGACTAGACAGCATCTGGAACCGCCACCAGCACCTGAAGTGGCACAGACGGAGAAGGTTGCCGCGCCATCATGTAAGTTATTGAACTTTATGTTTTTTAGTTATCATGTGTTAATCTAACGACCTTGTGTTGTCTGTAGCTCGTAAGAAGCGTCGTTGGATTGAGGCATCAGAACCAGTGGCTTATCGCACAGGCTCATGGTCCGCTGAAGAGGTAAACACAAGAATGTGTTTCTGTTTACTTTCAGCAATTACATGTGTCTCAATGTCTTGCATGCTCCTTTCATTATTGGGTTGATGTTGTGGTACACTTGCTTGACTTCCATCATTTAATGGTATACTTCATCTCTCATCTCTCACTCACTCTCACTGACCCTCACTACTGTACCAGGTGGATCATTTGATGGAATATGTGGCATACCAGCAGTGTGAGTATGACAAGACCCAGTACACTGGTAGAGGAGAGGGCAAGTTCAAAATAGACTGGGGTGCCATTGGTGAGTTGTGTTTCGAGGTTTTCTGTGTGTGAATGTCTTTGCTTTATTATTTTAGTCACTGTTGGACTGTCTGATACGATGTTATGTGGGGGTGATTTGACGGTGACCGGGGCACTTATTGAATGTTATTTTTCTCCACAGGCGAGCAGTTGAATCGTGACAAGGATGTGTGTTGCAACAAACATAAGGCCGTCATGCGCAGTAAGTTAAAGAAAGGGGAGTTTAGTCCAGAGGAGAATGTAATTATTGTGAGGCGGATTGAAGAGTGGGGGCAGAGAGGTGAGAATTACTTGTGTTGTATTGTGGGCGACACTGTGCGGATTTATTTTTCTCTCCTGCTTTATTCGTGGTCAATAGTCCTTGAAGCCCATTTGTGTTCTGTTTGACCTGAGCATATTGTGTCATGAAACTCTCTTTGATGTTCAGTATGACAAACCTTTATTCCGTGCAGGCCATGGTATGTGGGCCGCTATTGGTCGTGAACTGGGCCGAGACGGTGTCGTTACTCACATGCACTGGAAAAACAATATTCGACCTCAGACACCCACTATTATAACAGCAGCTGAGGGAGAGGGAGGAGAGGCTGTGGGTGAGGGCCGTGATGAAGACGCTGCTATGGATGCTGTAGATGGTTACCAGGCGGGTGATGCTGTTGGTAATGGTAGTGGTGATACAATAACGTCGTCGTCTGGTGCAGTTGTTACTGCAGAACAGAGTGCACACCAGTTGGTGCAGAATCAGCATTGGCCTATTCAGCAGCAGCAGCAACAGCAGCCATATACTAGTAGTGAGACAGAAATTGTTTTGCATTCTTCTGCACTGTAAATTATTGTATGCTACACTGTATTGAGACGGTTACTTGTTGTTTACTTACAAAATATCGTTGCACATACTGTCTTAAATCCCTTAATATACAACCTTTATGCGGCCACGAACGCGTATCTGGTAATGCTATTTGTATATACTATGGTGGAAATGAGCATATTGAGTCAGATACTACGAAAGTTATGTTTACTTTTGCTTATTGCTATGTTTTATTCATCTCTGCTGCTGGAAAGTGCTCTTATGGATGCCTCACAGCTCAATGATGGACACAATCACAATAATATAGATAAGTGCTTCCATAAAACTCAGTCATGTTCTGAAACCATTGTTGCCAAACTGATTGAAACATTGAAAAATCAGCACTTGGTTATGATTGGCGATTCTCTTACACGGTATCAATATATTGCACTGGTTTATGCCCTCCATTACAAGCATCCTATAAGTCAAGATCTGCTACCAAATCCTGTATATGAGGGTACTTGGGGTTCATGGTCAGAATTCTTGAAAAAGTCAAATGAGCTTCTGGCACCAAATGAAGTCTGTGATTGCTTTCGAACCAAAGAAGATTACTCTTATTGGTTCGATAATCGATATTATCATGACACAGCAAACAATATATCCGTGACTTTTATCGGTATATACATGAAATATACACAAGGCCATATACCACCTGGAGAAGAAGAGAATAGTGAAGTGACAAAGGTTTATCCTCGGCTAGATGCACCACGACAACACTTGTGGAGGCTTGACTTAGACCAAGTATTCTCACAATATCTAGGTACCTTATACAACTCTTGCCCAGTCCATAGCAATAATGCATTACCTCTTCTTTGCTGTCTCTATTTCTGCAGGTAAACTGCGACGTAAACCCACAGTAGCTGTGCTAAATATAGGTCGATGGCAGAACCACGTAAACAATTTAGAATTTATCTCTAAAATAGTATATGATGCTTTTACTGTGCTGGATGTCTTTATATGGCGCACCACGCATTATTCCCACTGGGAACGACCATTAGAAGGCGTAGATGCGTTATTCGGTACCTTCGATGCGGTTCACATACAAAATACAAGCTGGACTCAGAGGCTGAATAAAAGCAGTCTGTGGGATGATATTCATTACAAGGAGCCTGTGTATACAATAATGAATTATCAACTTTGTAACATCATTAGCCAGGCACTAATTAGCGGTGAATAGCAGCAGAAGTAGTTAAAGTTTTGCTAATGTCCAAAATAACATGTCTGCTGCTTTGAGATCGTGTCATTGTAATGCTTAAATTGATTACATTGTCATGGTATAAAAACACATTCGGCAGCCAGACTTGAGCGATGCATGGTGCGTGCATCACGAGCGAGCCCGCCACCAGATCCCGCTTTGCAATATAGACTTGCTAAAAACGTTTGATAGAGCGTTCGGGCTCCTCTATCATTTTACAACACAAAGTTGATGGAGGTATCGAGCAAAGTTGTCAAAAGTCTACTGTTAGAAACTCGACTTTCCACAAAAAAAAATACACCTCTTTCATGACTAAACCACCCCATCTTCTTTTTCTTCCCCTTAGCATACTTGCTTGCTGACTTGCCATTACGTCAACGTCTGTATATCAGTCAATGGTTGGAGTATTACTTATATTGGTCTGTCTGGTTGTGTTAGCGAAAAGTAGCGATAAAAATGAAGGTTTTCACTTTTGTTTGTCAAATATTGAAATTTGTCGACTTCGCCTCATTCCCAAACTGATCGATGTCTTAACGAATGAGCATATCGTCTTTGTAGGGGATTCACTCACACGGTACCAATACATATCGCTGGTGTACATGCTGCGCCACCAGCGATCAATTGACCCGAAAAGCAATCCAAATCTAGTTGAGGAAAAGACTTGGAAAAGTTGGAACGATTTCTTTATACAGTCAACCACCCTTTTATCTCCCAATGAAATCTGCGATTGTACTCGCCCTGAAGGAAAGGTTTATGCTAGTTTATTCTTCGAAAATCGGTATTATTATGACAAAACACACAATATATCGGTGTCATTTATTCAATATGTCGGCTGGCCTCATTCAGAGTCTCGTGGACATCTCACATACAATGATATTCAGGGACTGAATTTCACGCAAGAGCATCCGCGAGATTATACTTCGCACCCAGTGTGGGTTCACAATTTGGATACTCTTTTTAGTGATTATGTTTCTAACTTTGAACACACAGTAAGTATTGTTGTCCTTAACTTTGGTCGATGGGGCAACTCTTACACATCTGAGATGATCTCAAAAGCAATCTATGATGTGTTTACACTCAATGAAAAAGCAATATTTATATGGAAAACCACAACTTATGCCACAGAAGAAGTTGTTGATAAGAGTTTACGTCATGCGTTTGATGACACAGACAGTCTCTTTCAATCGTTTGATGTTGTCTCTATTATGAACACATCGTGGACTGGTAAAGTGAATTCAAGTTACTACTGGGATGACAAGCATTTCAGAGAGCCTATTTATATGCTACTGAATGACCAGCTTATGGATATAATAGAGGAGAAAAAGCGAGAAATAACTGACAGCACAGATGCTCGCACTTGATACCATGCAAATGTTGTGAGAATGTTTGATTTGATTTACTCTGTATCTATTAATATATAATCAAATACTAATCACACCTTATAGCCAGAAATTTGCACGTATTCCTTTCTTTTTCATGTTGTTACAACGTCAATACTGCTTGCAATTATTAATACAGGGAAGTCACAATGTCCATCGAGTAGCGTGGTACAAATACATAGTATCGTTACAAGTGCTGCAGTACTTTGAATTTGCGCTGCGCACAGGGGTGAGTAGTCACCCCTGCTGCGCAGCCCAAAGCTCGCATGACTTTTTCTGATGAGCCGTAATTTCTGAAGATGCGGATATGAAAATGCGAAAAGAACATTCCAGTGATTGGACCAACGCCCTAGTGAGCGCTGATGGTTGTCCAGATTCGTCTAGTGATGACAAAGGTGTTCCTTTCGATGAAGTTCTCATTTGGCGATATATGGCGGTAATTATCACGATTATCTTGGCTGTGTTGCTGATTTACACGAAAGGAAATAGCGAAACTAGCCATTCAAGCACTGTTAAGCAATTGCGAAGATTGGGAGAAGATCATTGGGGTGGTACATTTGGTGCCATCAGTTCAAAGTATTCAGAGAACAATTGTACATTCGCTGGCTATAAAATTTGTTGTGGAGCGCTTGGAGACCCTGAAGTTGGACGAATAGAAAGTGATCGCATGCAAAATATCACTTCACATGCACATGTTCACGGGAGAGAAGATCATATGATACCATGTACAATTGAGAAAGAATACATTCCAAGTCCATATGAAATGAGACATTACAACAAGTCTTTTGAATTTGGAAAGATACAGAACTCATATTATCGAAGAGATGCGTATATAGAATATATGTTTTCAAAGGAGGAGTTGGAAGCTTCTAGAATTTGGATTGAGCGTGTAAGGATACATGGTTACTCTGATGGTAAGTAGTATTATCTTCCTGTCTCGTGACATATTCTCTTGAAATATGAAGTGTGTTTTCTCGTCACCTTATATTCTCTTCTCTTTATATAGTGGATTCTGAGTATACAGATGTGGATTACCACTACCTGTCACGGTTTGAAGTGACGAAAACCTGTCCACACCCCAGGTAATACATACACTTTCTTCTGATCTTTGATAATTGCAGGCACATCTAACATCACATTCTTATTATGTATCTTCTTGTCTATTTCCAGTGCGTCTTCTGGTGTCCACGAGGAGCATCCACATCCACAGCAGCACACAGCGACAGTGTCCAAATGGACGGAATGGATTGAACCACTGTCCATGCACGCCAGACATCCATTTGGCTTTGGCGGGTGTGACTACATGCAGCGATGGGGATACTATTTCAACAGTAAGTGCGTGATTGTGAGGCTGGTTGTTATATTGAAGTGTTTCCAGACCTTGTGTGATGTTGTGAAAATACTTTGACGATTTATTCTGATTGTATCTTCTCTCACACACAGATATACACAGAACGTACAACATACCCTTTGAGTCCCAGCAGAGCACAGACTATATAATGTTTCACAGCGGGGCCTCTCAATATAACCACACTGTTGAATATATGGGTCCTCGTAAGGGAAGACCAGTGAAACATTTTATGCTAGACGCTGGGACCAGTACTTTTGAGTCTTCATTTTGTGGATTTGTCTGTGCTTATCTCAAGGTTAGTGGCCTCCGCTACCTTGTAATTTATGACCTATTCTCTTATTCCTATATTTGACTACTCTTTTGTTTCTCCACAGAGGGGTATCTCATTTGATCGTCTATTTGGATGGGAAATGACTCTACTTGAACCGATAAACTTCTGGTCTAAAGTGCCACCACGGTTCAAGTCGATTTACACATTCTTCAACATCCCAGCTCAGATAAATGTAACTGATGCTGATTCACCTCTGCATGTAATTCGTAAATCAACAACAATTGATGACTTTGTGAGCTTTAAATTAGGTAAGCTTTTGCCCTAACTTTGTTTGCTATATTGACATTGTTTATGCTTGGATTGGCAAACACTATGGTATTGTTGATCTTCTATAACACTGCAGCTTATCTTGGTGCTCGTTACACGTCTTATCTTTCTCTCTTTATATTAACTCTTGCTCAGATATCGACACCCCTGAGGTAGAGATTCCAATGGCTCTTCAACTCGCACACGATGATAGTTTATCACAGCTTGTTGATGAATTTTTCTTCGAGCTACACTTTCGCTGCGAGATTATGATGTATTGCGGGTGGGACGACAAGATGCCTGAGGTTTATCATGGTCTGAAGCTAGATAGACCTCATACTTTGGAGCTGTTTCAAATTATGAGAAAGAAAGGAATACGTGCACATTTCTGGCCGTAGGAAATGTGGAGAGAGAATTGAATCTTTTTTGACTGTTTATGTACAGTGTACGTACAGATTAACTTGTTTTAAAACTGGTAACCTGTCACATATGAATTTTCGTTATGAATAAAACGAAATACAACTTGACAAACTGGGCGAACAACAAAATACAGCCACCACAATATTTACACTATATTCCTTCTCTTTCTCTCCACATTACTTTTCAAGGCATCACTTATAATGTTACAAAGTTGATAATTCACGATCGTATACACAGGTTCTCTGAAGTGAATATCGTCCCACAGACTGCTTTGATTCAGTCTCTGAGTCCAGCTAGTATTTTGTATGTGAACCATGTCAAACGATGCGAAGATATTGGAAGTTGCTTCAAACACAGCAAAGTTTAAAGGGTTTTCAGCCGGAACAGTGTGCGTGGTACGCCAAATGAACGTATCAACTACTGAAAAGGCATCAAAAATTACGTCTGAAACGTACTCTAATGTGACCAAATCGTGTGGCCATCGGCCCGCATTGAGAACAACGATTGTGGGCTTTCGTGTCATTTTACCTGTCATAAAAGACGTAAGTTTAATAATGATATAAATCACAGACCGATAGAAAGTACCAAGATATTGTGTGAATACTGATCTGGGCGATATTTCCATAGATGTGGTCTCGGTGCATCGAGGTGAGGATAACCAGTTGTGATTGTTTTATTGTCTATTTGGTCAGGTGCTATATGCCCCTGGACGGTACGCATATGCATAGCGATATATGTAACTGAAATATTGCGTACATGGTCGTGATAATAGCGATCTTCAAACCAAAGTGAGAAATCAGTCGTCGATCTAAAGCAATCGCAAACTTCATTTGGTGCTAGGACGTCATTTGAGAATTTTAAGAAGTCAGTCCATGTTGTTGCGCCACGATGCTCTCCGTAGATAGGTGTTGGTGCAATATCCTGGCTCACGGGATGCCCATAGCGAAGAGTGTAAACCAGAGCAATGTACTGATATCGCGTCAGAGAATCGCCGATCATCACCAAATGTTGATTTTTCAATGTTTCAGTCAGTTTTCCAAAAATAGTCTCAGAACATAATCGAGTATTATAAAAGCATTTATTAACATCGTTGTGATTGTGTCCATCACTAAGCAGTGGAACATAAGCTTGTACACCGTTCAGAAACAGCAGCAGAAATGATGAGGAAAAAACGGCAACACGCAAATGGAAGCATAACTTGATGACTCGACTAAGATCACCAAGTTCTACCATTACATACATGCAACTAGGCAACCAGGAAGTCGCTGTGAGTGTGGACAACTCAAACTAACTGTGTCAAGAAGACCCCCAAAAAAAAAGTATCGCTCATTTTTCGGCCGCTTTTTCGCCCAAAAGGGATCCAAAGAAGTGGAGCGTTTTCGCCCATTGACAAGGTAACCGAGCGACAATCGGAACTGTGCAAGGCCCGTGTATCGCAATCGGAACCATTCCCGACAAAAAAGCGCGATTAATTATTCCAACAACGTTAACCACTGCATTCTGTCCCTCTCGGTGTCCATTACGCCACGCTCGAAGCATTTGAAGAGATTTACTAGCGGATTCTGTCAAAAGTTTCGATACCGGCACGACTTTATTTCATTTTTTATACGACAGCGGATTATAATCGTTTTGTCTTGTCGTGCTTCCCCTGAGTTCATTATACCCTCTTCCATCAAAATCTGCCCTTAAATAAATCTTTTTATTGGGTTTTGGTACTTTTATAGTTGTCTCGGCTTCCTTTAGTATTGATATACATGTGGAAGATGATTGCGTTCCTGCCGTTGAGAATTGTTTTTGTGTTGTGTATTGTGTCAAATAATCTCTCATTGACAGCAGCAATAAAGCTCAGTCATTGTTCGAAAGGGGCTGACAGTTATGGGGCGTGGTTGAATACTGGGGATGTTACTGACTCTGAAGAAAAGTTGTCAGAATTTGGTAATCATTTCTTAGATAGTGAGCCTGGAGAAGCGCTCGAATTTAGTCAGGTTTGGCAGCCCAATAATTGTTCGTATCATCGGTTTACGAAAGAATCACTGGAGACTGTGGTTGATCACGTGCTTTCCGCCAAGCACGCCTCGAAACGACCAAAATCTGATCAGGTTCATTTGCTGTTTATGACAGACAGTGGAACCCGGGGACAATTATGTGGGATAATTCGAATGATTCAGGGAACAGAAGTGTATGGCCCAACAGAGAATATCATCTGTGGGTCTGGCCCCGGTCACTTGGCTCGACGTACTCCGAATGAACTTGTAAATATGACATTTTTCGACAATAGACTTGTTATACACTTCTCATATACTGGAGCATTTATTGCATCGAATGATCCCTTGCCGAAACTGATGCTCGATAACGCTATGAATATAAAACCATACGCTTTTGTTTTCAACACTGGTAAGCATTGCTGCAATAAACTACACCTTAAAATACTGGCTGTAAAATTTCATATGTTAATTCTGTTAGGCTGGTGGAGTTATGTTTTGTTGAATGTCGCCCAAAACTGGACCCTATTCGACCCACCAGGCCCCTGTTCTAACGCCGCCTATTTTAATGTCTCCGAATCTCGTGGGAGCCCAGCAATAAATAAAACGCTCTGGGAAGTGTCGGATTATGCCAAACAGGAACACATTCAGTTGATTTATCGAAACAGCCACTATAACTTTCTATATGATCCGGAATGTGCGGATAGGAAAGTAGAGGAAAACATTCGAGGTAAACGCCCGTGTGTTACTATAATTTTCATTAATTCACACTCCGTTACTTTGTTACACAGGAAGCCACTGGCAGGTTTATGACAATCGTCGGATCTCGAAAGATGTCTACAGAAGCAGTTGTTTGGAGATAGCTTTCACTACGATCGTGAGTACTCTTTCACTCAATACCAGCATTTCCAAGAAAGAGAAGCCAAGTTTAAACGTTTTGGCGTGTATCCTGGTCAGATGGAGATGCAATTTGCTCAGTCACTGCTTAATTTTATATTCCATAATGCGCTGAGTGAAATGACAAGACATGGAATAAGTATGCAGAAGCCTTTGTTGAAGAGTAGTCTGCAGTGAAACGTCTAATCTCCTGTTTAAATGTTTTTTGTACATATATGAAGAGTAAGTATTAAGTCAGCAATCTCATAACAATACAATCATAAGAAAGCATCTGCTCTCCCGATCCAATTCCAATCATCATCACAAAGAAAGTTCAATAATTGCCTTGCTCTCATAATATCAACCCATAATTTGACATGTAATCCATCAGAGGACACGTCACAAATATCAGGTGTCCTTAGCATATTCGCTGCATCCCAGTAGGGAAGTTTCTCTTCATGTAACCTCTTGTGTATGAAGTAGTTGGCATCTTTATACTGCTCCACCTATACCAAAACAATGGTGTGAGTACACACAGTTACTGGGATAAAAGAGACATGATACAGACACAACAGAACAAGCAAACTTCGTGTAAATATAACACGGAATTGTACAGAATAGCAATGATAGAACTTACCTGGAAATGATAACTAGGATGTAGTTTCACCTTGCATTGATGATTCAACGATACATACACAAATGGGACAGTGATTGACTTGTCCCGAACAATGTCAATCCACACCGGCTCAACTACATTCTTATAGTATAAATCACCATGTGGAGTGGAATTAAATAACCAAGGTTCGTGAGCACCAAGGTTCATAAACGCAAAATCTATTGGGTTGAATGCTAAATTTGTGCGGTTTTCTGGCGTCTCTGTCGCAGCCTTATTGGATAAAACATCCCGAATATTGTCTTTCGCCGATTCCACCGTATAATACATCCATATTTGGACTTGCCAATTGAGATTGTTCTCTGTCATTATCTCCCTTTTGGGAAAAAGTAGTGAAACGCCAGACGTATTGTGCTTTTTGGCCCATATCGTAGCAAACGATGGCACTGGATCAGCAAATTTATACGGTTCTTCACCAAGATGGTTATACGCCTTTTCGCCAACATCTTCAAGAGATATTCCGTACAGAACGTAGGCGAGACTGATGCAAAGCCCCCGAAGTTGAGAATCCCCAATACATGCTAAAGTTCTGTTTGCCAAACACTTCTGCGCATCTTCAGTTGTTGGATCCCTGTACTGGCATTTATAACTCGGGATCCACTCTTTTTCTTTCCAGTCTCCACAATAGGTGTCGTTATCTGCGCAAAAATGATAATTGCTGTGGGATTTGGTTGCATGACGAACACATTGTATTTTATCAGCCCCAAAAGCGTGTGCTAAGAGTATAGACAGGCTTAGCAGACACACAAGCATATTGATAAAGAACCACTGCTCAGATCTTGTTGGACACTGTCATTTTATAAAAAAAAGGAACTCTATTTTGCTGATTTGTAGTTTTTATGATGGCAGCAGTACCATCATGTTTATACCGGTATACCATGTACGTGATGATGGTACAACCAATGTGAAAGACTATAAACTGAAGTGATTTTTGTTAGAATCTTCCAAAGTGTTCACTTAACACCTACTATTAACTGGTAACGAGGACATGAGCAAAATACAAATACAACATTGGCGCAAATGCGGATTCTTATGATAAGTTCATTTTATGATTATTCTGACTCCTGATCTGTCAGTGCTTCTGCATACTAATGCCATGTCTTGTCATTTCACTCAGCGCATTATGGAATATAAAATTAAGCAGGGACTGAGCAAATTGCATCTCCATCTGACCAGGATACACGCCAAAATGTTTGAACTTTGCTTCGCGTTCTTGGAAGTGTTGATGTTGCGTGAAAGAGTACTCACGATCGTAATGAAAATAATCATCAAATAATTGCTTTCTGTAGACATCTTTTGAAATCCGACGATTGTCATATAATTGCCAATGGCTGCCTGTGAAACGCAATCAAGCAACAGCCAGTTATCTACCATAAACATGTAAAAAGTCTCTTTATAAAAGTGATACCTCGAATATTCTGTTCAACTTTCTTGTCTGAACATTCGGGATCATAAAGTAAATTGTAGTGACTGTTGCGATAAATCAACTGAATGTGTTCCTGTTTGGCATAATCCGACACCTCCCAGAGCGTTTTATTTATTGCCGGACTACCACGAGATTCGGAGACATTAAAATACGCGGGGTTAGAGCAAGGACCAGGTGGTTCAAGCAACTCCCATTTTGGATCCCATGTGAGTTTTATGTAACTCCAGAATCCTAAACAGCAAGAAATTAATAACTGCTGTAAACGAATGAAACATACAACAACACATAGGACGCATCTTACAATAGTAATACATTGACGGCAACTAACCAGTGTTAAATACAAAAGTATGAGGTTTAAATTTGCGTATACTTTCGTGGATTACTTTGTCTAAGACGTCGTCATTCTCAACAAATGCTCGAGTGTAAGAGTAGTGAATAACTAATTTATTGTCGAAAAATGTCATATTTACGAACTGATTTGTATCTCGATAAGCCAGTCGATCAGGACCGTATCCACAAATAATATTCTCTGTTGGGCCATACACTTCTGTTCCCTGAATCATTCGAATTATCCCACATAATTGTCCCCGGGTTCCACTGTCTGTCATAAACAGCAAGTGAACCTGATCAGATTTTGGCCGCTTTGAGCCGTGTTTGGCAGAAAGCACGTGATCAATCACAGTCTCCAATGATTCTTTCGTAAACCGATGATATGAGCAATTATTCGGCCGCCAAACCTGACTAAACTGAAGTGCTTCTCCAGGTTCACTGTCCAAAAAATGACTGCCAAATTCTGCCAATTTATCTTCAGAGCCAGTAACATCCCCAGTATTCAACCACATTCCGAAACTATCAGCACCTTTCGAACAATGACTGAGCTTCGTTGATGTGACATTATTTGCAATCAAAAGCGCCAGGAAAACCAGCAAAATATAATATAGAATCCTCAAAGTCAAGCGGAACATTTCTGAACGGTGATCTTTGAAGAACCCACCGACAGACACAAATGCGGACACGAGATGGGGCTGCTACCCGAACGCACTATATTATGCCGTCAACAATGAGCACAAAGCCTTCAGTAGGAATTCCTAATTCCTAGGCAAAAATCATCGACGAGCGACGACGAAAGCAAAAAAGCAATTGTGGTCGTTTTTCCGACTTTTACTGAAGTCCGTTCAAAACGTGGTCGCGGAGACGCATGATACCGCTGGTCCACAAAAAGTGCACAACCTTCACCAATGTGCTTCGAAATCCTGGAGTAAAGTCAAACATGCTCACATTGCACTATTAGAGTATAATCATATTGATCTCAAAGCTTGTGGTTCTTGAGATAATACATGTATGGAAATAACAAAATGGCTGCCGACACTTCTCTCAGGAACAAGACACGGAATATATGACAACTTTGTTTCATTGTACACAACTATACAAATATACATAACACATTCATGTAAATATTGACACAAACACTATAATTCATGTATTTTACTTAGGAGAAGGGTATAAATGTGGCGGAGGAAGTCCTTCAGTATTCTTGAAATCTAAAACAAACTGAATCGCCTCACCCATCCTGTCGATAAATGCATCATGGTGCAGATGCTCCATTGCGAAGTCCAGCGCGTTTTCTGCTATTTTCTGTGCATCTTCTGGGTTTTTGAGAGCCCACTCCATCTGACTCACTAGATCACTCAGGTCTTCTTTTACTGGGATATAATGGACATTCGGCTGCAATAAATGGTTAAAATATTCAACTTGGATTCGTTCAACATAAAATAAAGGCCGATTTGAGTACAGCAGATATTTCAGTCGACCGGAATAGCCGTTTCCACCAACGTCTAGTAAAAAGGCATATCGCTCTACAAGGTCCCACATTGGAGTTGGCTTGGTAAGTGTACCGTTATGCTGTCGAAAGTCAAAATATTGAGGGTAATCGCGTGTATAATTAAGCAGAAGAGGTCGAGTTTTAGGGTTGGTGTGAACATTACCAATCCATCCTATCTTTTTGTGGACCGGAGACGCTTCTGACGCATTCACAATGTAAAACACAGCGGACTCGAAAGATTTTACACCCGCCTCGCTCCACCCAACACTTGTCCAGTCCGGTCCAACTCTTTTGATGAAATTTTTGTGTTCAGTTCTTAGATAGCCCTCGTATACTGTTTTGTCGAGTACATTATCTGCTCCGTCCCATATGTTGAAATAAACAATCCCATTCTTGAATTTAAACTTCTTATGGGCTTCTGAGGCCAGGTAAAACAAGTTTTGGAACCTCTCGTGGCTGCAAGGAGGAGTGACGGCAGCATCACCAATAAATTCTGCAGTAAAATTTGCACATCCTGCAGCTGTCGAAATAAAGCTGCATAGAAATAGCAATAAAATAGAAGTACACCAATCAACCATCCTCATATGGGATCGCGCCCAACTTAACCAATCCACTAGCAATAGCAGTTGCCGTGACACGTGGCTCTCAGGACGTACATTATGTCAAAAACCAGAGCCATTTTTATGTGCGAGTGAGTTGTTCGCTTAGGGGAGTGGAAAGTAAAACTCACCTTATCTAAATAAAAACTGCGTTTATTTTCGGCACTTTTTTTCGCGCAATTTTTCGTCATCATGCAACATCACAAATAAAAAGCTATCGTCAGCCGCCACCATAACAATCAACAAAACGAAGAGAGACTTGCTTGTGTAATGATCATATCGAAATGGTAAATCGGAAATTAATATTAGCTACTTTGGCTTTGATGTGTGCCGTCGAAGGAATGAAAATGCTTTTTCTGGGCGATTTGGTCGCCAAACGTTTCGTTTCTGATTGGTGTGATTCGAAACAGTCGCTTTTTGGGACAAATTTTTACTCGTCAAGGAATACTTCGTTTTCAATTCAGCTATGGGGAGGTAATTTGTCCATGGATGCTTCCACTGGCGCCTCTTATTGCCATGAATACAATTCTGGTGATTTGGTGGCGTTTGCGTACATTTACGGTTCGAGCGATTCTGGCCCTTACTATAGACATCCAACAAAAGAAATCGCAAAGAATCCACAGCTTATCAAGACAAAAGACCGAGTCGAGTTGGCATTAAAGGAATATATTTCAACGTTTAACGGTCTTCCCGATAAAATTATTGTTCAAACATCGATTATGGATTATCTCTACGCCTCCGAGAAGGTTCTATTCAACAAAATATTTGATTCATCGCAACCACAATGGAACGATGTTTTGGACAAGCTTGTGGTTGATTTTAAGTCTTTTGATGACAAGAATTCCAAATGGAAAGATATGATCACGTCTTTTGAGAAGAATACACGAGCACGTGTGAGCCACCTGAAAGATCTGGTCCAAAAACTTGGCAGCAGCGGGTCTGATAAGGACTCTCGTACGCTGTATGATCGCAGTGTGCGGAAGCTGTCGCTGCGAGGTCAGTCTTTCGATTCAGGTTCTCATCAACGTTCTTTGCCGGCGGTGGCCGTTCCAGAAATAGGAACCTTTACAACCTTGTGGTTTGAACTGGGAAACAATATCATACGCGAGTTTAATCACATCTTGCGTAATATCTCAGTCACAACTCAAGTGACGCTGTATGACCTCGATTATGATGTTTGGAGTAAAGTCCATTTTAAAAATACACTCGAGATTCAAAAGAAGCTTTTTGGAATGAGTTATTATCCTGATAGCCGCTTTGCTGAGAGTACTGTCGACATTTTGTTGGGCAAACAACATTCAAGCTACTACGCCCCCGGTGGGAAGCATCTGCTGAATGCCGCCAAGTCTGTCACCGAAGAAGGAATGGAGCGTAAAAACATCCGCCTGGTGCGAGCTCATTCCAGCGCCGCTAACAACGATTCCCTTCCTGGGACCGGCGAGATTTTTTACTGCAACTTCGTGGATGGCGTGCGTTATAAATATCGCATTGGGAACCTCTCACATTTATTTCCCAACGTGTTCGGAGAGAGTTCAGCGGGAGGAATGGCGGAACATCACGAACACACTCACGAGAAAGGCTCCTCCCCTGGTGCCACAAGTGCACAAGGAATTTTCTTCGCCTCTCAGTTGTATGAAGATTTTATGCGGGCTACTTTGGAGTCCGTGTATCTGAGCAGCGCCGATATGCTTCTCCTGCCCGAGAAAGTACTTGAGACGATTCCAACCTCTACAGAGTTCATGCCGATCCTTTTCAGTTCTGTGAAGAACCTCGGTTTTACAAGCCCCAACAAATATGACAGCACCGTGACTGATTTGTTTATATCCTATGCTGAGACGGGAAAATACAAGCAAATCCCTTATTTTGCACTTTATGATGTCTATAAAGTTGCAAAAGAGGACATATTTTATAACATTGCGAGGCACTGGTTTGCTAGCACACCGCCAGACATGACTGGAATTAATGTGTACAAAGATGATACTTTATTGCGTTATTTCAGTGATCGCTCTGTGTATGTGATCAAGGGCGGTGTAAAGTATAGTTTTAGCAATGGTAATGCATTTGCGAGACTAGGATATGACTTTGACAACGTTATTGTATTGTCGCAGAAAGATAAGGCATACTTTGACATGATTCCGTATGGTGGTAGAATTGCATAGTGTAAACGAACTGATCAGTATAATAACTTTTGGACTTTTATGGTTATTTTACAACAACTCACACTCCTGGACTTTTTCTTAGAAAAATTCGAGTTTTACCAACAAAAAAAGTGGTTATTTGATTTTTGCCGTCCGTTTTGCTTGATCTAGACCCGGGTAACTTTCGGGGCCGACAGTTTTCAGGAAATTTGACCTTTTTGGACCCCAAATCAGGAAAGTTTGTTTCGCTGTGATAAAAATATATTCAGATTATCTTAGGCACTGATTCAAGTTCAGCTCGCTGAGTTAAGCTCAAATCTGCAATAAAAACGACCCAGGCTATGAGTATTGCGGATGTGGGGTCGTTTTCAATATCCGCCGTCGTTCGCCGTTCGCGCACCGCCAGGAGGGAGCTTTGGAGGATTATATTTCGCTAGCATTGATGATTAAGTATAACAATCGCAATAGAGGTTAATTGCAATGCTTATGTTGGCAATGGGTTTGAAATTTTGTAGTTTTTAGTTGCTAATCGACCCTATTTGTCTAAGTTAAATAACGTCCTTAACTTAAGGAAATCAGGAAAGTTTCAGGAAAATAGGCCCTTTTCATTCTCAAAATCAGGAAAGTATCAGGAAAGAAATCAGGAAAGTAGACTTTTGCAATCAGGAAAGTTACCCGGGTCTAGCTTGATCAATGTTGCACCATTTTTACATCTTCAGAAGAGTCATTCGGCTGCCATTAAGTTGTTGGTACGACTCGGAGTTCCAGAATAAATTGTTGTTAGTATCGGATTTGAACCGTTGCAGCAGCTTATAATGGCCTCAGCAAGTCGAAAATCGTCTTTTTCTGCGTTTCCACAAACGGCAACATTTCTGATTATTATGCTTGCTTTTATGCTTGCTGTGCCTGTTGAAAGTACTCCCATAGAGGATAAACTTGAAACTCAGATTGATTTGCGGTCACCAAGAAGTTTTAGTGCCAACTCTTCCAAAATATTAAGTGTTCGTCAAATTCCAGTTTTCAAAGTAAGTTTCAATGTTTCAGGTGTTGTATCGACCCGCGATCCACCCAACGACTGGCACATCAAGTAAGTATAGTGTGTCTAAAGTGTTGTTTTGGATAATTACATTCCACTTTTTCCTGTAGATATTGGTATGAAACTCGCGAGCCAAATATGCTCTGTCCTGGAACTCCCATTGGAATAGCCACCCACACTGACTGGACTCTACTGGTTCCTTGCCTATTTACTGGGCCGGATCCTTACGCTCTTCCCCGAACAATATTTGTCCACACTCCATTTTTACCGCACTTTGTAGAGAGTACACTTCCTGGTATACACAAAGACGCAAGGTTTATTCTTCTATCAGCTGGGGCGGACATGACAGTTCCTAGGTCATTTTTCAGTTATAATTATAAATTGCGAGGGTTTAGTGGGGATATAAACTCAGCTTGGGGTAAAATATTGAACGATCCTCGTGTGATTCATTGGTACTGCGAAAACCACGATATGAACCATCCAAAACTATCAACATTACCAACAGGTGAGCCTCGCTCAGAATGTTCAATGAGTGTATCGTGTATATACATATTGACGTGCTGATTTGCTCTTTTTTCGCAGCGTTTGTGGCCAATGAGCGTAAACACGTGGATGACTTCAACGATCATCCGAACCGCAGTGAAATAGTACCCATCACTCAGAGACCACTCAAGTTTATTGTCTCAGATAAAGTCAGGTGCGATATTCAATTGTTTCTTGTTGAACGATTGTTAGCTGATTTTTACCTGTTTCTTGCAGGTCGGGTACAGGCATCTGGGCAGATCGTCAGTATGCGATAGATAAGTGCAAGGGTCGCACGGATGTGTGTTATTTCCCGACTGAGAATTATTCGCGTGACACTGGACTAACCCACAAAGATTTCGTACACACCATGTCGAAATTCCCTTTTATTGGTAAAATATTTCCTCTGAATTGTAATGCTGTCCTAAATCTTGCTGTTTTATGTTTATTTCAGCTTGTGTGCATGGGTCTGGTATTGAGCCCAGCCCGAAGGCCTGGGAGGCAGTTCTGATTGGATGCATTCCGATTATTCAGCACAGTACTCTGGATGATGCATATGAGAAGCTGCCAGTTGTGTTTATTCACGAATGGAAAGATTTGTTTGAAAATCCAGATATTGAAGGTGATCACTTACTTTCGGGTGCTTCCTCTGTCTGCGATTATTAAAATATTCATTGGTGGGTTGCTTGTAGGTTTGCTAAGGAAATGGCTTGCGAAGTTGGCGCCTTATTACGAGGAAGGTAGTGCGCTGAGGAAAAGGACACTAGAGGTAAATTTACTCAACCTTTTTCTTGTTTCGTCCAGGTTTAACTGTTGTTATCCCATCTATGTTCTCACATAGGCTTGACATGCAGTACTGGCTAGATCAGATCCAGCACAAGTACAACCACTATATGGATGCCGAAGTGGCTCAGCTGCAGCATAGTCTGAGAAACATAACTCCCAGTGGCGGGAAGACGAATGGTGATGCTGTGGAACATACTACTAGATTGATAATGTGATGTTAATAAGAATTTTTTTGGGTGTGGTTTTGGTTATATTATACCATGGTTGCTGTTTCCACTTATCCACACCAAAATTGATACAAAAGAAAATAAAAAAGGGCTGGAGTTTCTTTACAGACCCACAGTGCAATACAATAACCATGGTAGGGGAAGCTTTCCATTCACTAATTTCCTTCGCAGTCAATGTGTCTGTGTCGTTATTTTATGCGACCACGAAATAATATTAGAGAGAACGTAATTTATAGTTACATTCATATAATGTACATAACTGTCGATCTATCGCTCACCCCGATTATTTCTGTTTTCGTTTCCTGGAAGATTTCAGCGCATCCTTGATCACGTCGCACAGTTGATAGTTAACCACCATGTACCCAGGTTCGCGCATATGCATGTTGTCCCAGTAGTCACTCTCATTCAATAGGCTTGTCCAACTTGTGTTCTGTATGTGAACCATATCGAATGAGGCGAATATACTGTCAATCTTGTCGGCATTTTTGACATTTCGTCCAAGCTTTAAAGCTGACGGCCTACTGTGATGTGTTGTGCGCCAAATAAATGTATCAACCACGTTAAACGCATCCAATAGAATCTTCGCAATAAAATCATCGGTACTTAACAACTGACTCGCTCCGCCCCACAGCCCAGAATTCAGAACAACAATAGTGGGTTTAATCGGCATTTTGTCTGGAGATAAACTTCGTCACGACCAAAGCAAATGGACAAAAGTAATCTCAACTTACCAACATATCCGGTAAATAAATCGGTCAATTCCAGCTGCCATAAAGGTGGTTCGGCGATAGTACTTGGATATTTGCCTGTCACATTAGGATTAAAAGTATTTTCCGCAGCTATACGCCCTATCACAGCTTGATTAGTATAGCAAAGGTGAGACACCGTAATGTTTAGTATTGGGTCATGATAGTGTCTATTGTCATATTCGTAGTCAGGATAATGATGAAGACAATCACAAGTTATTTCATAAGGTTTTAACATGCCGTTAGAAAACTTGAAGAACTCCCCCCAGTTTCCCCATGAGTGTCCTTCAACCGGATTAGGAGACATTTCTCTCGATACTGGATGCCTATGTCGAAGCGTGTACGTGAGTGAGATGTATTGATACCTGCTCAGCGAATCGCCAATCATAACCAGATGCTGATTTTTCAGAGATTGTGTCAATTTATCTGCAATGAGTTCAGAACACCTTAGAGCGTCAAATAAACATCTGAAAACATTATTATGATTGTGTTCATCATCGCGCCATATCCTTGAACTGCTGTCGTTTGCTTTGATGACACTACAATGTGATATTGAAAACACAAAGAAGAAGAAGATGAAAGTAAAAAAGGTAACTCGAAACACCATGTTCTATTTCAGCTCACAACCAGCAACAAGGAACAATTATAATTAGGACTGTAAAATTCAGCTGAACGACTTAAACTTCTTCAACACTTCTTTCTCTTATGGCACAGATTCGGAGATTAACAACAACTGCTGCACTACTGCTGGCTGCTGCGTGCGTGCGCGCGACGAGTAAATGTTGATGATGAAGAGATGTTAGTAAACAAACGCTTTGCGACCGATCAGGAGAGTTTAAGTTCGCTTATTGTATAAACGTGCTTGTGGTTGATTGTGTGAGAGAATAATCTTAACTTAATATTCTTAGATGATACAACTCGACATGTGGGCTTTATTTTCGTTGTGGATTGTGAATGCTTGCCGCAGTACGCTGCTGCATTACGAGATTTCTTCGGTGAGTAGCTATTTCAATGTAATCACACACATATCGTTCATTAATCATCAAACACAACTGTCACAACAAACATAAACTCCTTAATATTGTTCAATCATCGTGGAATGCAGGGTCCAGAAAGATCTTTTTGAAGAGAGCCATTACTTTCTCGGGCAGGTAGTCTCTGTATGCGTTGTAGTCTTTCGTCTTGTCTACGCCGTGAGCCACAAAGTTATCCACTATTTTAAAAAGATCCTCCGCATTGTGGTAAATAAAACCTTTCTCGCCAAGTATGTGAATGTGCTCTTTTGCTCCACCTGCAAATCAAGAAATGTTATTGTATTGCAAGAAGTATTGCAAGAATATGTATGAGAAATGTACAAAATCGAACCTGGAAACGTAATAACGGGTTTATTTCGTATACTAAATTCCGCCACCGCTAGCCCAAATGTCTCCCCACCATGTCTGGCATGTAGCATCGCATCGCATGAAGCTATAAAATTCTCCTTATATTCAATACTTGTATTTGTACCCAGGTGATGAATCTGAGGATGCGCATTACTTTTCACGGTCTTGTCGCGATTCTCGAATACTTGTGTACCCAGAAATATAAACTCAAGTTGTGTTGCGCTGTACTTTGCCAGCAAATCGAACACAGCGTGATGTACAAATGGCAAATCAAATGTTTGCATCCCACCATGTCGACAGATTACAAAGGCCTTTTCTGATATCTTTAGTTCACTTCGCATTCCTGACAGTGGAATAAATTTAACTATGTTTATGAATAACAAAGTATAAGTGACGTAACCCACCTTTGTAGGAGGCAAATTCAGACGAAGGTGGTCTCACTATAAGTGGAACAACTTTCCTACCAGCCACACCACCAGTCACATCTGGAGATATCGCAGCATATGGCAAATCGCCGTGAGGGTCCCAGGAAAATACTGCATGGATTCCATAGTTCAGACTATCATGCCAGAGATAATAAAAAACTAATGATCTATTAGAATGAAGTGAGATTTACCTTTTGTCAAATGCTTGCGGATATCGGGGAACATGAATCTGAGCGCCAGCTTTCTGAGTGTAAACAAATTCACAACTATGATTCTTCGCGCCCTGAGGGAATGAAGTCTCAGGAATATGGTACTTATTGCCATCGATTACGACTTCGTCCAGTTGATAATAAACAACATTTTCTTTGAATCTCGACACATACTTGGAAAGACCAAACCCTTGTCGGGCTTTATGAGTATCTGGTATCAATATTTTTGAAGTGTAATTGTAATATTTCTCGCAAAAATCAGCGAAGTCGTATATAGCAACATCCACGCCTCGTTCATTGACATTTTGCGCGTCGAAACAAACAATATGGTGCTTACTTGAAACCTCAGTGAAAGCTAGCACAAGTAACAATACAATTGCAGGCATATTTCCCATGATGAACAGCCAGGTCACCGAAACCAAGCCTTGATTGGCATGATGCTTGATGGATGATGATCATGTCTTCTTCTCGTGTCCGGAAACTCGTTTTCGTGCAAAACATTTTCCCGTTTTCATTTTCATGCCCCTGAGTCCATCGCCTGCCGCCGGCGGCGGCAAGCTTTTCCATGGTTTTGCGTCGATCTGAAACAAAGGATAGCTTCCGATTGTATTGAAGATTGGTGTGACTTGATCTAATTATGTTTCTCAATTCGATATTTTTATTCGGCATCTTTGCTTTCGTTCATGCCACACCGATCGAAGACATTATGGAAACAGAAATTGTGTTTGCTACACCATCAACTTTTACCACTTATCGATTTAATACTTTGTCTGTTCGTCAACTCGGATACTCTCAAATATTTTATAACAATTCTGGAAGAATAACTGGAAAGGATACTGATTCTTTTCAATTGATACAAAGGTACGTGAGTTTGGAGTTTTTTTATACTAATTAGCTGCGCTCCATATTTATTACTACGTTCTGCAGTTACGCTTATGAGACACGAGACAAGAACAGGTTATGTCCCACGGAGCCTTCCGGCATAGCGGCTTACTGTGATTGGGCACTGACCATCCCTTGTCTGTATGCGGCTGATCCCACTCAACCACCAAAAACCATATTTGTCCACACATTAATGCTTCCTCATTTCGTTCAGCACACTCTCAAAGCGATAGATCCTACATTTCGCTTTATACTGGTAACTGGTGGTGTGGATATGACGATACCTAGGTCTTTCTTTTGTCCATATCCTCCCTGGAAATTGCCTGGCTTCTCCGAAAGTATGGATTCATCCTGGGGCAAGTTGTTGAATGACCGCAGAATCGTTCACTGGTTTGCAGAAAACCACGATATGAACCATCCGAAACTATCAACATTACCTACTGGTGAGTTTCGTTCTCTGAATCATTGTGTGTGAAGTGATCATTTGTCCCTGCTGTAGGTTTGGAGTTTAAAAACATCACAAATTATCGTGTGGACGCAGATGCCGTGGATTTTCCCAATCGTTCTGAAATTATTCCTATTTTACAAAGACCTCTGAAGTTTATTGTCTCAGACAAAGTTAGGTGAGTAAGGCTTTTTCTTCCTACTGTCGTTTGGTCAAACTTTACAAATGTTCTGCAACTGCATCCAGGGATGGGACTGGGTTCATGGCAGATCGCTTCACAGTCAGTCGTTTATGTGATGAGCTGAACTCAACCTTGTGCTTCAAGCCTGGAAACTTCGACACGCGTGCGGGATTGCCACATAAGGATTTCTTGAAAATGGTTGCTTCGTATCCATTTATTGCCTGCATTCACGGCGGAGGAATCGAATCAAGTCCTAAGGCCTGGGAAGCTCTATTAGTGGGCACGATTCCGATAATTCAGCACAGCACTCTGGATGATGCCTATGAGCGATTCCCTGTCATGTTTGTCAAGGATTGGAGTGACGTTTTTGCCCCAGATTTTCATGGTATGCTGCTTAGCCATTTAATTTCCATATTGATGTCCTTACATTTTTTATATTTGTGACACAGAAACAATGAGGAAATGGGTTCAAAAATTGGCACCTTTCTATGAGGAAGGCAGCCGCTTGAGAAATAGAGTATTGGAGGTAAATTGTCAGTCTAATTTTCTCATCAATCGTAGTAATCACAATACATTTTACTCTCTGTAGAGATTAAGAGCTCCCTACTGGCAGAGCTTATTCCATCAGAAATTACAAAGTTACGAAGACAAGGAAATGCGAAGTCATTTCCATAATACCAGCCATCATGAGGCTGAGCGTTATTAAACAAGTATAGAATAAGCAGCGTTGTGGCTTTGTACCTTGACTTATGCATTATTGTTATCTACTGTACTAGTAATCTCCTAAAAAATATTCATCTACACTCATAACGACATGAACAATAAAAAAGGACTGCAAAAAGAAAATTAACTTATTATCAAACTAACAATTGCCACAGTGTAATAGTTCAGCAATATACCCAAAAAAAACCTCAGTGCAGTTGATTTCGACAGCTCCACGACATCAGAAAAGTGAAAGCGTGGTTTGGTTGTCTGAAATCCAAAAAAGTACACATAACATGCTCCACACCATTATAAATAACCTATTTATGTGTGCGTGGAACTAACAGTACAATGGATAACTAACTATTTAATAAACATGTGATCACCACCAATCCAATTCCAATCATCGTCACATAAATGATTCAGCAATATTTTTGCACGTACCATATCAACCCATAACTTAACATGCACGCCATCCATCGACTCAGCGCAGTGATTCGCTGTTCTTAATACACTATCACTGTCAAAATAAGGCAGTTTTCTCTCAGTCATGGTCTTGTGAGTGTAGTGGTTCGCTATTCGTATATCCTCCGCCTGGTATTGAAATTGTGCCAGTTTCTTTTCTTTACAATTATCATTCATAGATACCCAAGCTGTCGGTACAGTCGTGTTTTGCCTTAACCTCAACCACCTTTCAACAAATGCTTGATAGTACTTTTCACCTTGTGGAGCCTCGTGAAATAATGTGTGATTATGAAATCCGAAACTAAACAATCCAAAATCCACAGGTGCCACAAATGGGCTCACATTACTTTCCGTGACAAATCGACCACTCAAAACATCCATAGCGTGATTATCAAATGAAACAGTATTCGCATAGTAATATGTCTGAATCTGCCAGGTGAAGTCGTTAAATTCACGATCAGATTGCCTGGGTGAGACCAACTGACAAGCTTCTGATAGGTCATCAAAGTGTGCGGTAGCAATGGAATATGGTCAGCAAGCAAAAGCATATTCTTATCCGATCGAGCCATATCATCTGGTATTTCGTCCACCGTCACGTCATACAGAATGTGGGTTAAACCCAAGCATAAATCTCGCATTTGTGAGTCACCTACGCATGCAACCGTTTTATTTGCCATGCACCTTCTGGCATCGTCGCCACTCACGTCCCTGTATTTACAGCTATTTGGAATCCATGATCTATCTACCCAAACACCACAGTTGGTGTCGTCATCGATGCACGTTAAGCGATTCCGTACTTTCATACTGCTCGATTTGACTACGTCCGGTTTATTTTCTACACAAAGTAGCTTTTCAGCTCCAATTATCGTGAATAAAACCACGGAGCACCTGATATAGCGACAAGTCTTACTCGCAAACATAAGAAACAGTGAGAATGAAGTCTTTATGAGGAAGCTGGGAAGCTATATAGCTATATAAGTGCAATTTTTGTCTGCTGATGGATTATTGTAGTCCCTGTTGTTTTGAAAAAGCATCTTTTTACATTTCAAAACACCACTTTTCACAAAGTCGGGCGGTGCTGTAAGGGCCCTAAACCTCGTGGTAAAGCCGCCATCATCATGGTACCATGGGGTAAGCAGTGTGTTGTATCATGATGCCTGTTGTCAAATTTTAATCATTTCTGTGAAGGTGTTGTTTGAAATATGTATTTTGCTTAGCTGATTTATTAGATCCTTCTTTGAAATGCTAAAGCCTTGCTCGACAATATTGAGCTTTGTTTTCTTGCTGTCAACCTTCTATTACGTCAAGTTCGCTAGTGCTGTGAGACTACTTTTGCTTGATGACAGCATTTCCAGGCATTTCTCCGATGGCTGGTGTGAAGTCAAAACAACTGAATATAAATTTGTGCACACTATTTCACCCGATTTTGCTTGGAACTTTACTGCTACTCCTCATTCTATTTTGACTGGTAGAGTGATTTTGTGGGGCGATTCTAAGCTATATCATCAAACAAACTTGTCGCCTTGTTACTGTCGTGACCAGTCTAATGGCGATCTGGTTGCGTTGGTACAGATATATGGATCAAATGACACAGGACCTTATTATAATATGAAAGTGGTTGATATCGAGTCACAGCGATTGAACAAAACTTATGACACCAAACCTCGAATGGAGCTAGCAGTAAATGAATATATGCGTTTCACAAATGGCTTGCTTCCAGACCGAGTTATATTTCATTCTGTAACATGGGATGCCGTTCGATGGCTGGATAACAAATATGGTTTATATGATAAGAACTCAGATGGGAGCAACAGACCGGAATGGCAGACTCTGCTCGATAATTTCGAATATTATACGAATAAACGGATAGATCACCTGTATCAGTTATTCAATCAGTCTGCAGCTGTTGATATTGGTTTGCGAACCGCGACTCAGTTTGATCTGGGTGGTCATATGGTCCGTCAGTTCAATAACATTGTCCGACAGATTGCACATCACAGGAACATGACTTTATACGACTTTGACAACGACTATTGGTCGAAGCATCACTTTGATTATAGTAAACAGAATAGTAAGTATTTTTGGGATTGGGTCCATCCGAAATACCATCGTAATTATCATGCTGCCAACATTCTACTTGGTCGTCAGTATTCTTCATTTTATTCTTACAAAGGGATCAAGCCACCTGTCGCTGTCAAGTCATTGAGTGGATATGAGAATGTTACATTTATATTGATACGCGCTCACTCTAACTCGAACAATAATAGTGTGACATTGCCTGGAACTGGTGAGGTGTTTTATTGTACAATGGACAACAATAGACGGGAAAAGTGGCACATTGGCAATCCTCCCACACATGAGTTGTTTACGAGGGAGACGATGTCAAATAACACAGCTTGGAATAACAGCAATACAAGCCATGAACTTCACAGGCACAGGATGAGCCAATATTTCACGAGTCTAGCTTATGAAACTTACATATCAACAGCACTTGATGCATTGCTTCTGGGAGCATCTGATATGATGCAATTGCCAGAGCACGTGATTGAGTCTATCCCAACTGCTGGTGTCATGCCTGTGCTCTTTAGTAACACCAGGAATATCGGATTTACCAGCTGGAATAGTTCGAGCAATTCATATGATCTGTTCATCTCATTCCACCAAAGTGCGGGAATAACTCGTATAAGTGCAGAGTTTCTGTTTGACGCTTATGATTGTGAGGTTGTGCGATCTGTTCATCGACGATGGTTTGACTATGTGCCTGTGGAATCATTCTGGTTTGTTGAAAATGCCCTCGTGAGATACCACACAGACAAGGCAATTTACGTGCTGCGTAATAATACTAAGTTCGGGTTTTCTAGTGGTCATGCATTTATGAGCATGGGTTTTGATTTTGACCAAGTTATAACTCTGGGTCCTGAGCACAAGAAGGCTTTTGATGCAATTCAATCGAAGGGAAACATTGCTTAGAAGCCGTAATTTTTCGGACTTGGACTCGCATGCAATATGAGCTGTTCGTTGTGTTCACTTCGCTTGTCGCGTCGTCGTAATTAGAACTCATGTGTAATGAATTGATGTTCGCAACACGTTAATCATGTACAAATTAAGCCCCTCTATGCGGGTTATTTACCATGTTAATACCATACAAGAATCGACATCACCATCCAACGACCACGACTTGTAAGTGCACTGGAGGATGGTAGTCTTCTAGGCAGAGTCATGCAGAACATTATTCTTTCTTTCCGTCCCCGAACGAGAGTTTGATCAAGGATAATATTCAGAAAGACACAGATCAGAAGATCTTCTAGAAACAATACGCGGATGCAAACGGCTCCGAAAGAGGTTTCACCACCCCTGTGTCTTACTACTCACCCCTGCACTGATGGTTCTTCATATTCCTAAATTCCACGACTGACACCACCAGCATTTGGATTGCTGCAAAGTCAAGTGAGTGAGTCATTGTGAGAGAAGAAGGAAATGTTTTTCGATCTTCTTTTAATTTGGATATGGTATTTGATGGAATGTAAAGGTGCGACGAACCCGTCATTTCATCAAGAATTCAACAACCTGAGAAATATGATGACCATCAAAAGCAAGTTGTTTATCGTTCAAATCATAATGAGAAGTTTAAAACTGAGGCTTACTTTCATGATTATTATTGTGGAGGAAATGTGGGTTATGAAGGAATAAAATGTCAATATGGTGCGAATCATGCCCATAGGCCAATGTCGAATTTATGGACTCCTCAGTCACTGAATACCTGTCCTGATAAGCCGTATATCAAAACAAGAGACTGTGAATATATGATGGGACTTGAAAAGTATAAAATGAGTTCGTCTGATAAATTGTCGGAATTTGTACTTTCCGTAAGTCAGAGTGATTGTAAACGGTTTGGAGCACTGAAAGGCGGTTCAACATTTGATATATTTGCAACAACATCACGTAGTCTTGTTGACTGCAGCTATGTGGATTCAAACGATGATACTTACCATGTATCTTGTAAAGTGCCGACAGTTGACGGGAGCAAACCGATGGAACCAACTTGCATCCAGGTTACAGCTGTGTTATATCACGAACACTATGACACATACGGCGAGGTTCTGTATGAGATGTTTCGAAAAGAATATTATCCGCTGCGATATGTCGTTGCTGATAACAGAACATTTTGTAGCGGTGACACCACAGCATCATCGCCAGCAGGTTCCGCTTTCCCCCTGTCTGACGGCGCCAGTTATCAACTAGCAACAAATCAAGCTTGGTTTAGTGGCCACTGATTGCGAAACCCTCGAAATCCCGCGGTCTTGGATATTGACGCAACCCTCACACATCATCTGATTCCTGTGCGTCTATACAATGCCAAGAACAACTTGACTCGCAATTATACTCATTCAGAAGGAATAGCAAGTGCTTTGCTACTCTGCCTGTAATGTCCACGTATGCAGCGTCTGCTGTCAAGATGGGAAACGAGTTTGAGTTCCAGCCTGTGCGTGTTGACCACAAGGGAGTGCAACCGGACATCCCCATAAATCAGTCGCTGATTCAGTCTAAGATCAACAACACCATGCAGTTTTACTTCATCGGATCCTCTCACATGAGGTATAATTTCGACGCATTGCTGACATTGCTGTATGACTTTCTTGGTGACGTCCTGACTGGCCATCCGGAGCGGAAATACGAAGAGATGAAAGTCGACAACTTTGAATTCAGAGCGGCTGTAGCTGCAGTTGAAGTCACTCGAATATTAGAAGCGCAGTGTAGTCTTCTACGAAAGGCCCCGCAAAACAAGACGATTATCATTCAAACAGGCACACACGATCTGGCGAGGGCTAGTCCCCATGTGACGATATCTGCCAAGTATCAAGGTCCAGCGCTTGTAGGCACCTTGGAGCGTATTTTTAATGGTTCTACTGAGTGCCCAGGCTTGTCAAAGATTGTGTGGATGACGATTGTCCCTTACCCGCTGTGTACTGACGATACTGTAGATGGCCCAGCGGATTGTAAAGGCACTGCTGGATTTCGAAATAATCCTTCCATTGCTGCAGTTAATCAGTTTTACTTGAATAATTTGATGCGAGTCAGCGCAAATTCTCACATTAAACTGTCAGTAGTTGATGCTTATGCGATAATCAAACCTCGTTTACTGCTCAGCGAAGATGCGGAAGCTGTGTGTAAAAACCATTTCCTGTGCAGGTTGGACTCGTTGTCCATCCTCACAACGAAAGGTGGTATGGCGACACTGCTTGAGATGGTAAAGGCAGCAATGTGGTAGTTACGACGGTTTGTTGTACTTGTTCAGTTAGTTTTAACGTGTTTAGTTTTATTGAACAAGTTTATGTTATACTTACTGCCTTACTCCTGTCCCGTTTGGCTTACAGTTCAGTCGGTAATAAGACTTGCTGAGAGAGGGAAAAAACTTTGCTTGCTGAAAATGGAATCAGCACGCAGCACGCAGCAGTGAAAGGATGTACCACGTACACATGGATCGAGTGTACCATGTACGATTGAAACTTCCTCAAATGATGTATGTGGAACCAAATATGGCAAGTAAACATAGCAATCCAAACTGATCAAAAATATTATAAAAATGGTGAAATATTTCTCGTTGGAGTAAAATACCCCGAAATATGCAGACATCCAATGAGTCAGCTTCGACAAGCCGAGTGGGCTGTTCTCCAATAAGAATTCGACCGCCACACTCTGCTCTGCTGCTGGCATCTTATCATGCATTATCCGCATTTTGCCAGCAGTCACACTTTTATTGAAATAATTTATGTGCAAATAGTCAGGGCACAATGTTTAGTGGGCTCTCATTGATAGTTTCTCTTTCAATGGTGGTTGTTATGGGATTATTTGGAACTTTCATGTTCCCTGTAGTTGAGTCAACAATAATCATGCCGACCCATCACCCTGATTTGGGAAACAGGCTGCTCGATGAATTGAACCTTCGTGTGGAAAGTCACACTGGAAGTGTGAACTTGTCTATCTGTAAAGATTTGTCCAATGGGTTTTGGTCACCTATAAACCATCACGTGATGACTTATCATCACATATTAAAGCATTTTACCGACGGTAATCCTGGAGAAGCTTTGAATTTCTCTCACGTTTGGATACCGCGCAACTGCAGATATCATCGCTTCACGAACGAATCCCTTCACCGAGTTGTGAACTTCGCAGTTGAAAGGAATCGCAAGTTACCATTAGTACGGCAATTTCGTCTGACCAGTGATGGACGCCTTAACTTGGCTTTGATTGGTGATTCAACCACACGCGGTTTAACTTGCGGATTGTGTCGCCTACTTGCAGGTTCTGAAATATTCGGTCCAGCAATAAATGCAGTGTGTGGAAGTGAAACCGAAAGGTTCACTATGGAGTTCAATAAGAGACATACCCTTGACTTTGGGCCTCAGTTACGATTGACCTTCAACTTTCAACACAGTTTTATATTGGAAAATAACGATAACTACCCTCTAGATTCAGTTCTAAAGTCAGCAGTTAACGAGCAGCCAGCCTTTGCGCTATTGACTGGCACTGGAGCGTGGGATTTCGTTCATATGTACCAGAAAAGCATTTTCAAGACACCCGGACACGAAGAATGTGAAAACGAAGCATGGGTGGCCATGGCAAAGGAAAGAGCAACACCCAGTATTAATGCTAGTATGCATCAGCTCAGTGACCTGGCGACAGCTAAGAATATTAGACTTGTGTATAGGAACAATCATTATATGAAACGATATGGGACTGAGTGTGCAGATGGGAAATTTGAAAAGTTTCTAGAAGGTCAGCAATTATCATCTAGTTGTTAAACTGACCGCTAACACTTTGTGTTTGTAGGTACCGCGTGGTCACTACTGGATATGCGAAACTTAACAAGACCTCATAACATAAGCGCAGGTTACGATGTGTCACAGATAGCGGACGGCTTGCATTTTGATCGAATAAACACTCATAATATCACAGAACATATTGCTGCTAGAAAAGAAGCAGAGGAGAAGGGTATGTCGTATCCTGGACAGTTTGAGATGCAGATAGTGCAGAACTTTTTAAACATGATATTTCATGAAGAATTAGTGGAATTATATGGGTGATTAATCCACAGCCAGTCGGTAGTTGTTTACTGTAGAGGTGTGTTTCAGCGGATGTTGCGGCGAGTCGATTTGTAGTGAAATAAAACTGTCTTTTAATCAGAACAATATTGTGTATTTACAAATATTTCAGTAGTGGTACACTGACAATAATAATCATGGTGCCGCTGCAATTCCTTCGCGGCTAAATACATGAGCTGAACAGGGTAGGAACTTTTGAAACCACTTTGCATTATTCTCCGGTGACAGTGGCAGGTCTCCTCCGCTGATCACAGCCACCTCCAGAGGGTCGTAGTGCTTGCACACGAGGTCCCAGTGGTGCAAGTGAGTGGTGGCGTCCTCGTAATCTCGATGCAAACTGCCAAATATAACTATATCATACACATGGTTCTTGAGATTCTTCTGAACCGTCTCGAAGTCGACTTTCTTGTTGTCTGTAGAGAAAGAATTGAGCCGATAGCTCCACCCATAACCCAGCCCGTACTGATGGGATTTCTCGCGGACCAGGTCAGTGAGATTAAATACTTTTTCTGTTTTATATACTGACACCTGGCCTGGATAGTCATCAACTACTGCGTCTCCGTACATTGACTTCAGGCCATGCAGCATCAGGTCCAGCATGTAATCGCCCCTTTCTATGCGCCCCCAGACATGGTTCAGATAGAGTATCCTCTTAGGAATATTACTTTTCACAACACCTTTACTATATTTCACCATCGTGTTAGCCACATATCGAGCCATTGCTTTTGTGCTCAGAACATTGCGCGTATACCTCAGAAGAGCAGCCACTGTGGCCATGTAGAGCTCAGCGTTAAACCCTGCAGATCGATCGAAGCTGAAGCTGTCTACGCTAAGTTTGGAGTGTGCACCAGCCACAGCGTGATCATCTGTAGATTTTATAACAATACCTGGAAACCGGAGCAACAGTTCGTATAACTTCTTCGGATGCGCAGCTAGTGGCAGTGTGGGGCATTTCGCAATATTAATGAACAACGGAAGAGTCCCAGATGCCAGGATTTCTAGGTGTCGCATGCAATCCCAGCCAGCTTTCTTATGCGTTAAGCTGAACAGACTCTGACTTATGTCCTCGAAATAGAGAGACTCGTTGTTAGCTTTGTAGACATACGTCGACAAATGACCAGGTATCACTGTACTGAATGATTTTGATTTGGAAGGAACTACTCGTAAAATATCGGCATCAGGAAAACCGAATGAGATTGGATGCACAACAAGACCACGCGCCGCATAATCCCCTTTTCCAGAGATACTTGGCAACCGAGACCCCGGAACAACTATTGGTGTCATGCTTTGGTTCAGATTATCGTACAATAGAATAATTTCTTTGCTCACTGACACTGCGTATTGATTTGAATTGTCCGCTATTAATTTCTGGAAATAACCCATGTATGAGCTTTCCGAGCACTGCGTCCCTCCACCACTGTCAGATCCATTGTAAAGGCAATCCAGATGACCATCTTCATAATGTATCACTGAAGTGGCGCCGGCTATCAAGAACTCAATCGAAAAGTGAATACAACAGTAAAAGAGGATTTTCACAACGAGCATTGTCAAAACAAACTCTATCTCCTGAATTTCAGCACACAGCTAGTCGATTACAATATTGAATGCCAATACTTCACTGGGTAAGTGAGAAAGGTCGACAAAGTGGACAACTTTTACAAGCTTCTTGCAAACGTTGTTGTTTTCGCAAAAAAGGGTGAAAAGTCGACTTTCAGATTAGAAAATATCGACTTTTGGCTGTTAAGAACTACTGGTATCTGGGTCTTCCGATGCATGACGACACAACATACAAAAGGAGCAAAAGGAGTTATTCTTACTGATTATTTACATGAGCTTGGGCAACGCAAGCTAAACAGTATGGTCGAATTTTCAACGATTCATTCATTGTTTATCTCCAAAACAACTCTCATACAATTTCCAACAAAAACATTCTGCAGAGCTCCATATTTCATCGAAGGCAAGCTATCACTTGCGCAGAAACAGTTGTCTTATAATTCTAAAGCATGACTATGTACAAATGAGGAAATGCCAACCCCACATCGAGAGCAGTATGCTCCTGTGTAGAGGCATAAACAGTGGTAGGACAGGTAAAAACAGGTCAAATAGAGAATCTATACTAAATCAGAAATGAGTATATAACGTAAGCATGGTTCGGCACTCAATAGAATGTGGAGAAGTGAATAAATGACAGCAAGTAATGATGATTGTGGGCTGGATTTGGTCTCTATGGATTGTGAATACTGTTCAGCTGTGGTTGTTGATTGAATATGGCTTGATATGACTTGAGTGGATTGTGGATAGGGTGCTGAACAGTCTTGGTCGGCACTTGCGGGTGAGATGTGAATAAATGGTCTTGAACTGAGGGTCTTGTTCTTCGTGCATAAACACTGCAGCTGGTTAGAATGCGAGGACGGCAGGAGTCGCCTCTCTAATAGGTTCGCTGCGACTCTAGTCCACCAGAGAAGAAGTGGGACTGTCGATGGAGCGGGCCACTGGTTGCGTGTGCGCATCGGCAAAGAAATAGCCCTCGTAGTACTGCAAGTCATCATATATGCGCGGATCATACTTCTCGTCAGATTGCTGCTTAGTCGACAGGGTGCCTGAAGACTTGAACTGTTCCGACGGGGACAGAAACTGGAGCGGCTTGTTGGTGATTGGTGTGGCAACAGAGGTGGGCACAAGCAAGGCGCGACTTGACACGGCAAACCAGCCTTGAATACACTCGATTGCAGTCGACCACAGAGTTCTTCTCGGGTTTGCTTCACCCTGGTCCTCCTTGCTTGAGCTTCTTCTGAGCCCCGAGGTAGCTTCATGTAGTTCGCGAGGAGGCGGGGCTGGGGCGAGTGGAGGCTGGGCATGAACGTATGGACGTGAGTTGTGGACTCCATCCTCTTCAGTGTCGTCCCCGAGGTACAGACCACTTTCAGGGTCCAGCGAGAGAGGCACCGACAGCGTGCGCGCGTCGACATAAAGATAGTCAGCACCATCGTCTTCAGTTGCAGACTCTGCCGCTTCAGACTGGTAATACTCATCAGCCAGGCGGGGATCGAGAATCAAATTCCTCCCAATAGGTTTTTCCTCTCCCTCAAACGCGGACTTGGCATCTGCAGCCACCGGCTCATGGTACTGTGAGATGAAGTAATAATACTCATCACCCTTGTATACATTGTCGCTCTGCTTGCCACCTGGCAAGGTGCCAGAAGACTTGAAAACTTCAGAGCGGGACAGAAATTGGAGCGGCTTTTTACTGATGCTGTTGGTGGAGGGGAAAGCCTTCGAGGGGGAATGATCTTCTGAACTTGTGGTCTTGGAAATGTCCAACTGCCTTGCTTTCTCTGTGAGGGCTTGCTTGCTATCCGGTGAGAAATGAGAGAATACAAACTGAAACCACTCAGAAGTAAATTGAAGAAATACTTTGATCCACATCGGCAGCTGGGCGATGATGTGATTGGACTCGAAGCTGAAGGCGGAAATTGTTGGGTTATTTTGAAGGGATGAGACACCGCCACGTAGATTGGCTTTCTTGAGATTGTGCAAATTAGTTGGATTTTGGATTGGGAAAGCGGTGGTGTTGACCGAATTATTGATGAAAATTCGTTGGGTTTGCATTATTACGGGAGCGGAGCCGTATTGGAAAGCTGAAATAAATCTTAGAAAAAGGCTCGACCCAGTGTGGAGTCCTAAAGAATATTTGGATTTTCCTTCGGCATATTTTGAGTAGGTATCTGTTCCAACAGCTGTGATTATGCAGCGGGTAGCAAATGAGAACAGTAAGATCTTCAACACAACTCCCGCGACACTCATTATTTTCCGCGGACTCTTCTCTTCACGACGAGTAAACTACTAAAACTCCAAAAAAAAAACAGTCCGCTCACTGTGATTGTGGTGAATAGTAGGGTGTTTGCGGAAGTCGATTTTTGACTTTTGGAAATTCGACTTTTGGAGATTTTTTCTGCAATTTCCAAAAGTCACTTTTTGTGTGTTTGCGGAAAACGATTTTCGTCTTTTTGACTTTTGACTTTTAGCTTTCTTCATCTTCTCAACATGGAACAATTTATGATACAAGATTCATATATTTAGCTGTGTCACATACTGCTGAACGTTACAACAATGACACAATTCTATTCACAGAAATTATACAGTAATGTTCCAAATAGTCTCATTGGCGCCTACGGCAATCCCGGCAAAATCTACGTATCAAACACACTATAAACGCAAATCTCGACCAAAACATACTACGACGATAACTTTTCTTTAACAAATGACAATTTCACGAGGCAGTCTTGAAAACGTCACACCATATTCAAGGGTTTCAATAACCATATTTTGCAGATACCAGCAGCACCCGAACGATCGACACGCAAATACACCTCCAACATTGCAGCTCATTTAAGCACGCTATAAGTAAGTGAACAGTAGGGCGATAAATCAAAACTAAGGGCGGCTAGGGACTGATTCCGCAGCAAAAACTATCGACATATACAAACTCCTCAATCCAGAGATAAATACCAAAATTCAAAGCCACCAACTCGTATATTGTATAATATTTTTGTTTGACTTCATTTAAAACCAGTTTTAGGCTAGAGACAGGTTTGCCTGCCCTATTACCGGTATATCATCATTGCCGAGGGAAATACCAGATTGTCAACTGAATATTTAACAAATGAAAGGCAATGGTATCCCTTTGTGTGTCTAAATCAATATGCATGTAAGATTAGCACGGTCCAAAAAGACTTAGCTTCATAACATCAAACAACGATGGCTTGCGGGTGTTTTCCATGAAAACTGCTTTCAGCCATGTTTCAACAGTATTTTCGCCACATTTAGGATGAATCACGCAGCACTTTCTTCAGCTTCCTCTATATAAATGTAGTCTCTATACATTCTTGCGCAAAAGAGCCACAAATACGACAAAATGAACACGTTACAGAGATTCGCAAATAAGTGAGAATTCGCCAAATTTGCGTTTTTGCTTTTTTGCGTTTTGGCAGATTTTTCACCCGAAAAGCGGGAAAAAGCAAAAGTCAAAAGTCAAAAATCGACTTCCGCAAACACCCTAGTGACAGAAATCAGAAGTCAGATTCTCGTGCCACATGAAAAATGCAAAAAAATGCGAACAGCTACCGCTGCTCCATGAATGGGACAAAATAGTTCTTAACAATACTAAGTATAGTTTGCAAGATAGCAAGTGTGAAGTATGAATAGGACATTCCGTTGTAAATAATTTATCAAACTTCCAGTGAAAATAATGATATATGAGACTCATAGAGCAATGTAGTAAATCTTAACTGCATGGACACCGAAAGAAAACATTGAAACGATTACAATAAAACACATGAAGTGACCTGACCAAGACTGCACTTTTTTAAAAACAAAGCAATATTTTTGCTTTCAGAGTTTCATTCTTTCAGACACTTTCCTGATACCATCGCCACGGGCAGGTGCCAGTTAATGCGTAGTTAAATGATGTTTCAGACTCTCCTGCAGTTATGGTGTGTTTTTACTCTTGTCAACTGTGGGCATCAAAAAAGTCGGTCACTGACAGCTGCAAGGCAGTGTATAGATCTGAACAGCGCAAAGTCGACTGGTAGAAACATTGAAAATTGCGAAAAGGATGGCAAATATTGTGGCGATTGGGTGGGAAGAGTATGGAAGCCTTTGGGCTGCGAATATCGGGATGTGACTGCTGAAAATGCTCGAAAATGCATGTCGGGACGTACTGTGGCATGTATCGGTGACTCGCAAATTAGAGACTTCTGTTTTGGTCTGGGGCATCTATTGGATGGAGTGACAGTGGAGAGTGCGGATGCAGAGCATATGATTCGTCCCGAACACGAAAGTATTTGGCAGTTGGTAGAAACAATCCCACCGCTTGACTTTGAAAAAGAAGACAAGTCTCGTTTTAATCGCATAGTTATGCCGAAGAAATCTCTACAACTGGCGAAGAATTATACATGGCAGGTGCAAATTTGGAACCAGGCGATGATACAGGAGAACAAAAAACATTTGAGTGACGTGTTAACTTCCAAATACCTTTCAACAAACTCCGCCAATAGCTCCACTGCAACACTCAAGAAAATTGACTTCGCACTTTATAATATTGGACTGCACCATCATGCTTTGTTTACAGAGCCTCCATTTGGTCCTAATTATTATAATCATCTAGTGATGCCGTGGATAGGTTTTCACAATAACTTTAGTATGCCTCTCGTTTGGTTTTTCATGAACAACCAATGTGAAGAAAAGAAGGACCCAAAACTAAGGTGAGCGACCTTCATAAATTCAGCTGTTTATTTATGTATCCCTGACATTGTCTACTCTTCATTTTGATTTAGATATCAGCTGGCAATGGTCGACCAAGCAAATAATTACACACTGACCAAGTTAAGAGAAGCAAAGCTGCCATATTTTGACTCAGCCACTGTATTTCGCAGCCCACAGCGCTGCGAGATATCTGGGGATGGAGTTCATGTGTTCCAGTGGGTGGATATTGTTAGGGCGAAAATATTTTTGAATCGTATGTGCGATGAGGACTGGAATTGGATAGGAAAAGTTGAAAACTATATGTAATTTGCTCTTGTGACATGTAATACAGGGAATTTTGTTATTATAGATAAATTTAGTTTTCCTGTTATTAATACTATCATTCACAGCTAAGCCCATCGCTAAACATCGTGTGCTACCGTGGCGTTACAGTGATTAACGATGTCCATTGATGCAAACAGTCCATCCACTTCCAGCTTAATCACATATGCGTGCACGTCCTGCCAGCCCATGCTCACATAAATATGCTTCTCCGTTGAGTTTTCGATGACCACACCCATCGGATAGAGGCAATAATTGATCCCACCAGTGTCCCACGGTCCCTCATACAACTTTTTCTGAACAATCGGCACACGACTAACGGAATGAATCTGAAACGGATACTCAGGACAAAATGTAATTGCACCCATAAAGTAAGTCAACATCTTTCCAACAAAAGCAAGCTGCGTGTGAAAGAGAGCAAACAATTTCCCTCTCAACATTACCGCCGGTGTCCCACCTCTGAAATGCTCGCCATACAGTTTCCCGTCCCACGACAAGTGGTGCTCCTTGTGCAGCTTTGACACGATTTTAACTGAATCAATATTGGAATTATGCGCATCAATAGATGGATCAGGTCCGCCAGACTTGACCACGTGAACCGGGTTGAGAGAATGAAACAGGTGAAGTTCATTTTTATAGATAAATGGAGTCCAATTCTTCTGGTTCTCAGGAAATTTAAACATCTTGGAAGAATCCCTTCGAAAATCAATCATGTTGGTCGCTTCGTCATATGTTCCTGTGGCATACATTTGCCCTACAATGAGTCCTCCCAAGACACCACAATATGTAACAAATATAGTCTTTTCATTCAATTGTATTATGCGTGCATCTTCTTGCATTGGACTCCTTTGGCCTTGATATAACACAGAATTGTCGATTTTTATTCTCGGATCTGGGGTGATTGTGTGATTGTTCATGTTATACCATCCGAAATAAATGATTGAAGGATCAGTTGGTGAACGCCAGCAGTACACTATTTTTCCATTATGTAGCTTTGATATTGATGGATTGTAAGACCGCAATATCTTGTCATTTCCTGCGATATAATGTGATTCTGTCCAGTATTCCGCAGGGTCATATGCAAGTATTTTCTCAATTCGCAACTCCATCTTCTCATCGGGAGAATTGGTTACTGGTTTTAATGAATGAATCGGAGAGCCCACTTTAAACGACGCAACAACATCATTTCCTATCTTTGCGACGCTTTTGTTGTCAAATCCGAGCTCTTCGATTGTCTCTAAATCCGGAACATCATGAACAATTTGATTGTGCCGAACGAAAATGTATTTTCCATTTTCTTTCATATATACGTTAAATCCTTTTAAAGATACGATGCGAGTCAATATAGCAAGCTTAAACAACAATACGAGGAAAACAGCTCGCATGGTCATCATCTTGCTGAGGTAGAAGAGTAATAAAAGTCGACATCCAATCCATCAGCCATCATTCCGCTCGCTGGATGGGCAAGTATATATCGTTACAAAGGCAGAACTGTTCTGTAGGCAGGAACGACAAATGTAGAAGTCTCGACAATTCAATGACTCTTAAAGCTAACTGGTTCAAATTATGTTAGCAAACTACAAAAAGTCAAAAGTAAAAGCTAGCTGCAGCATTTACTAAACAAGGACTGCTCACGGTTGATGTTATACTCGTGAAGTCTGTTTTTTGAAAATAGGCAAAGTGTGGTTTCCATGAACCCAGCTACCACTGTGATTCCCCGCTGCTGTATGTCTAAAATTATGCAGCGGCCCACCAGGCTCGTAGCCGGGATACTTGTTTTCGACCATATACTGGTGATGTTTGTGGTTGAAAACATCAATCCAATACGCGGATGTGAGTCGCTGGAGAGAAAAAGTCAAACAAATGTAATCAATATTACAAATATAACATCATACAGTAACTTACATGCAATGTTTGTTTTCTTAGTAAGCTCCCTTCTTCATAGTACGGAGCCAATTTTGTGAGCCATCGCTTCAAAAGGTCTATAGATTTGGAAGTTGTGAGAAGAGTTTCACAAGAACACCCTCATCATATTTGTAAACAGCTGATGATAACTAACCTTCTGCATTTGGTGCGAATAGCTCTTCCATATTATCAACAAACATCACAGGCAATCGCTCATAGGCATCGTCAATTGTTCCATGCTGAATAATTGGAATCGTGCCCACAAGCATGGCTTCCCAAGCCTTAGGTGAAGGGTCTATCCCACCACCGCGAACACATGCAATGAATGGATACTGGACTAGAAAGTCAATGAAGTCCTTATGAGGCAAGCCAGCCTTGGCTGAGAAGTTCGCTGCTGGCGGATGAATGCAATGAGGGTTTGTCTGGCACATGCCGGCAATTTTGGCGCGCTCTGTCATTGCTCCAGTCCCTGCTCTGAAGCGGGATAATAGATTAAATAAATACTATTTTCTGTTTTTTTCTCCATCCTCACCTGACTCTGTCTGAGATCACAAACTTAAAAGGTCTGCTCAAGATACTGGTCGTCGTCCCTGGCGCGGGATAGTCCGGATTATCGTCAATGGTGGGCCCAAAATCAGGATTGTATGCCAGCCCTGCGTGATTGCAAACCGTTTATAATAATAGAAGGAGGCTAATTAAATGATCAAGAAATACCTGTAGGGAGTGAGGAAACTTTCTCGTGGTTTAGATCATGTCCCTCAGCAAACCAGTGAATAATACGAGGATCCTTCAACAATTTGCCCCAGTAAGAATCCATGCTCGGAGAGAAACCAGGAAGTATGTAACCGTATCCGAAATTACAGGAGGGAACCGTCATATCCACCCCTGCGGAGACAAGCACAAAACGGAATGATGGGTCCATCGCGTTGAGGGTATAATTCACAAAATGAGGCAACATTAAAGTGTGAACAAATACAGTTTTAGGAGATTTTGTCGGATCTGCTGCATAAAGACAAGGGATGGTCAAAGCCCAATCACAATATGCTGCAATTCCCATTGGATTCATTGGACATATCATCCCTTCAAGCCGCTCGTCGTAATTATAGTTCCTCATCATACTGAACGAATCATGCTTAAATTTCGTTTCTAGTACACCACTTACATTACATACAACGCTACTATACCCGAATTGGCGAACTGAGAGGGTTTTAAACCGAAACTTCAGGAAAGTGTTTGGATCTCGCAAGTCTATCTCGGTCCTGAACAAGTCTTCAATTTGACTGGCAAAACCGTTTCGCAGTGTAAATAATAGCAAAAGAATGAAGCATATCATGACGCAATGGCTAGAGAATGGAAGATTTTATTCGCTTTTTTTATCTTGCCGAGATATCTCAAAATCCGTTTATTAGATCTTATCACGAACACGCTTACACCCGGGAACAGGTAGAGTCTTTGTTCGCCACAGCAGAAGCAACCGCAGCAACCGACGAGCAACAAGAAGAAATAATTGATGAACCAATGAAGATAATAATGTCGTCAACAAGCGGCGCAATCCGACGTCCCGTACTCGTACCATGGGTAAATAAAAAAAGTTACTATTTTTTATTTACCCATGCTCGTACGGTGTGTAATCATTCTACCACTAATACCGGTATTTCTCCTAGAGCCGCTCATGCCTTTTATTTTTATTTATTTTTTTGGCGGGCTCTTGTTGTTGGGTTCTTTTGGTGTACAATTTCTGACAGTTGCATGACAGTCCAACTCTCTTAGTTAGTGCCAAGCTGAAATTACAGGTCTGCTGCAAGTGATGCTGCAGTATGTAGTGCTTTACTGGCTCATTCTGGCATTGACAGTCGGATTTACTTGTTCGGCCACCAAGTTGTTGCTTGTGGCAGATAGTATATCGCGTCATTTCGTTGAAGAATGGTGCCTTGCAAAGCGTTCGAATATGTATTACGTTGATCAATACAGACATGTCAATGATACAGTGAAACCTTTTCATGGTTGGGGAAACTTTTCTATTAATTACGAAATTCATTCACCAGTCTATTGTATCGATTCCGTATCACGAGATGTGGTCGCACAAGTGCAAATATTTGGAGCCAATGCCACTGGTCCGTACTATAGTAGCTCATTGAAAGATTGGAGCACTTTGCCACGAATAGTTGATACGGTGCCAAGAATTGCTCAAGCTGCTGTTGATTTTGAAAAGACCTTTGGCACGCCTGATCGAGTAATCTTGCATTCTGCAGTTTGGGATGCGATAGGCACCTTTGATACCAAGGTTTTAGACCAAAACTCGAAAGATACGCACCCAGCATGGGCGGGAATAGTTGCTAAATTTAAAGCGAACACGATAGAACGATTAGAACAGCTTGAGGACATATATACAGGCAAAAATGTTGACATTGGCCTCATTACGGGTTGTTGGGTTGCTGCAGTAGGTGAGATCGCAATTTACTGACTGTCTAGTGTGTTTAGCCCACTGTTTACTGTAATTTTCAGGCGACCTAATGCATAGTTATAACAAAGTACTTCGAGAGATCGCCGCCAGCCGCAACCTCACAATTTATGACTTTAACAATGATGTCTGGAGCAAGGTCAATTTTGATGCGTCGAAAACTGATCGCATACAGCGGGACTGGCTTCATCCGAACTATAAATTCAGCTACAGTGCGGGTGAAATTATGCTGGGCAAACAACACTCTTCGTTTTATACTTACAAAGGACAGCACGCCTCCCATCACTCGTTACATAGTTTGGCTGGATATGAAAACGTTAACTTTCGTTTAATTCGTCGCCACACGAGCCACACCAATAGCAGCAGCTCTGTGAGTGATACTAAAAGTACCGGGACCAGACATCTGCCAGGAGTGGGCGAGATTTTTTATTCGGAGATCATCAACGGTACGCGCTACAAGTTCCACATAGGCAACACTTCTTCAGTGTTACACTCCACCGGTGACGGTGGTGCAACTTCAACTCCTGAGAGCAATAACGCCTACAATGACCTGATGGTGCAGGTGTTTGAAGATTTGTTGATGGGTCCTTCCGACATGATGCTCCTGCCCGCACACACTATCGACGAGATCAAGACTGCAACTGAGCCGATGCCTGTACTGTTCAGCGCGACCAAGAACATCGGGTTCACGAGCCAGAACCTGACGAACAGCTCCCACATGGACATGTACGTCACCCTGTACTACGGAGGACTGCGACCCGTACCGTGGTTTGAGGCATTTGAGGCGTACTCTGTGGCTGCAGGCGACATCATTCATAATGTGAGTCGCAAGTGGTTTGAGCTTGCTCCGTTCGACACCTGGTTAAAAGAGAATGCACTTGTCCGATATCACTCAGAGCAGACTGTTTATGTTATTAAGAATAACACAAAATATAGTTTCAATACTGCTGCTGATTTTACAAGCTTAGGTGAGTTGATTTCATTGCAGTACTGTCAGGTCTGATTCTGTTCCCTGCTCCCTGCAGGTTACAACTTTGATGCAATCAGGACAATTGGGAAAGAAGACAAGTTGTTCTTTGATCTGATACCAGACAAGGGACCGATAAAATAAACCCAAAGCGCTGATTATTTGTAAATACATTGTACATGCTATTTGGAAAATATCATCGATTCGTAATTAGATTGAATGAATATATCTCTTCGTTACAAAAACTAAAATAATGGTGGCTTCCTACGGTCACAGATACACCGTGCATAGTGTGATTTCTTCCATCATTCTTATATACTTCATTTAAAGAAAAGTTTCAATACCACCCACCCAATTCCAATCCTCATCACACAAATGATTCAACAATATCTGCGCCCTTACAACGTCCACCCACTGCAGCACATGAACACCATCTGTGTGGCTGCAAAAATCAGGTGTTCGCTGCACAGAAGCAGCGTCCCAATAAGGCAAGCCTTCACGTTTCAATCTTTCATGAAGGTAATAATTTGAATCATTTATCAGCTCCGCTTGGTACTTGTACTGTTGATGATGCTTGACTTCACATCTCTGGTTCATTGACATCCAAACTGTGGGAATGTTTGTTTGATTACGATACCTCAGCCACTGTTTCACAAAATGTTCATATACTTTCGGCCCTGCTGGAGCTTCACTGAACAACTTAGGCTCATGTGCTCCCACATTCCACAGGGCGAAATCAATCTGCTTGACTTCAGGCACACCAGGACCACGGCTACTAACCAATCTATTTGACAGCACATCCATAACGTGGTCGCGAATAACTGGAGTCTCAACATAAAAATATATTTGCACTTGCCAGGTGTAGTTCGTTTCATCGCGTATTTTCTGGGAGGGGAAAACAATATGATTGCGTGGATCAAGGGCCACCTCACCAGGTCTACTCTCCAAGAGTGGGAACTTGTCAGCAACTGTAAACATTTGGACTTCGGGCCTGTATTGATGATTCTCAGCCTGTTCCACTGTAATTCCACTCAAAAATTGGGCAAGATTAGCACACAAGTCCCGAATCTGTGAGTCGCCAATGCAGGCTATGGTTCTGTTTGTCATGCATTTGCGAGCATTATCCACAGACACATCCCTGTAATGACATCCAACTGGATTCCAAGTTCTGTCCTTCCACTCCCCACAGTAAGTATCGTTCTTCTGACAGTTTGCGTGGTTCTGTCGTTTCCGGTGGTGAACTTTTAGATCAGCTGTTTCACCTTCGTAGTGGCTGATACAATATGGTTTACTTGTTGATTCGCTCGACACATGGTGCAGTAATAATCCGCAGCATACAAAAAGAATGACAAAAGTAGTTAAATACACACTGCAGAGACTCATTGAGCTATGCTTTGTTCCCGAAGTGGAAATACAACGCACGAAAAGCGCATCCAAAAAACAATAAAGTCGTTACAACAAGAGTAGTTCTACGAATTTTTGACTGAAACAACAACAACGCGAACGTGGCCCGTTGGAACTTTCATTCTACAGTATGGCATAAAAGCTCTTATTTCAGCATATTTCTGGATCACTCTTTATAATTAACAAGTTATTATTTTTGTGCGCCAAGGAGCATCGTCTTTTTGGCTTGAAATGTCTGATAAAATGGATGGTTTCGCTGAAATAGGATTTTTGGAAAAAAACGAATACGATGGCAATTTTAGCGTGTTTTCTAGTAAAAACTTGGGTAGCTCCGATGCTCGAGCCCTCAGTACTAGACACAGATTGTCTGTGGAAGCTTTAACAGGCTTATGGACCTATTTTTTGGGTGAAAATGGTGATCTCGAAAAATTCAAGTTGGATCTTCCCAAAGTATTCACTGTCGTCATTGGGAAGTCGCTGCAAGTTTCAGAGCGATTGAAGATTGTTGATACGTATGAATTGATTGGAAGTCAATATTTTCCCACCGACAGTCGCCATATGGAATCTTCACGTTTGTTTCAGGCTTGCTGCAACTTGATGAAGATGAAAAATAATCCACGTTTACAATCTTATATTGGTGTATTCGGTCAGAGAGACACTTCAGGCTTGGAACATCTCCCTGTCTTGTATCCCAATACAGTCTTTCAATATCTCAGTATATGGATTAAGTCAGAACTTTGTGGTGAAATATCCCCAAAGTCATGTTGTCAAAAGGGCGTCAAAGTCAGTAACATTGGTATATTTGAGCTACTTTGAACGCATTTACGCTACAGTAATTAAAATCTTATATTCTTAGGTTGGACGCAATGTGAGAAATTGACTCTGAATTTTACCGCGGCTGAACACGCTGAAAATTCTTCAAGTAATTCTGATCATACATTGTGGTGAAGTGCTAAAACGTGAGTGATTGAATCTATTTTTATCCATCTGAATTGATCTCGTTTTATAAATTATTACTATCTGTTCAATAGGGCAAAAGCAGTCATGGCATTTCAGAAGCTTTCGAAGTTGGGCTTTGCTGACACTGCTGGGATTTTTCTTCCCCATCTTGCTTTCCGCTAGAGTGACTGCGGAGCATAGGACAAATAGCGACGTCTTCTCGGTTGCGCCTTCCAACGAACCTACAAATCATCCAACGACAAGTGATTGGTCCGCAGCTGTGCCCACTGTTTTTCCCTCGGCGATATCTACGACCCCAAGCACAGAGATGACAAGTCACTCGCCCAGCGTGGCCCCGAGCACTGCTCCCACCACTGCGAGCCTCGCGCCCACTTCCGCCGTCCCTTCGGTGTTGCTCCTGAACCCGAACGGCAGCGTGGCAGGCGGGACGACTCTGTTCTTCGCGTATCCGCAGGGCGGTCTCACGGGCGCGCTGACGGTGAGTCTGTCGAGAGTGAGCGTCAGCGGGAGCTACCCCGGTTCCTACGACTCTCCTGCGTGCCCGATCGTTCGCGCCAACTCGAACTACTTCTCGTGCCGCCTGGGAGTCAGGGAGGAAGTGAATGTGACGCACTACGCCGAGTCCGTCTACTCTGTGGCCGTGACGCTGAACGGAGCCCCTCTCACCTGTGGCAGCGGTGGCGGCGGTGGCGGCGGTGGCAGCGATGGCGGGTGTCTGTTTTCTGAGCTGATGGCGTCCACGCCCGTCGTCACAATGGCCGGCCCAGTCAAGTGGGGATATACCATGGTTGCGGGAACGTATGATATATCGTTCTCGTTCAACGTGAGTGGCCCTCTCATCGCGGAGACTCCCGAGCTGTACCACTTCGACGAGCGCATGGAAGTGTATCTGGACAAGGGAAACAACAACTTTATTTGCTGGATAAACAATAACGGGTGGTTTGTTGTTCCCAGCGGATTCAACGTGTTTGCCTACGCACATCAGAACCCGCTGCCTGAGACTCCCGAGGCGGCAGTGTGGCTCAGAGTTCCCCGCTACGGCTTCGCGCTACACACAGCGGTAGTCGCGTTCAGCCATCCTCCGGTTCCCAGTGCGGCACCCACTGCCGCCCTGCCATCGACTTCGCCCAGTGTGGCTCCGAGCACTGCTCCCACCACTGCGAGCCTCGCGCCCACTTCCGCCGTCCCTTCGG